>Ga0315288_10004168_pt1 | contig 18391 bp, 13 predicted proteins | sample YL17G11_20_MG_FD_203454 | JGI IMG/M metagenome (GOLD analysis project Ga0315288, IMG submission 203454) | Sediment microbial communities from Yellowstone Lake, YNP, Wyoming, USA - YL17G11_20 | ecosystem: Environmental > Aquatic > Freshwater > Lake > Sediment | place: USA: Wyoming | collected... | reverse complement strand
GGGCCACCGCGAGGGTGAGCGGTCCGACGCGCCCGGCGTACATGACCAAAGACAGCAGGACACGCCCGGCCACCGTCAGCTTGGGCGTCAGGCCGGTGCTCAATCCCACCGTGCCGAACGCGGAGACCGCCTCGAAGGTGACATCCATCAGCGGGGCGCCCTCCGTCGCCAGGAGGATGAGGCTCGTGGTCGCGACCAATCCCGCGCTCAGGGCGGTTATGACCCAGGCTTTCGTCGTCGTCTCCCGCGGCAGGCGCCGGTCACCCATCTCCACGTCTTCCCTCCGGCGCAGAGCCGAACGGATCGAGGCCAGCAGGGTGACGAAGGTGGTGGTCTTGATGCCGCCGCCCGTGGAACCAGGAGAAGCGCCGATGAACATGAGGATGGTCAGAATGAGCAGGGTAGGCTGCAGGAGGCTCCCGACGGCCACGGTGTTGAAGCCCGCCGTCCTAGGCGTCACCGACTGGAAGAGGGCCGCCAGGAACTTGCCTCCAGGCGAGAGGGCGCCAAGAGTGGCCGGGTTGGCGAACTCGAAGGCCAGGACAGAAAGCGTGCCGACAGCGATGAGGACGACCGTCGCTTTGAGGACGACCCGCGAGTGGAGCGAGAGTCGTCGGCGGCGCCGGATCGCCAGGATCTCGGAGAGAACCACAAAGCCCAATCCCCCCACGACGATGAGCGAGATGGTGGTGAGGTTGACGGGAACGTTTGTGACGTAGTCCGTCAGATTCGGTCCGAAGAGGCTGAAGCCGGCGTTGCAGAAGGCCGAGACGGAGTGAAAGACCCCATAGTAGAGAGCCCGGCCAAGTGGGAAATCCGCACTGAAGGCGGCGGTGAGGATGAGGGCGCCAACCGACTCGACGACCAACGTCAGCAGGGCGACGTCCTTAACCAGGCGGCCGGTGCTGGCCAGGCGAGGCTGGCCGAGGCTCTCGCTGATGGTCATGTCGCTTCGGAGCGAGATGCGACGGCCGATGGCGTAGACGAACAGGGTCGTGACGGTCATGACCCCCAGCCCGCCGACCTGGATGAGCAGCAGGACAACCACCTGGCCGAAGGTCGTGAGGACCGCGGAGACGTCGATTACTGTGAGGCCGGTGACGCACGTCGCCGAGGTGGCGGTGAAGAGGGCGTCGACCACGGGCAGGCCTCGCCCGTCGGTCGTGGCCGGCGGGAGCGTGAGAAGGAAGGTCGCGAAGGCAATCACGGCCGCGAAGCCTGTGGCCAGGAGACGCGCCGGGTTCAACGTCCCTCGGCTGGGAGGGCGACGGCTGGGGGAGGCGGCTACCGGCCCATCCCTGGCGGCCTCGACCTGCTCGAACAAGCCAGCACCCCGCATCAAGTGAAGACTCGGACTGTCGTCCGGCCAACCTGCCTCATCGGGCTGGCCTCCAGCCCGACAGCTAGATTCGCGTCGCGCCCCCGGGAAACCCTGCTTCCCGGCGACCGAGCCGTGTCGCGCGGCGCGCGACGCATGGCGCCACCCGCGCCCCGGCGGGCGCTAGTGCTTCAAGTGGAACGGCACGGTAACGATGACCGTGTTCGGTCGCCACTGCAGCATGGCCCGGAGCCACAGGGCTGATTGGTTGTGGAGGAGGCGCTGCCACCAGTGCTTGGGCAGGAACTCCGCGATGACCACCGTCACGAACCGGGCCTGCTCCTTCCTCTGCAACCCATTGATGTAGCGGAGGAGCGGGGCCGTCAGGGACCGGTACGGAGACGGGAGGATTTCGAGCGGTATCCCGATGTTCCACTTCTCCCACTTCGTCTTGATCTTGGCCGACTCTTCCTCGCTCACGGACACGTGCACCGCTCGGATGTCGTCACTCAGCGACCGGGCGTAGGCGATGGTCTGGGCCACGGCGCGGTGGATGCCGGCGATGGGAACGACCACGACGTGCTCGATTGGCTTGATCTTCTCATCGAGGTCCATTCGGAGGTCTTTGGCCACCATATCGTAGTGGCGGCGGATGGCGAGAAACACCGAGACTAGCGCCGGGATGAGGATGACGACGATCCAGGCCCCGAGGGCGAACTTGGTGATGCCGATGACCACGAAGGTCACGGCTGTGACCAGGGCACCCGTCCCGTTCACGGCGGCGTGGACAAGCCACTTCTTGTCCTCGTGACGCAGGCGCCACCAATGAACGACCATGCCCGACTGGGAGAGGGTGAAGGAGAGGAAAACGCCTACGGCATAGAGCGGGATGAGGGAGTGGGTCTTCCCCTGGAAGAGGACGATGAGCGCCCCGGAGATAACGCCCAGGAAGACGATACCGTTGGAGAAGACCAGCCGGTCGCCCCGATTGGCCATCTGCCTCGGCAGGAAGCCGTCGCGGCCGAGGATGGACGAGAGGCGCGGGAAGTCGGCGAAGCTTGTGTTGGCCGCCAGGACCAGGACGAGCATCGTCGCGGTCTGGACCGTGTAGTAGAGGACGCCCTTCCCGAGGACGCCCCTGGCGATCTGGGACATCACGGTCTCCGTGGCCAGAGGGACCACGCCAATGGCGTGGGCCAGGAGGCTGATGCCCAGGAACATGCTCACGGCGATGACGGCCATCCAGACCAGGGTCCGGGCGGCGTTCTTGGAGACGGGCTCGAAGAAGGCCTGGATGCCGTTGGAGATGGCCTCGACCCCGGTGAGGGCGGCGCAGCCGCCGGCGAAGGCGCGCAGGACGAGGAACAGGGTCAGGGGCGCGAGCGTCTCGGTCGACATGAACTCCGGAGGAGGAAGCGTGGCCAGGCCGCCCGTGATCCACTTGAAGAGGCCGACCGCGTTCATGAAGAGGATGCTGCCGACGAAGAAGTAGGTCGGCAGAGAAAAAAGGTTGCCCGACTCCCGGACCCCGCGAAGGTTGCCGATGACCAGAATGGCGACGGCGAGCAGGCCAAGGGCTACCCGGTGTTCGTGAAGCACCGGCACGGCCGAGGTGATGGCCGCGATGCCCGAGGAGACGGAGACGGCGACGGTCATCACGTAGTCGATGAGAAGGGCGGCGCCGGCCGTCAGCCCAGGGATGAGGCCCAAGTTATCCTTGGCCACGATGTAGGACCCACCGCCGGACGGGTAGGCGAAGACCGTCTGACGGTAGGAGAAGGTGACGATGAAAAAGAGGGCGGCGATGGCGAAGGCGACCGGCAGCCCGTAAACGAGGGCCAGCGGTCCTGCCAGGACCAAGACCAGAAGCACTTCTTCCGTGGCGTAAGCCACCGAGGAGAGGGCGTCGGACGAGAACACGGCCAGGGCCTTGAAGATTGTCAGGCGCTCGGTGGCGATGCGCTCGGTCTCGAGCGGCTCACCGACGAGGAGCCTCTTGAGGGAGAACACTTTCTCACCCGTCTCTTGTTGGGCGCTGAATCGACACTTCGTGCATTCTACCTTGACCGATGAGAACTGTAAACAGGCCTAGAGGTTCCCGTCGAAGTCGGGGATGTATTCCTCGCCGGCGGCGCTCGGCGCCTGCCGGTACCCGCGGTCCAGGCCGAGTTCGTCGCAGAGGTCGAGGAGAGGCTCGTATTCCTCCGGTCTGAGCCGGCGGGCCAACTCCGGGAACTCCCGAGCCCGGTGGACCGGTGTGTACTGGGCCATCAGGCTGAGATAGGCCACGGGCAGTTCGCGGGCGAGCCAGGTCAGGACCTGGCTCGAGTCGGCCGCCCCGCCCGGCAGGACGAGGTGGCGCACGAGAACGCCCCGGGTGAGGAGGCCCTCACGGTCAAAGGTCGCCTCGCCCGTCTGCCGCGCCATCTCGCGGAGGGCCGCCGTCGCGGCCGCGAAGTAGCCGGGGGCGGAGGAGTAGCGGCGGGCGAGGTCGTCGTCGTGGTATTTGAGGTCCGGGAGGTAGACGTCGACCAGCCCCTCCAGGCCGCGCAGCCCTTGGACGGTCTCGTAGCCGTTGCAGTTGTAGACGACCGGGACGGAGAGTCCGCCAGCTCGCGCCAGGCGGAGGGCCTCGGCGACCGGACCCGAGTACTGCGTTGGTGAGACCAGGTTCACGTTGTGCGCCCCGCGCCTCTGCTGCTCAAGGAAGACAGCGGCCAGTTCGGAGGGAGTGACCGCCACGCCGACCGGCCGCGTCGAGATGTCGTGGTTCTGGCAGAAGACGCACCGGAGGTTGCAGCCGCCGAAGAAGACCGTTCCCGAGCCGCGCGTTCCGGATAGGCACGGCTCCTCCCCGTGGTGGAGCTGCGTGTGGGCCACCCTCGGCAGGTGCGGACAGCCGCAGGCCCCGAGTTCGCCGGCGGGACGGTCCACCCGGCAGCGGCGCGGGCAGAAGTCGCAGACGCGCTCCGTGCCTTCGGTTGATGCCTCCGACCGCGGCAATCCTTCACCCCCTTTCCCGGGTTCTGACGGAACGCGGGGTTGAGGAAACAGCCCCATGATAGCACGCCGTACGGCGGGTTTTGGGCTCTCTATTGACCACCGGTAGGAACACGGGCGCGGGCGCCGAACAAGCGGCGAAACTCACCCGGCTGGCTAGAGGCCAACTTACAGTGGAGGCATCCTACTTGAAGCTCCACGGGACAGCAACCATCCTCCCGAGTGGCCGGCTGGCCATCGGCGGCACCGAGGCCGCCGAACTCGCCGCCAGGTTCGGCACTCCCCTCTGGGTCATCGACGAAGACCACTTCCGCGCGAATTGCCGGACCTTCCGCCAGGCCTTCCGGACCGCGCTCTTTCCGGAGGGCGTCGAGGTCGTCTACTCCGCCAAGGCCCTGGCGCCCCTGGCTCTCTGCCGCATCGTCCACGAGGAGGGCCTTTCCCTCGACGTCGTCTCGGGTGGCGAACTCCACGCCGCGCTGACGGCCGGTTTTCCCGCCGGGAAAACCTACTTCCACGGCAACAACAAAACCGCGACGGAGATCCTCCTTGCCCTAGAGGCCGGGGTCGGGCGCTTCATGGTCGACAGCCTGGACGAACTGCGGCTACTGGAGGCAACCGCAGCCGGGCTCGGGGCGGCGCGGTCCGGGTCCGGCGCGTCGCGATCCCAGGTGGGCGGGCGGCGGGCCGATGTCATCCTCCGGCTCACTCCCGACGTCGACGTCGCGGCTCACGACTACGTGAGAACCGGCGTGCTCGACAGCAAGTTCGGAGTGGCCATCGAGACCGGGCAGGCCCGGGAGGCCGTGGAACTGGCCTTGGCCTCCCCGCACGTGGCCTTGCGGGGCATCCACTGCCACATCGGCTCCCAGATTTTCGACGCGGCGCCCTTCGAACGGGCCGCCACCGTCCTGTTGGATTTCGCCGCCGAGGTCCGTGACGCGACCGGGTTCGTCCCTGGGGATGTCAGCCTGGGGGGCGGTTTCGGCATCCGGTACGTGGAGGGCGACACCCCTCTGGCGCCGGCCGCGTTCGCCGCGGCGATTGCCCGGACTATCAGGGAGAAGACCGCGACTGCCGGCCTGCCGATGCCCCGGGTCCTGGTGGAGCCGGGCCGCTCCATCTGCGCCACCGCGGGCTGGACCCTGTACACGGTGGGCAGCGTGAAGGATATCCCGGGCGTGCGCACCTTCGTGTCGGTGGACGGCGGGATGAGCGACAATCCGCGGCCGGCCCTCTACGGCGCTCGCTACGAGGCTTGCCTGGCGAACCGGGCGGCGGAGGAGCCGGGAGCGGAAGTGTTCACCATCGCCGGGCGGTGCTGCGAGTCGGGCGGCCTTCTCGTCCGGGACCTGCCCCTGCCTCGTCCGGTCGTCGGGGACATCCTCGCGGTGAGTTGCACGGGGGCGTACAATTACTCGATGGCCATGAACTACAATCACTTGCCGCGCCCGGCGATGGTCCTGGTGCGGGACGGGCTGGCCGATGTCATCATTGAGCGGGAGACCTACGTCGACCTCGTACGGCGTGAGCGGATCCCGCCGCGGCTGCTTGGCCCTCTGCCGCCGGCGTCCTCCTAGGGCGCCGCCGGTCGGCTTCGCCGGGCGGCCAGGACGACCCGGCTCTCCTTTGGCTCCCGCCCGGCGAGGACGAGAATCTCCCATTCCGGCGCGAGAAGGTCTCGAATCTCCTCGTTCGAGTAAAAGCGCCAGAGCATTCCTTCCCGCTTGCCGCCGGTGAAACGGAAGGCGCCGTCCGGCAAGACGTCGTGCGGCTGGTGGTGGCTCTGCTCGTCGTCGCCATCGAACGAGCCGAGCAGGAGCGCTCCCGGACCGGCCACCCGGCCCAGTTCCGCCATGGCCCCACGCGCTTCCAGGGTCGGCAGGTGGTCGAGGACGCTCCAGACCACCAGTCCGCCGAAGCCAGCCCCGGCCGACAGAAGGTACCGGCCTTTGCGCATGACCACGCGGGACACGGAGAGTCCTTCCGCCGCGGCTGCCCGCCAGCAGAGACGCACGGCTGCCCGGGACACGTCGCAGACGCTCACGCGGAACCCCCGCCGGGCCAAAGCGAGGGCGTTCCGGCCGGCCCCGCACCCGAGATCGAGGATACGGCATCCCGGGGCCAGGAGGCCCAGGAAGCGCTCGGCCGCCTCAAGCCCTCGGTCGAAGACGGACGGAGGGAGGGGACGAGGGCTGGCGGCGAGGCGGCGGAACGTGCTCTCCCAGAAAGCGGCGGGGGTTCTCGATCCACACGTCATCGTAACCCGGCGCCTCCTCTAGCTCGCGAGGCCCTTCCGGCCTCGCGCGACCTTCTTGGGAGCCGGTCCGGCTACTTGGCCGCCGGCCGGGGGAGACCTCCTTCCGGCAGGGACTCCTTGGCGAGTACGCGAAACCGGGGCCCATGCGGCGCGTCGCGATCATCGGTTCGGCCGGGGCGGGGAAGTCCACCCTGTCCCGGGAACTCGGCGTCCTCCTGGGGCTCCCCGTCATCCATCTCGACCGCCTCTTCTGGCGCCCGGGGTGGGTGGAGACGCCGCGGGAAGAGTGGGTGCGGGTCCAGACCGAGGCCGTCCGGGGCGAGCGGTGGGTCATCGACGGGAACTACGGGAGCACGCTTGAACTGCGCCTAGGCGTCGCCGACACGATCATCTTCCTTGACTTCCCGCGCCTGGTCTGCCTCTGGCGGGTCCTCAAACGCCGGCGGCAGTACGCCGGACGCACCCGTCCTGACCTGGGTCCGGGTTGCCCCGAGAGGATTGACTGGGAGTTCCTACGCTGGGTCTGGCGGTTCCCGCTGGACGAGCGCCCGGGAGTCCTCGCCAAGCTCGCGGGACTCTCGCCGGACAAGCGCGTGATCCGCCTGGCCTCGCCCGCGGCGGTCGCCCGCTTCCTCGACGACCTGAGGCGGGAAGGGCCCGGCGCGACAGGCGCGGGCGCGCTGGCTAGCCCTCCTCGGGCAGGATGACCTCCGCCCAGGGCGGTCCGGCGAAGACGAGCTTCCCGGCCTGCGGCCCCGAAACGTAGACGGTCCGCCTCGCCGCCGCTCCCAGGACCTTCTCGACCTCGGCGGGGAGGCGATGGACGCCGAAGCCTCCGAGGACCACGAGCGTGGGAAGCCCGCGTCCCCCGCGGAACTCGCCGGTCGGGGAGATGAGGCCCCACAGAGGCCCGAAGTCAATCCCCCCGCAGACGAGGGCGGCCGCCCCGAAACGGGCCAGCGTGGGCAGCACCTCCGGGAGGACGAAGGCGCCCCCGAGGACGACGCGCCCCTGGACCTCGGGTCCGAGTCGGCGTTTCACGTCCGTCGCGGTGACAATCTCCCCGGGCGACCACAATTCACCGGCCACCGGCTTGCCGAAGCCGAACCACCCCCGCAGCCGGCGTCCCGTGACCTCCATGTCAAGCCCCGTCGGCGTGACCCGGGTGACCACTCCCGACACCAGGGCCCGGTGCCGCGAATCGGCGCCCGTGAGGACGATGGCCGTCCGCTGCGTGTTTATCCTCTCGACGACGCCGTCGTACGGGGAGACGAACTCGCGCAGGCCGAGCCCGAGGAATTCCTCCATGACGGCGACGGTCTCCCCGGTCTTGACCGGGTCACCCGGCCTCTTGAGGAGCTCGAAGTTGCCTCCGGCCGGCAGGCGGAGGACGCGCCGGTCGAGGTGGCCCGTGGCGATGACCGTGTCCGGGGTCACCCGGTCGCCGGTGGCCACGTCCAGGGTCGAGTTCGGTGGGATGACGCGGGAAAGGGCGAGTCTGGCCACCGGATAGCGGCGGAGATCGCCCGACCGGCGGCCCTCGCGGCCGTCAGTGTCCGGGACCGGGGCGTCGTTCGGCGTAAGGACGCCGAAGGCCGCCAGGAACTCTCGCTGCTTGGCGAGTCGGAGGACGGGGTCGCTCGCCGGCACGAACGGGCGGCCGCGCCCGTCCAGGATGATGCCGGCGGCCCCTCCGCTGACTTGGCCGCGCCACACCCGCCCCGGGCCGGCGCCGAAGTCCAGATGGCGAAAGCAAGGTTCAATGAGCAGAGTGGCTTGCTCTCCCGGGGCGAGCGGAAGCGAGCTGACCCTTCCGGGCACCAGGCGCCTCGGGGCGGACCGGCCGTTTGCTCCCTCGAGGGTGACGATGGCCCACGGGTCGGTGTCGCCGCGCTTCCAGTCGAGCTTCGCCGCCAAGGGCGAGACGATGGTCGCCACGACCTCGGGCTGCCTGGCGGACGACGCGGTCTCGGGTCGCCGGCCTTCGGGCGCCCCCCCTTGCCGGCCGAGGGTCAGCTCGGCCCCGACGCCGGCCAGGTAGAGGCAGTCGGCATCGACGGCCAGGGTCGTCACCCCGGACGGAAGGAGGCCGCCGGCCAGGCAAGCGGCGGCGTGCCGGACGTCGCCGAGCCGGGCGAGACCGGCGCCGGCGCCGACGATGTACCGGCACAGGGAGGGGCTGGTGTAGCGGCGCACGGTCGCTTCCCAGCCGGCGCAAAGGCGGGTCAGGAGACCCTCGATGAGCGCCGCGCTCAGGCTGGCCTCGCCGAGGTTCCGCGGGGGCTCCCCCGGCCGCGCCAGGGCGTCCCCGACGAGGTTGGCGACCTCCGACATCTCCAGGCCCAGCGGCAGACGCGCGGCCAAAGAGGCCCAGTCCGGGAGCCAGCCTTCGGCGGCCGTGTTACCCGGCTTGACGTGGGACCGGCCAAGAAGGTCGACGGTGCCTGTCCCGGTAAGGCTGGCGGAGGCCGCCTCGACGACGCCGTCCGACGGGACGAAAGCCGTCACCTCGTCGGGCTCGACGATGATGACGGCGACCTGGCCCTCGGCGCCCCGCGAGCCGTGGTCCAGGAGGACGGCCGCGGCCGCCACCGCCCCCAGGGCAGCGAAGGGGCTGCCGCCAAGGCCGGCCCGGGAGAGGCTCTCGCCAAGGTGCTCTCTCACAATCGAGGCCAGGAGGGCCTCCGTGGGTAGCCGGTTCCCCCGTCCGCCCACGACGACGCTTTCCGTGGCGCGGAACCGGCAGGCCGCCAGGTCCTCAAAGGCCTTGTGGCCGTATCCGGCGGGGCCGTTGTAGACAACCTCGACCGGCCGCTCGGAGAACGTGGCCGCCTGGAACAGCCGGGTAAGGGTTTTCTGCTTGTCACCCGCGACGGACTGCGTGAGGACCAGGACGTCGGGCGACTGGCGGGCCAACTCATGGGCGAAAAGGTCGACGGCGACGGCTTCCAGCGGCAGCGGCCCAGCCAGCCGGGCCCCGGTCGTAAGAAGGGCGAAAGCCGTGAGCTTGATGGCTGGCGCGCTGAGAGACGAACGGCCGTCGATGGTCACCCGGGGGGTGCCGGCGGAGCTGACGACCCAGACCGGCTGAGTCTTGCCGGCGCCGCCGGCGCGGCCCGCGCCAGGGTCGAGTCCCAAGGCCTCCAGGGCCGGGCGGAGTTCTTCGCCCGTGGGCAGGCCTCCGGCGGTCGGCACCCTCACTCCAGGCGGCTCCGGGCGTCCGCGCCGGACCCTGAAGACGATTGCCGTCCTGGCCTCGACTAAGAGGCCGAAGCCGTCCCTGGTCGCGCCGTCCCTGACCGCGGTCTCCTTACTCCCGTTCCGAGTCAAGCTGCGCCCACCCCCCAAGGACGTGCTTGCGGCGGAGAAGGTAGATCCTTTGCCCCGAGAGCAGGGCGCTCGGCGTGCCGACCATGGTCAGGCAGAACGGATAGCTCGCCCCGAGCGTGGCGATGGCCGCGGTCCAGAGGCAGCTGGCGGTGAACGCGGTCACGATGGCCCGGAGGCCGAGGCCTTGAACATCGACCAGCAGCCGGTTGACGGCAAGCCAGTAGGCTGGGACCGCGAGAACCACGGCCAAGGTTAAAGCCACGGAGAGTTCGACGAGGAGCACCTGGAGCGTGGCCAGGCTGCTCATGCCGGTGAGCTTGTAGGAGGCGGCCTCCCGCTTTCTCTCGACCATGGCCACGAGCAGGACCACGAGGACCGCCACGCCGACCAGGGCGAAACCGATGCCCGAGGCGGTCGACCGGGTCGCGTAGACCGACCGGGCCAAGGCCCGCATCTGCGTGTCGGGCGGCTCGATGCGTACCAGCCTAAGGTTGGAGCCGTGGGTGGCCTGGATGAGCCTGGCGAGTCCCTCGCCGCAGCCGATGATGGCCAGGTTCACGGCCGGCGGTTTCGACTGGTCGCGGGCCGAAAGGAGGAACTCGTAGAAAGGCCCGTGTCCGAGCGGCGTGTAGACGCCGGTGACCGTGAAGACCACGGTGGGCCCGCCGCCCTCCGGGGTCAGGTCGAGCCGGGCGCCCGGCGCGAGCCCGGTCTTCTTCGCCAGGGGGGCCGGGATGACGAGCTGGTCGGGACGGTTGGGGTAGCTCCCCACCAGGTCCGTGGCCCAGGGCGTCGGCCGGCTGGCCTCGACGTACCGGCCGGTGGCGGCGTCTATCTCCGGGGCGGGCCGAACCACGGCCAGGCTTCCGCCGGGCCCAAGATACGGCTCGAGGTAGGCCGCCTTGTAGGCGGAAAACTCGTAGGAGGGGTTCATCATCCAGCTCCAGATGAGAGTACCGATGTAGTCGTGAAGAGGTTGGTCGGTGCACCACTCCGGCCCGTACGGCTCGGGGAACAAGGCCATGGTGTTGAACGTGGTCGGCATGGCGGCCTCGGTGACGGTTCCGGCCGCGGCGCCGACGAGACTGTCCAGCATCAGGGAACTGGCCGACCTGGCCACGAGAGCCGAGGCCAGAAGGAGCGCGAGGATGACCAGGCGGCCCTTGCCGCGAATGGCGTTGCGCAGGCCCAGACGGGAGAGAGTCGCCCCCCTACTCATTGGTGCGCATCACCTCCGCGACCGTGATGCTGAGGGTCTTGGCCATGGGCGCCAGGGAGAAGACGATAGCGCAGCCCAGGGTGGCCGGGGCCACTACCTCCAGGTCTTGACCTATCGCCCTCACGACGGCGGAAAGGTCGAGACTGTTGGTCAGGATTATCGGCAAGGCCATAACCTCTCCGGCCGTGAAACCGACGAGCAGGCCGACCGTGGCCAGGGTCACGACCTCGACCATGACGGTGAAGCCCACCTCGAAACCCCTGAGCCCGATGGCCTTGAGGATGGCGAACTCGGTCCGGCGGCTCAGGACCAGGAGGGTGGCGTTGCCTGCGGCGACCAGCCCCGCGAAGGCGAAGAGGAGCACGGCGAAGAGGTTGCCGGTGTCGGCCGGCACGGTCGGCTGGCCAAGCGGCGGGAAGGGCGAGCTGGGGATGACCCATAGGCGACCGCTGCGCCGGCGAGTGCCCTCCATGCTCTCGGCCGGCGCGAGTTCGTACACCCGCTCCGGCTGGCCGCGAAGGTTGGCGTAGGCCGCTTCGTCGGCCACCGAGACCACGGAGAACCCGGGAACGGCCGCCCGGAGCGCGGCCACAACCTCCACGGCCTTGGCCTGGTTCTCCAGGCGCAGGGCGAGAGCCCCCGTCGGAGGCTGCTCCCCCGCCGGCAGTCCCATCAGGGCCAGGAGGCGGTCGAAGCCCGCCTGGGGCATGAGGAGTTCCGGGGTCTCCAGGAAGAGCTGTTCGTAGATGGCCACGGAGGGTCCCGGCTTTTCGCTATAGAGCCGGCTGAGGACGTCGTAAGTGCCCACGATTCGGACCTCCACGGCTATGGTCTTCCCGTAGTCGAAGTAGGGCGCCTGGTCCGAAGAACCCCCCTGGACAATCGTCGGCAAGACCAGACGCACGGGCTGGCCCTGCTGGTCCAGGGGGTAGGAGACGGCCTTTGCCGCCAGGTCGGGCCGGGCAATGACCGCCCGGCGGTTGACGACGGCGACCAGGGCGTCGCCATCCGCTGAGGAGAGCTGTCGCCCTCCGGACGGCACCACGCCTGTCTCCCAGGTCATGAACTCATTCAGCGTCTGGCCCAGGCCGCGGTTCACGGTCACCGTGCGCGGCGGGTTGGGCGTCCCGAGAGAAGGGCGGAGCTCCGGTGGCGTGTCCGCGCGGGCGTCGGCCAGGAGGTTCGGCGGACAGGCGCGCACCGAGAAGCCCGACAGGGGGAGGTTCTCCGAGAGCACCTTCAGACCGTTCGAGAACGTCGCGGCTATCCGGCCGTCGACGACCGGGACGGAGGAGAAGGCGTAGATGCCCGCCACTCCCGGCACGCCGCTGATGGCGGTGAGAACCTCGTCCCTCTCCTGGCGGCTCGGGAAGAAGGAGTAGTCCGGGGAGGGCCGGTCGGCGTCGCCGGTCAGGTAGCCCGAGGTGTAGTAGTTGGGATGGAAGTACCGGAGCGGGCTGCCGAAAGTCGGGCTGAGGACGGAGATGCCCGGCGCCCCGGTCTTGAGGTCGGCCAGGTCGGTCTGCGTCGGCCACGTCCAGCCGGGGTAAACCAAGACGTCACCGCCCAGGAAGGCCCGGTACTCAGCCGCGCGTTGGGTTGTGTAGCCTTCGCCCACCGAGAGCGTACTGGTCATCATGAAAGCCGCGATGGCCATGACCAGGACGCTCATGACGCTGCGGCCGAGGTTCCGCATGGCGTTGATCTGTCCGAGGTAAATGAGTGTCCTCATGCGGCGCCTCCCGCTTCGTCGCGGATGATGCGGCCGTCGGCGATGGTCAGGACGCGGTGGGCGTCCTCGGCCAGGCCCGTATCGTGGGTCACCACGACGACGGTCTGCCCCAGGTCGCGGTTTAGCTCGACGAGGACCTTCCGGATCTCGCGGGTCGTCCGGCTGTCGAGGTTGGCGGTCGGTTCGTCGGCCATGAGAACCTTCGGCTCGTTGGCCAGGGCCCGGGCGATGGCCACTCTCTGCTGCTCGCCTCCGGACATCTGGGGCGGCCGGTGGCGCGACCGCTCCGCGAGCCCCAGGCGTTCGAGGAGATTGGCCGCGTGACGCAGGGCGAACCAGTCCGGAGTCCCGGAAAGACGGATGGGCAAGGCCACGTTCTCCAGGGCGGTGAGCCCGGGGAGCAGGTTGAAGAACTGGTAGACCATCCCGACCTTCTGGCGCCGCACGGCGCAGAGGGCGTTCTCCGACAGGACATTGAGGCGCTGCCCGTCAAGGATGACGTCTCCGCTCGTGGGCCGGTCGACACCGGCCATGAGGGCGAGAAGCGTGCTCTTCCCGCTGCCCGAGGCGCCCTTGATGAGGACGTACTGGCCTTCCTCGATGTCGAGGGTGACGTTGTCCACGGCGTAGACCGCCGCTCCCAGCCAGTAGACCTTGTTGAGGCTTTCGGCCCTGAGGATCGGGTCTCGCCTAACAGCCAGGTCCAGGTGTGACAAGGTCGGGCTCCTTTCCCGTTCGCCACTACATACGGCTCAGTCCGAGGTGAGCCTCTGGACGGAATTGCCCGGAAACCGAGGCGCCTTGCTCGGTTGGGGACAGACGTCCTGGCAGGCCCGGCACATGAGATGGAGGTTCCCACCGAACCTGGGTTCGTAAGCGGGGATGTCGAGGGACGCGAAGCGTTCGCGGACGGCGAGGTCCACCTCGGCGAGATTCCCGCCCTTGGCGAGCAGGCTGAGTGAGACGAGGCGCTCTCGGGGTCAACCACGCAAGGCCTAAGCGCCCCCATGGGGCAGGCGTCGAGGCAGAGGACGCAAGTCGCGGCTGAGGAGGAGCGAGTTCTTGCCGAAGACCCCGAACCCGGCCAGAACCGCCAGGTTCTTGAGCGACAGCCTACCGGTCACTGCGACGCAAGGCCCAGCTTCCTGGCCCCGTCACCCCTCAGTCCGGCTGGAAGTAGAGGAACATGCCCGGAGAGTCGTCCGGGCGAGGCGCGAAGCCGAACTTCTGGTAGAATCCGGTCCGGCCCTTGGCGGCGAAGAGCCCGATGTATGGGATGTCGCTGTTTCGGATGCGCGCGATGAGACCCGCGAGGAGCCGGCTGCCCAGGCCGCGGCCCTGGAACTCGGGAAGGACGATGAGGTTGTGAATCCAGGAGTGGATGCCACCGTCGGAGACGATGCTGCCGTAGCCTACGAGCCGCCCGCCGGGCGCCCGGGCCGAAAGCGAGAAGTATGTCCCGGACAGGGCCCGCCGGAAGTTCTCGGGCGGCAGGACGTGCCACCCGGCGCTGGCGTAGAAGGACGCTAGTTCCGGCGGCGTGACCGGCCGTGTGTCGAAGGTGATGGCCTGACCGTTCACGGTCAGCGGCCCGAGTCCCGCTTCAGGGTCCACAGTGGCTACCTCCGTCCGTGTTGGTGAGACCATGGGCTTTTCTCGGTCTGGCGGCGCAAGCCTTCCCCGCAGGCGGCAGGCTTGGCCAGGCCGAAGGTTCGCGGTCACCGTCGAGTCGTCCGGGCCGCCAGCACGGCCCGGGTGAGGTTGCCGGAAGAGAACTCGCCGTGGGTGAGAGCGGCGAACGAACTCTCCCCACGGAAGAACGCGTCGCGGATGGCTTCCTCGGTGAAGCCGTGCGCCAGCAGTTCCCGCCCCCGAACCACGAGGTCGCGCAGGTAACCGGCGCAGGCGAGCAGCGCCTCCCGGCCGTTTTCGAAGACCTCGCCGGGGGCGGTGAAGAGGACGAACGGTCCCTGGTCCGAGGCCAGAGCCGCCAGGCGCTCCAGGGAGTCGATCATCTCGGCTACGTCCGTCTCCCGCCAGGCCACCCGCGGACGCTCCCCCACGAAGAGGTCGCCCGTGAAGCACCAGCCCATGTCCGGCTCAACGAGGGATACGTGGCCGTCGCAGTGGCCCGGGGTCTCGACGACCTGGAATCGGAAGCGCTCCGTGACAATCTCGTCGCCCACGGGCAGTGCCTCCGACGGTCCCGGCCGGCCCCAGACCGTGGCCCGGTAGTCGGGAATGGGGGGCACCTGCCGGAGGCGCGGGATGGCCCAGGGGTGAGCCAGGACGGTGACGCCGAGTCTCTCTGAGAGCAGCCGGTTGGCGGCGACGTGGTCCTCGTGATAGTGGGTGTTGACGGCCACCCGGACCGGCGGAAGGCCGGGAACCGACCCCGACAGCGCCTCAAGGAGTTCCTCCGCCGTGTTGGCGCAGGCCGTGTCGATGAGGAGACCGTCCACGAGGTAGGCGGCGACCCAGTAAAGGGGTTGACCGTCCAGGACGGTGCTCATGAGGAACTGCGTGACCGGGCCGAAGTGAGCGGTCTTGAGCATGAGGGATGGTTCCGGGCCCATCGGAAGGGTCCTTCCCGCCCCGCCCGGCGGGCGGCCTTCAGGAAGCGCGCCACCCTGAGGGTGACCCAGGCGTTGGGTTCACCTCGCCGATCCGGTGGCAGCGGCGGGCGGTAGGGGTGGCCGTCGGCGGCCCAGAGGCCGTTGGGGCGGCGCTTCTGGAGGCAGAGTTCGACGCCCTCGCGGACGCGCGGTGTGAGACCGACGATGGTGACCAGGTGGCGGCCCGTGTCGGCCAGGTCCATCGGGAAGTAGGGGTGGGCCAGTCTGGCCCAGGTGTTCCCGACGTGGAAGCCCCGCGGGTCCCGGAGGTAGAGCCGCTCCACGAAGAGGGCGGCCGAGCGGGTGGCGGGGTGGCCGCGGAGGAGGGCGGGCGCGGCGTCGGCCAGGGCCAGAAAGCAGCAGGTCATTCCGAGACAGCCCTTCTCGCTCACGTAGCCGCGCGGCATGGCCTTGTCCCCGCACGACCAGCTCCCGTCCTGGCGCTGAATGGAGAGGAGATACTGGATGGCCTTGGCGACCCGCGTGTCGCCGCCGTACCCCAAGCCGGCCAGGTAGGCGGCGGCTCGGGCCGTGACGCACGGCACGGGCGCGAGGGTGGAGGGCTTGCCCCCCTCGGCCCGGCGATGCTGGTAGAACTCTCCGTTGGCGGCCTGGAAGGCGAAGGCGAAGTCGGCCGCCCGCTCTATCTCCGGGAATGACCGGTCGAGGCCGAACTCGGCCAGGACCGCCAGAGTGTGCAGCGTGGACCGGTGCTTGGGGGCGTAGAAGGAGGGGCCGGCCCAGCCGCCGTCCGGCCGCTGGGCCGAGAGGAGGGCGGCGACCTCGGGGTCGGCGCGAAGGCCCTCCTGGATGGTCCCGCCGGACGGGCGATTGCCGTCGCCCAGCCGGAGCCGGGCGGCGTGACGTACGGCGGACCTATCGTGTTCGAGAAGCCAGCGCTCCGCCTGGGCCGTGGCCTTTCTCCCTCCCCGCGGTTCCTGGAAGTGGGTTACCGCGGAGACGGGGAAAAGTCCTTCTTGCGGGCTACAGGGCAGCAGGACACGGAGGCGGCCAGAGTCCCGCGGCGAAACAAAGCAACCGTCGACCGTACCGGAGGTGCCAAGGGATGACTGACAGCCAGGAGCCGACCGCCTTCCAGCCGCCCAGGGTCGTCGAGAAGCCCTGGGGGCGTGAGGTTTGGTGGGGCGAGACAGCCGCCTACCTCGGCAAGATCCTCGAGGTCCGGGCCGGTCACCGCCTGAGCTTGCAGTACCACCGCGAGAAGCTCGAGACCCTCCACTTCCTTGAGGGCCGCGGTCGCCTCCGCCTGGGCGAGGAGGAGCTGGAGATCCGGATAGGCCTGTCCGTGACCATCCAGCCGGGCGTACCGCACCGCATCGTCGCCGAGACCGACCTCACCATCCTCGAGGTCTCCACGTTTCACCCGGACGATGTGGTGAGGTTGGAAGACGGGTACGGCCGCGCGGACGGGCCCGCCCTGGACGACCGCTAGCCCGGGCAGCCCGCCCTCCAGGTGGCGTAGCCGGCCTCGTAGGGGCCCGTCAGCGCCGGGTCAGGCCGACACGGCTCCTCGAAGGCGACCATAGCCTTCATCGCCGTCTCCAGGTCGGGATAGACCCCCGCCCCCACCGCCGCCGCGATGGCCGCGCCCGTCCCTGTGGCTTCCCGCACCCTTGGCGCCACGACCGGGACGTCGAGCACCGCCGCCAGGAGGCGGACGAAGGCCGGACTCCGCGAGAGACCGCCGCACACGCGCACGAGGGCGGGTTTCGCCGGAAGCTGCCCGATGTTCCCCTTGACGGCGTAGGCGATGTTCTCCAGGACGGCCCTGGCCAGCGCGCCGCGCGTCGGGGTGCAGAAGACGCCGAGAGCGGGGAACTTGATGGTGGCCTCTCCCGGGAAGGGGATGGAGGAGAAGTTGGCCACCTGGGGACCGAGCCAGGCCTGGATCTGGGCGGGCGGGGCCGCCTCAATCTCGTTCTCCAGGATGTCGTAGACTCCCGGCCCGTGACCGGCCGGGCTGCCGGGGGGGCCCGCCCCGCCGGCGAAGGTCGACGCGTACCAGGCGTAGACGCTGCCCGCCATGCCGCCGTTGCTCTCCACGACCCACCGACCCGGCGCGGCGTAGGCCCCCATCCAGATGCGGTGGGACGGGTCGCGGAAGGGCCGGTCGGTGACCTGCATGACCGGAACCGTTGTGCCGGCAATGACCGTGGTGTCGCCCGGCTCCCAGGCCCCCGAGCCGAGACAACCGGCCTGGGAATCGGCTGGTCCGGCGACGACCGGGATGCCCGGTGGGAGACCGAAGGCTTGGGCCGCTTTCGGGGTCAGACCGCCCACGACCTGCCCCGGCCACAGCAGCGGGGGCAGGAGCCCGGCATCGAGCCCGTGGGCCGTCGCCAGTTCCGGTGACCAAACCCCCTTCTCCACGTCGAAGAGGCCGGACGACGAGGCGTTGGTCGGTTCGGCCGAGGCCACGCCGGTCAGCCGGTAGATGAGCCAACTGTTGACCATGAGGACGTACCGCACGCGCCCGAAGAGGTCGGCGTCGGTCTGCTTGAACCAGAGGAGCCGGGCGGCCGGATCCAGCCCGAGCGGCCAGCGCGTTGTGATGTGCCAGTGCGTCTCCCCGAGGTTCTGGGCGATCTCGAACCCCAGCCCGATGGCCCGCGCGTCGCGGTTAGTGCCGCAGTACAGCTCTTGCCCGCCGGCGTCGACGAAGACGGCGGCGTCCCGCAGGCTGGTCGTGGAGATGGCGAGGACCCGGTGTCCGACATCGGCGGCGCCGAGCGGGCGCCCGCCCGCCGGCCGCCCGTCGGTCGCTTTGGCCAGCGCCTCCCTGGAGGCGTCGACCAGGGCGCCCCACCACTCGTCAGGGTCGAAGACCGAGGCCATCGGATTGTCTTCAGGGGTCTTCATCGTCCAGGGGCGATAGGCAAAGGACACTTCCCGCCCG
>Ga0315288_10004166_pt1 | contig 18394 bp, 10 predicted proteins | sample YL17G11_20_MG_FD_203454 | JGI IMG/M metagenome (GOLD analysis project Ga0315288, IMG submission 203454) | Sediment microbial communities from Yellowstone Lake, YNP, Wyoming, USA - YL17G11_20 | ecosystem: Environmental > Aquatic > Freshwater > Lake > Sediment | place: USA: Wyoming | collected... | reverse complement strand
TCACCGCCGAAGTGTTGAGGGATAACAAGGCGATGCAGGCGGTGCTGGAGAAGAGCGGCTGTGAGATTCGCAGTCAGATGGAGGACCGCGTCTATAGCTTCGAGCTGGATTTCGCGTAAACAGGCGGCTCAAGATAATGGAAGTCCTGAGCCGAATTTGGTGGTATAATGTACGGCAAGGTTTAGTGGTGCTGTGAAGCAGCCTATTTGGACAATCGTGGTTGAGATCATTGGAGGTCAAAAATGAACACGTGTAAATTGGGTTCCGGCCCCCAGGGCTCCCCACCAAGGGGCCTTGCGGGCTTGCAGGGGTGTGCGTGCCGGGGTATTAGCCGTCGGGAGTTTCTCGCAGGGTGCGCTGCGTGCGCGGGCGCTGCGGGCGTGCTGGCAGGTCCGAAGGCGCTGCGAGCGGCGGGGAAGAGCGACAGTGTGCGGATTCGGATAGTATATTCCCTGCACGCGGCAGAGCAGCCGGGTCCGGATTGGCCAAACAAGGGATTCGATTTCCGGCCGGTAATGGAGCGATTCAACAAAGAGCTGTCGGAGCGATGTCCGGGCTTCGAGTTTGTAACCTCGCTGGCAAACGGGCCGGACCAGGCCAAGAAGATTCTCGACGAGGATAAATCGAGCGCAATCGACGGCTATCTCGTTTTCCAGATGAACTGCTGGAACCAGGTGGTTCAGACGATGGCGACATCGGGCAAGCCGGTGCTGTATGCGGACTTCAAATACGCCGGGAGCGGCGGATTTTTGGTCTATACGGCGGGTTTCCTTCGCGGCGGCACGGCGAACGTGGGGTTCGTTGCGTCGTCGCGGATCGAAGACCTCGCCGAGGCGGTGAAGTGTTTCGAGGTGGTTAAGAAAGGCGGGTCGGTATCCGATTTTGTAGCTGCGACGGCCAGGGTGCGCGTGTCTCGGACGCCGAAGCCGGGCGACCTGGTCTGTAAGGAGGACCAAGTCAAGACTTTGTCGGCGAAGGAGTGCCTTGAGCGGATGGCGGATGGGAAGATTCTGGCGGTTCGGGACGAGGAATCAGGACCGTCCGGGCCGATTATGGGGATTCCTGTGGTCCGCGTGTCGTTCGGCGAAGTCAATGATGCCTGGAAGGTCGCGGACAAGGACGAGGCCCGCGCGATTGCCGATCGCTGGGAGCGGACGGCGGCGCAGATTACCGGCGTGGACCGCGAGACGCTGGAGCAATCGGCGGCGATGTACATAGCCCAGAAGGCCGTCCTGAAGAGGCACAGGGCCAACGCGATCACAATCAACTGCTTAGGCGGGTTCTACGGCGGATATATCCACGCCTATCCGTGCTTAGGCTTCCACGAGCTGCTCAACGAAGGACTTATCGGGGCCTGTGAATGCGACGTTCGTTCGACGGCAACAATGGTTGCGATGACGACGCTGACCCAGGGTCGTCCGGGTTATATTTCCGATCCTGTTATCGATACTTCCAATCGTCAGATAATCTATGCGCACTGCGTGGCGTCGAATCGTGTGTTCGGGCCTGAGGGGCAGACGAATCCGTTCCAGATTCTTACCCACTCGGAGGACCGGCAGGGCGCTTCATTGCGTTCCCTTATGCCGTCAGGGTATATGACGACGACGCTCGAGTTCGCCCAGGAGCGCAAAGAGGTCCTGTTCCATCGAGGCAAGGCGGTAGCCAACGACCCGGATGACCGGGCGTGCCGGACAAAACTCGTCGCTGAGCCTGTGGGCGATTTGGAAAAACTGTTTACTATGTGGGATCAATGGGGTTGGCACCGGGTGACGTTCTACGGCGATCTCAAGGAGCCGGTCTTTGCCCTGGCCGACGCGCTGGGCTATAAAGTCGTCGAAGAGGCGTAACAACCGCTCATTGGGACGCCTTCCTCACTTGGCCCATTCGGGCAGGCTGTTGTCTGCGCGAAATGGCCTGTCGGACCGGACGATGCCTAAGCGATGTCGCCGGTGAATAAGCAAGGGTCGGCTATTTTGGGAGAGCGGTTTTAATTTCTGCTATTGATACTCCGAGCGCAGCCTTTGCTATGGGGTCGAGGTCGGCTTCGGCGCCCTGCAGGTGGAAGGTGCGATGGGAGTGAGCAAGCGACTCGCCGGGCTTCAAGGCGGCGGCGGGAGAGGAAGTCTCAAGCTCATAAAACGGTCCGAGCGGCTTGGCGCCGGGTTGGGCGGGGCCGTCGTTGTATGAATTGACCACGTCGCCCTTGTACGGCTCCTTTTGAAGCTCCCACATCGAGTTGACATAGTCCGCCACTTCTCCACCGGGCTTGTTGTACTGCACGATGGTGAGGACCTTGTTCACGGCATCGTAGCTGCCGACGACCGGCTTGGCTCGCAGAGGTGTAAGGCCGATCTTGCTGCGATATTTGCCGTCGCCGCTGAAAAAGAGGACGTCTTTCTGTACGACGAGCCTCTGGGCAGGGACCTTTCCGAAATAAGCATCGTTGACGATGGGGCCGAATAGAGGCTCCGGCCCGGCGTTAAAAGGCACGACGACGGTGGTTGCGGGCGAGGGATTGAACATTCCGAGTATCCAGATCGAGAGCAGGCCGGCTTCCTTTTCCCAGGGCTTTTCGCCGGTGTTGGTGATCTTGTTGTTGGACTCGACGGCGACCATCTTGACGGTCTTGGCGGGGGTGACTCCCAACTTCTCGACGGCTTGAGCTATGTCGAGGACTTTGACCTCGCGGTCCACGCGCAGGTCGAAGGTAGTATCGGAGTAGTTCTGCAGTTTAATATCTTTTTTGAGGACGGCACTGTTCCTCGTGCTTGAGACAAGCTCAAAAGGTTCGGTGTCGATTGGCGCAGGGGTGAACCAGTGTTCGAGGTCGAATGGAACGTCCTTTTTGAAGAAGATGGAGAACTGTCCGCCTTCGGGGCCGAGCCAGAAACGGTCCTCGCCTCCAAACACGTTGATATGCTCGGCGACCTTGGCGGATGCGATTAGCTCGCGGTTAATCCAGCCGAAGCTCAGGCCGCTCATTCCGTCGGCGCTGCTGGTCATTATGCGTCCCTGCATCTTGGGCAGGACCGCCACCTGGCTATTGCCGGTGGAATCCGAGAGAAGGACTACTTGGGTGTGTTGCTTGAGGAACGCCAGATCGTCGGCAAATGTTACTTTAGGCACTTTAGTTTCCTCCTGTTTGCAGCCAGCCGAGACGGCGATGGCGGCGACAATAATCAGTAATACTACGCGTCTCATTGTTTGTCTCCTTACTTGTCTGAGAACCAAGGCTTCTTCAAAATTGCAGACGTAGGGTAGGCTTCAGCCCACCACTTCTACCCAGAACCACCAATCGTATGTTATTGACAGCCAATTATATACGTTTTGAGTTCGAATAGTAGAGTATAATCGGGCGAATGGATATTGTCAATAATTGCAGAGGCGGGTGGAATGTGCCGATTATTCTCACGGGGGGCTATTTGATTATTGACTATCGTATTTGCGGTTGGTAATTTACGCGATTTGTGCGACTGGAAGTAGTTGTCGCGGGATGTTACGATGAGTGAAAGAATAGTAAAAATCGGGCTTGTTGGGTTTGGGACCATTGGCAGCGGCGTGGCGAAGCTGATATTGGAGGATGCCGACCGAATAGCGGCCAAGAGCGGTATTCGGCTGCAGCTTGCGTGCGTTGTCGATATTGATACGGAATCGGCGCGTCCGGTGAAGCTGCCGGACGGGGTGCTTACCGATGATTTGAACAGGCTGCTGGGCGATAAGACTATCGAAATCGGCGTGGAGACCATAGGCGGGACGGACGTCGCCAAGGAAGTTCAGCTCAAGATGCTTGAGGCGGGCAAGGACGTTGTGACGGCCAACAAGGCGCTGTTGGCGGAGCACGGCAACGAGCTTTACCGGGCGGCGCGTAAGAACGGGCGGTGCATAGCGTTCGAGGCGAGCTGCGCAGGCGGAGTACCGATTATATCGGCTATCCGGACAGGATTGACGGCGAACAACATCAGGGCGATGTACGGCATCGTGAACGGGACGTGCAACTACATTCTCTCAAATATGACGGCCAACGATGAGGATTTCGCTGTTGCGCTGGCGCAGGCGCAGGAGAAGGGCTACGCCGAGGCGGATCCTGCGCTTGACATCAGCGGCGTTGACACGGCGCACAAGCTGGCGATTCTGGCTTCTATCGCGTTCGGGTACGAAATTACGCTTGGCGACATTTTTGTCGAGGGCATCGAAGCGATTTCGAGGGACGACATCCGCTACGGAGGGGAGATGGGCTATTGCCTCAAGCTGCTGGCGATCGGGCAGATGGACGAGCGGGGCAGGGTGTCGCTGCGGGTGCACCCATCGTTCATCGCCAAGGACAGCGCCCTTGCGCGTGTCGGCGGGCCGTTTAATGCGGTGAGCATATTCGGCAGCGCGGTGGGCCAGGTGATGTTCTACGGCCGAGGGGCGGGGATGATGCCGACTGCCAGTGCCGTTGTGGCGGACATTATCGACGTTGCTATAGGCAATTCGGGCACTACTTTTCGGCACGTTCATCTCAAGCCGAGGAGTGAAGTCGAGCCGTTGATAGAGAATATCGACGATTGTAAGAGCAGGTTCTATATTCGCGTGATGGCCAAGGATGAGCCGGGGGTGGTGGCGAGCTACGGCGAGGTATTGCGCGACCACCAGATTAGCATCTCCGGTGCGCTGCAGCATGAAGGCAGCGGGCCGGACAATACGGTGCCGGTGGTAATCACGACGCATACGACGCGGCAGAGGAATATAACGGGGGCATTGAACGACCTTGAAGGGCTGGACGTATTCAGCGGCAAGCCGGTGTGCATAAGAATTGTGGATATTCCAGAGGACAAGGATTAGAGCCGCGGCTGGTGATATTGCCGGCGCGCGGCGCCTGTCGAGATGTAAAGACCGATGATGAAATACGCAATAATAGTCCCGGACGGTGCGGCGGATGAGCCGCTCGAACAGTTCGGGGGGCAGACTGTGCTTGAAGCGGCTGAGACCCCGAATATGGACAAGATCAGCACGGAGGGCAGGCAGGGTCTTGTGCGGACTGTCCCTGCGGATATGGAGCCTGGCAGCGACGTGGCGCAGATGAGCCTGCTGGGGTATGACCCCCGGCGCTATTATTCGGGGCGGGCGCCGATTGAGGCGGTGGCCCGCAACATCAAGCTGTTGCTGGGAGACTGGGTTTTCAGGTGCAACTTGGTTACGATTGCCGACGGTAAGATGGAGGACCACAGCGCCGGCCATATCTCGACGGAAGAGGCGGCTAAATTAGTGAAGGACCTTGACGAGCAGTTCGGCAGCGAGCAAATGCGTTTTTATACGGGTGTGAGCTACAGGCATCTGCTGGTTTTCAAGGGAGTCGATTTCGACGTTCAGACGTACCCGCCTCACGACCATATTGGGGCGGCGGTGGAGAAGATTCTGCCGCGAGGCAAAGGCGCCGAGCTGCTTATCGACCTGATGGCCCGGTCGCAACAGCTATTTACGGGCCACGATATTAACAAGGTGCGGATGGACCTCGGCGAGAACCAGGTCAGCTCGATCTGGCTGTGGGGGCAGGGTAAGCGGGCGCAGATGGAGCGGTTCGAGAAGCGGTTCGGCCTTAGAGGGGCCGCGATAACGGCGGTTGATCTGGTGCGAGGGCTGGCAAAGCTGATAGGGTTCGACCTGATAGACGTGCCGGGTGCGACGGGCTTTGTCGATACGAACTATCAGGGCAAGGGCACTGCGGCGGTAGAGGCGATGGAGAAGTACGACATAGTTTTCGTTCATGTTGAGGCGCCTGATGAAGCGGGTCACAACGGCAATGCCGAGATGAAGAAAAAGGCGATTGAGCAAATCGACAGGCACATTGTCGGGCCTGTGCTCGATGCGCTTCGGAGCAGAGGTAGCTGGCGGATATTGGTGATGCCGGACCACCCGACTCCGGTGCGGACGGGCGCTCATTCGGGCGAGCCGGTTCCGTTTGCGATGGCGGGGACCGGTGTCAAAGGCACCGTGCAAAGGAGCTTCAGCGAGGCCAATGCGGCTCAGTCAGGATTCAAGATAGACAACGGCTTCGAGCTGATGGAGTATTTTCTGAGGAGTTAGTGGTTGACCGGCGGAGTCGAATTGTGTAAAAGGATTGAAACCGGAATCTACAGCAGGGTAAGAAGCATGAAGATAATTGTTCAGAAGTTTGGCGGCACAAGCGTAGCGAATGCGGCAAAGATTCGCAGGGCCGCCAAGCGTGTAATCGACACAGTGAAGAAGGGCTACGGGGTGGTGGTGGTTGCGTCGGCCCGCGGCCAGCAGACGGATGAGTTGATTGCGGATGCTCTGGAGCTTGACCCGAATCCGCCCAAACGTGAGATGGACCAGTTGCTGAGCACTGGCGAGCAGCAGTCGGTATCGCTCTTTGCGATGGCTCTGCACGCGATGGGATACGATGCGATTAGCTTCACCGGCGGTCAGATTCGGATGATGACGGACGGCGTCTTTACGAAAGCGAGGATAAAGAGTATTGATGCCGAGCGGATTCACAGGCAATTAGACCTGGGCAGGATCGTTATCGTTGCCGGCTTCCAGGGGATAGACGAGGAGGAGAACATAACGACCCTGGGCAGAGGCGGGTCGGACACGACGGCGGTGGCGCTGGCGGCGGCGCTGGGAGCGAATGAGTGTGAGATTTATACCGACGTTGACGGGATTTACACGACGGACCCGCGGATATTCCCGGATGCGGTGAAGATGAACCAGATAAGCTACGAAGAGATGCTTGAGATGGCGAGCCTGGGGGCGGGCGTTATGCACATTCGGGCCGTCGGGTTCGGTATGAGATATAACGTGAAGATCCACGTTAGAAACAGCGGCAACGAGAACGAGGGTACACTAATCACGGCTGAGGACTCAAAAATGGAAGGCGTTGTAGTATCAGGTGCGACCGTTCAGAAGGATATGGCGAAGATAAGTTTGATTGGGGTTGACAACGTTCCGGGCAACGCGGCGAAGATATTCGCACACCTTTCAAAAGCCAGGGTGGTTGTTAACGACATCATTCAAACGGAAATCAGCGACGAGAAGGCGAACCTGTCATTTATGATTGGGACTTCGGATCTGCAGGCGGCTAAAGAGGCGGTGGATGAGATAAAGGACGAGGTGAATTGCCAGGAGGTCTTTATTCGCGACGACATTGCCGAGGTTTCGGTGGTCGGGGTGGGGATGCGAACGCATTACGGCGTTGCGGAGAAGATGTTTGGCGCGCTGGCGGAGGCCCGGGTGAATATCGACTCGATTACGACCAGCGAGATTCGAATCAGTGTTGCCGTTGATGAGGACCAGGCGGAGAAGGCGCTTAAGGCCGTTTGTGTTGCTTTCGAGCTGGACAAACAGGCGGAAACGCGGACCAAGTATTAAGACGCTGCGCAATTGGCCAGGACAAGGAAAAGCCCCTATGCGATGAGCAGACGGCTGCGTGCGGGGATTGCGGCTCTGTGCGTGGCGGCGGCGGTGCTGTTGGTTCGGCTCGACCACAACAGCCGGGGACAGCGGCAGCCTCAGGGCCGATCCCAAGAGCAGGCGCGGGCCAGCGACATAGCGAGATACCACGCAAAGACGTTCACGGTGGTGAACGTGGTCGATGGCGACACAATCGACGTCGATGCGCCGGACGGCGAATACGAACACACGCGGATACGACTTTGGGGGGTCGATACGCCCGAGACAAAGAACCCTAAAGTCGGGGTGATGTATTTTGGTCCGGAGGCCGCGGAGTTCACGAAGGAGGTCGCTCTCGGTCAGAAGGTTCGTGTTTATCTCGACGAGGGGAATCGAACGCGGTGCTACTACGGCAGGGTCTTGGGATATGTTCAACTGGCGGACAACAGGTTTTTGAACGAGGTGCTGCTGGCCGACGGCTTTGCATACGCGGACGTGCGGTTTCGGCACAGTCTGTACAACAAATACAAACAATTAGAGTCGGCTGCACGCGGTCAGAAAAAGGGTCTGTGGGCGGAGGTGAGGCGGGAACAACTGCCGGAATGGCTGCAGGAAAAGAAGCCGACTTTGCTGCTTGAAAAATAGCAGTTGATAGCAGCCGGCTATTCGGTTGTGTCTGGATGTGAATAAAAGGCTTCTGCAAAATTGCAGGTTAGGCCTACTTAGAAAAGAAAAAATCGTTTGGTGATTTTTTCTTTTCGATGGCAACGTATTGTCTCGTAATCGCTTAGGTAATTATTGAAGAAAATCATAAAGGAGATTTTCTTCAACAATATAGGTCTAACCTGCAATTTTGCAGAACTCATGATGTGAATAATGCGAAGGAAGTCGAAATGATGCACAGGACAAAGATTGTCGCGACGTTGGGTCCGGCGAGCAGCAATTATGCGGTGCTGCGGAAGATGTACACGGCCGGCCTGGATGTTGTGCGGCTGAACTTTTCGCACGGCAGCCATCAACAGCACCTTGATTCGTTGAGACTCGTGCGGCTTCTGAACAAGAAGTACCGCCGGCACATTCGGATAATGCAGGACCTGGAGGGCTTTCGGATAAGGGTGGGGCATCTGTCGGGCGGCAAGACCAGGTTGTTGAAGAATCGGACGACGGTATGGCTGACCAACGAGGCCGATAGCAAAGGGGCCAAGACAATACCCTTCGATTATACGGGTGATTTGAGGCGGATAAAGCCGAAGCAGCTTATTTATATCGACGACGGGAATCTGATTTTGCGAGTTAAGGAGAGCAGTCAGAGCAGCATAAAGGCCGAGGTCGTGGAAGGAGGGGTCCTGAAGGAAAGAAAGGGCGTGAATATCCCCGGTGCGGAGCTTGAGTTCGGCCGGATGACAGAAAAAGACAAGCGGGATATCGAGTTCGGTATAGAACACGAAGTTGATTACATCGCGCTGTCGTTTGTGCGCGACGAGGACGATGTTCGTGAGGCGGCGGAGCTGGTAAAGCCGAGGCTGCCGAGATGTAAGGTGGTGGCGAAGATAGAAAGCAGGGAGGCAATCGCCAATATAGACGGCATTATCGAGGCGGCGGACGGGATAATGATAGCGCGGGGGGATATGGGTATTGCCGTGCCGATATATGAGATTCCGATCATCCAGAAGCACATAATCAAGAAATGCAATGCTGCGAAGAAGCCTGTAATCACAGCGACGCAGATGTTGGAGCACATGGCCGAGCATCCGCGGCCGACGCGGGCTGAGGTTACGGACGTGGCCAACGCAATCATCGACGGGACCGATTTTGTGATGCTTTCGGCTGAAACGGCGGTCGGACGATTCCCATACGAGTCTGTCCTGATGATGAACGAGATTATTAAGTTCACTGAAAAGGCGATGCCCGCCCTGTAACAGAGGCCGCTGGGATGTAAGGCCCGACTGATTCACAGTTGACAGCCCTTCTCCATTCGAAATTGGCTTTGATTGGGTTTGTTTTTCGTATTGCGTGTTGCGTATCGCGTTGGGGGAATTGGGTTTGTTTGGGTTTGTTTTGAGTAACGTTCGTTGTTGATTGTTCGTTGTTTATTGGGATAAGACTTTGTTGCTACTGTACTTATGGTCATTTTACCTATTTTACCATTGGCTTTGTTTTGCAAAAAAAGCCCGATTTGTAGAGCAGTCTCGACAAGTGTAGAGCGCCTGGGGGGAAAGGCGATGTCTTTTGGGGTAGCGGGGGTTGGGGAGGATTTGGGTTTCGGTAGATATGATAAAGGCCTCCTGCTTGGCGATTGATTATTGATGATTGATTCCGCCAAGGGCGGATCTTCGATACTGACTATGAACTTGTTAGATATACATTGTACATGATTGATAGTTGGGTGTCAAGTGAAATTTTTCAGACACTGATTAACACCGATGAACACGGATTGTTGAGGCGATTATGGAAATGGCCGTTTGTTTGGCGGGTTCTGTTGTGTTGGGGGCTTCGGGTAGGTGGCTCAGGGTGCTACAGTTCCGGTCCGCTTGGCACTGCACTTTTCCTCCGCCTTTCACAAAATCGAAGACAATTATATGAATCTACTCAGGCGATGCTGTAATTGCACCTTCGAGCCAGTGGCTGCAGAGTATGGCAAGGTCGGCAGCAGTGACGTCAGTTGTCATATTTAGGTCAGTACCATCACACAGGCCCGTATAAGAGCACAACAAATCGCGCCAGTGGTTGGCGAACACGGCAATATCCAAGAAATTCACAACGCCGTCGAGATTAAGATCGCCGGTGTAGGTGTCGACTTCTATCTGCAGAATCGCCGTTTTCTCGGAGTTGGAAACTGTAATAACAGATCCTCCTGGGGAATGGATTGTGACCAACCCGTTGCAGTCAATAGTTGCTACGGATTCGTTAAGCGACGTGTATATTGTCTGCTCTGCCAGTATCGAAAGCGGATACTCGGAGCCGTCGCTGAACCTGCCCAGAGGATACAATTGCAACTGGTGTGGTTGGCAGGGGTCGGTTTTGAAGTCGAAATACCACTTGTCGCCAAAACCGAAGAATATCTCTTCGAGCCAAATGTTGCTTTCAAGGACAAGTTTGACCTTAGCGTCGTCGGTCATATTCATATTAGCGTCCACACCGAGGGCGATGATTTTTATGGCTGAGCCGACTGCATCTGGTGGCACATTTATATCTCCTGTCCAGGGTAGTTCAACAATATCTGCCCAAGCAGAAGAACCCCAAAACGCAAACAATGCTGCGTAAATCGTATCACCGCTGCCTTGTACAGAGACTTTTATACTCTGGCCAGCTATACAACTTTGACCTTCTTTGGGCTCGATAATATCGACAGTTCCATTTGACTCGGAGGAAATTAATGATACCTTTTTTGGTGCGACATAGATTTGTCTGGGGGGCATCGAAGTTAGTTCATGCAGTTCAAAGCCAGAGGATGTGGTTTTGCTTATTTGTGCCGGCTGATTGAGGGCTTCTATTACTATATTCTTAAAATCGGCATCTTGAGTCTCGCTACAATGCCAATGTACAGGAATTACTTGATACGTATCTGCACGATATTGTTGGCTATCTTCTGGAACAACCCAGTCACTGTTTGCTGTTGAACCAAAGATAAAATCGTGAACTGCTTCTGGAGACCATTGGCGAGTCAATAACATAAGTCCAATTACATATGCATCCAGCGTCAGATCCCACAGAGTCCCATCTCGAAGTCCCACAATTACGTTTCTGCAATCCACACCTTGAATCTTCGTCGAGATAGGGATGTTTGGGTTATTGTAACATCTTAAGTCTTTAATCGCACCACCACTAATTGACTTGGTAGTATGAAAGAGATCGTTGAGGTTCTCCTCCAAGAAAAATGTTCTGAAAGGATCATCTGCAAGCGCTGCCCAGAGGAGATCCGCAAGAGGGCTGCCTGAATATGGAGTGCCGATAGTAATGATCTTTCTTACGGTCTTTTGTGCAAAACTTGGCTCTAAGCGTTTTGCCAATAAGCCGCCCATACTGTGCACAACAATGTCAATTTTGGTACAGGCTAATCCCCCTTCTGTTCGCAGATTTGTAAGAATGTTGTTGATAAGATGAGGTAATACCCAATCATTGGTTGAAAAGGAGGCACTATTGTTATAGCTGGGACGATACAGGTACATAAAACCCTTCTTGTATAGTTCCCTATTTAAACTGGCAAATGCACCGGCATTACTCCATATACCATGCATCATAACTACCGGCGGTCTTACCAATGCAAAGGAAGGGACATCAAGTGTCTCCCCTTTCACTGTTATAAGAAAGTTAACATACCTTTTGCTCTCGCCGATATCTCCGGGAAACTTGTCAGGCGCAACGTAGGTCTGGGTAAAGACTCCGGAAGCAATATGCTTGTCATCTCTAAGGTAGCCGTTTTCGTCTCCGTCATCGCTCAAAATAGTAATTTGAACATCGTCGATGGACGTACCGCGAGGCAAAGGAGAAATTTTGATTGCCACCTCAGTTGATCCGTCGGCCGTCGCACCGATGACTTGGGAGTATGGAGGCCTTTTATCCAAAAAAGCGACCTCCATATTAGGACTAATAGTTATTGTAAAGTTACCACACCAAAATAAGTCAAGAAACACTACATCGAAACACAAGTATTCAGGGTAGTACTCCCGATGCAACCAGTAAGATCCTTGCTGATTTTCCTCCCAAGTACCAGTAATAACCTTGTCTACGTCGTTGTAGATTCCCTCAAAGCTGACTATATCTTCTGTATGAAGATGAAAGTCCGATCCACAGAAATAGCTTAGCGCGGGTACGACAATGCTAAAGTACACTTTGTTATCATCCGATATAGTGCCAGTGAAATAGTAACGAACAATTGTTTCTCCACATCTGTCAAATCCTAAATAGGAACCTTCTATTTTCTCTCCTGATTGAGTTACAAAAAACTGAATTGGTCCCCTTTTACCAAGGTCGTCGTCGATATTCTCGTCCTCAGAAATATCGTCTGTGGGATAATACCATGTCCATATCCAGTATTGGTAGTTGTGTAACACTTCCCATTGTACCGCCCATCGCCCGCTGATATCGGACGCATCAGAGGATAGAGCCGGACCCACACAGGTGAGGCAGCACACCACTGCTATCACAGGTAACCAGTTTCTTCTTACCTTCATTCGTAAAACCTCCGCCAATTCTTTGGCACCATAGTTTGCTTTGTTATTCGAGGCAGCAACAATTGCGCCGCGAGAAGTACCTACTTACCTACCAGCCAGCTTACAGAAAATACACCCAAGTCAAGTTCGTTAATTATACCATCTTTTGGGCCTGAGACATCGCAATCTGGGTTCCATCCAGCCTCTCCAGATTGAGTTCGCCAGGACGACGCAAATGTTGCAAAATCTGCAAAGTCGACACTGCCATCGGCGTTGAAATCTCCGATAGCACCACATGTAGTAAAGTGAATTGTCTGTAACGTATATCCTCTGTTAATCCAGTCGATTCCATCCGACGTTTGGCCGGCTTGAGTATTCATAAAGGCAATTTCACAAATGATGCTACTTTCGGCGGGCAGTCCCGTAATGAAAACCGAATTCTGATCTGGTGGCAACAGTGTTTCAAACTCCCAGTCTTCCTGGTCGTCTTCGAGGTCAAGGTAAATAGTGTCAATGCGGGAATCCCAAATAGCATCCCAACTAATGGTGATGCCCTGTCCGACATTATTTGCTTCGTGAACGGGGTATGTGATGTGTGGTGGCTGCATAGGAGTAATGAGGGACGCGTCGATAACGGTGTCAACGGTACCGCCGAGATGGTCTTGCAAATGATAGCGGTACGGTCCCGATATGGCCCCCAAGGTTCTGAGATCTGTTAGCGAAAATAGCTCAAACTCGAGGTCAGCGGTATTCCCTTCATCATCTATTTCCATTGCCCAGATACGTCCAGTAGGCATAGTAAGTTCAGCAGCGACGATGTTTTCACCAGAGGTTTCGGTTTCAAAAGTACGGCCCAGGTAGTTACCTGAACCATCATACTCTCTTCTATAGAACATTGTGATAGAATCAACAAAGACACCATTGCCATCTACTGGGACGGAGATATCTCGGAGAAAAATTTCTTGTTTGTTAGCCGTAGTGTAGCCCCGCCAGTTAATGGACTCGTTGACTTGAAAGCTTACAGGTTCCCCTTCCGGGTGGATGACAGAAATGGTGGGGCCGACAACCTCCGAAAGATTGTCCCATTGCCAAATAGCAATAAATACAGCTGGTTTATGGAAGACAGTAATGCCTAGGTATTCAGACCTCTTCTCGCATTGAATCCGAACCTGAAAATTGTAGTCAACACCAACTGCCACATATGCAGGATTGATCCACCAAGTTCCGTCCCCGCAATCAACCCAGCCCGAAACAGAATTCTGCCATATTACTGTCTCATCGAGAATTGTCTGGTCCCATGGATACGTTCCAACCTTTACAAGTATGCCGTTTATTGGCCACAAATCCCACAATGACTCTTGAAACCTTAGTGTCAAGCTCACAGTCTGTTCGCAAACGTCGCTTGCCAAGATTGGCTTATCCACCAGCCGCATAGCCGTGTACTTCGGCATTATTAACTTACCACCCTCAGTAATCTCAATCCTCATATCTTCCTCCCCTTCTGTCATTGACTTGGCTGGATAATCCCACACGTATGTTGACTCTGGTATGAAGTTGGTTGGATAAGGGTCCCAGTCTTTGAAAAATCGGTTCGAAGCAAACTCAATCCTCGGTGCGGTTACTATCCCAGAAGATGGTGAAGACATCCCGAATGTCCACATGTTCGAGTAAGGATAAGTTTCATAGGTTATATAGTCGCCGCCCATGTACAGGGAATCCTGATGCTCAACCCAAACAGAGAGAGAACTCGGGTCTGCGTATGTTAGACCGATGTATGAAAAAATGATGCCCAGAATTACAAGTATTTTCCCTTTGGTCATCTTAGCGTTTACCTATGCCTTCATGGAGGCATTCGACCTTGTAGATTTGCACTGAATATTTTTCTCGATAGTTTTCTTCTTCCCGTTACTTGTAGTTTCACTCCTTGCGTAGACATTCGAAGGGATCTCAAGTGAAAGGCCATATCGCACGTGCCTGATACTACTTATCACCGTGAACTCGGCAATTTCAGAGTTCAACCAGCCTGACTCTTACCACTCACTAGGATAAGTTCCGCAGTGGTCACTTGCCAGTTTTGGCTACTGACACGAATCACAATTCACGAACGCGTTCTCTTTCCAACTGCCCCTTGTCCCGTGCGGAACTATTTGAGCGTCAGATATCGCTCATTGTTATGCTGCCAATTACGGCCGGTTATCTACTAACCAGTTGTCCGCCAATATCGCGAAGTCGGTAAAGTTGACGACGCAATCGCTGTTTGCATCGCCGGGCGGATAGGGGTGCTGCGCATCGCCGCAACGCGGCTCAGGCGATACAGGCGCCAAGACGCTGATGCGGTAGGTCCCCATCCCACCGCTATCGCCCTCAGCCTTCAGCCGATAACGCTCCCCGCTGGACACAGGAATATCCCTTGTGTGTGTCTGTCCAACTGACACCCACGGAAAATAAGTTACTGGTCGTAGGCTGTCCGTCCCGTCAAGAACATAGACAATCAGGTTCTTGGATCCCCCTGATTGGTTGTGAAATCTTACCTGATACTGGCCGGTTTCCTGTGCGGTGAAGCTGAACCAATCCTCGTCGCTGCCATAATCGGCTTCATACTGGATTATGCCAACTACCCAGGCGCCATTCACGTCCACCGGCGTGGCGTCATCGTAGGTGTTCCCGTGGTCGTCCCCCTGCTCGCCCAAATCCTTGACCGCAACCGTGTAGTAGCCTTCTATGGCAGCGTACATCGAGCGCGCCGCAAGGTCGTATTTGTCGCCGTACCAGGAAACTAACGTGCTGTTTGTTGACCTGTCAGCCAAGAGTCGGTCTCCGCAATAGGCATCATACAAATCAAACACGGCATCGCAGTTCGACGCCTTGGTGAAAGTAATCTGGTATTTATGCAGGGTGTCGGTCTGGAATCTAAACCAGTCCTCATCCAGACCGCCATCGCCGATCGCATCATCCAGCGCCGGCGCATCAACCGTCAGAATGGCCGGATTCACACAGAAGGCAGGGTAGGTATCTATCGGAAAGTCGCCCAACTCAGTAACACTCACGCGAAATGTCCCCAATGCTCCGCCGGGGCCATAGGCCCTCAGCCAACAAGGGCCAGCGCTAGAAATGAAAATATCCTTCGTTTGTGTCTGCCCAGCCTGGGCCGACGAGTACGAAGTCACCACTTTCAGGTCGCCTGACTCGTCCAAGGCATAGACAATCAGGTTCTTGTAGCCGCCCGATTGGTTGTGAAATTTTATCTGGTATAGACCGGCTTCTTTGGCGCTAAAGCTGAACCAGTCCTCGTCGCTGCCATAATCGGCTGCATACTGGATAATGCCGACTACCCAGGCGCCGTTGGCGTCGATCGGCGTGGCGTCATCGTAGGTGTTCCCGTGGTCGTCCCCCTGCTCACCCAAGTCCTTGACCGCAATCGTGTAGTACCCTTCTATGGCAGCGCCAGCCGAACGCACTGCGAGATCATAGTCGTCGCCGTACCAAGAGACAAACGTGCGGTTCGTTGAATTGTCAGCCAAGAGCCGGTCTCCACAATAGGCATCATACAAATCAAACACGGCATCGCAGTTTGTTGCTCTGGTGAACACGATCTGGTATTTATGCAACGGGTCGGTCGGGAATCTGAACCAGTCCTCATCCAGACCGCCGTCGCCGATTGCGTCATCTAATGGCGGCGCGTCAACCGTTAACAGAGCCGGATTGACGCAGGAGTCTGGGTACTTGTCCGTCGGAAAGACGCCCAGTTCTGTAACGCTCACGCGATATGTCCCCAATGCTCCGGCGAAATAGAAGGCCTTCAGCCAACAAGGCCCGGCGCTGGAGACAAAAACGTCTCTCGTCTGTGTCTCCCCAGGATTGGTGTAACACGAAGTTACTTCCTGTAGGCCACCTAAATCGTCAAGCGTGTAGACAATCAACCGGTGATAGGCGAGCGCCGATGGGGTCTGGAGTTTTATCCGGTATAGACCAGCTTCTGTGGCGGTAAAGCTGAACCAGTCTGTGTCAGCAGTGGTACTTAGTGTTCCGTCGAGAAACGTGCCGTTGACGTCTATCGGGTATGCTGTCTCGCGGGAATTGCCATAGTCCGGGTCTTCGCAGTAGGCTCGCCCGGCCAAGCTCACCACTAACAGCACGGCCAGTCTCACAATAAGCGCAAATTCCGGGGGCATAATCGTCTTTGGGGGTGCACTTTTCATCTTAAATCTCCTTTCCACAAAATGAATGGCGAAAATGATGAGAATGGCTCACGGAGCCATTACACCATTGACCACAACATCCAGAATATACCTTCCTCGGTTTCTCTGAACCACTCACTATTTCATGTAATATACACCGCCCTGGTACAGCCTGTCAAGTGGAAAATGTCTCACGCTGTAATCGGTCAGTTACGCGGGGGGTGATCACCTTGTGGTGGTGGCGTCTAATGGATTGAAAAACCCTGTTTTCCAGTGGTGGAATGGGTTTTTCTGCCGAGGCAATGGCTATCGGGGGTAACGATCAAGTGGGGAAAGACTTCTGAAAAATATTTATGCGTTGTGTACCTAAACGGCACTTTTCTGAGCTTCTCCAAAATCTCACGGTCTTATTTGGAGCTGTTCTCCTTTGAGGCTCAAGTATTGACCACGCAACCTCCGACAATACCTAAGCCGGGTAAAAGCGAATTGAATAATCGGGCAATCAGAGGTCGTACTCCCTGATTTTTCTGTAGAGTGTTCTTTCGCCGATACCGAGGATTTTTGCGGCCTTTTCGCGGTTTCCTTTGGTTTTGGCGAGGGTCTCGGCGATGGCCTGCTTCTCGATTTCGTTGAGCGAAGCGGCCGGCGGGCGACTGCCGGGTCCGAGCTGGCGGACCTGGCGCATATCCGGGGGGATGTCCTGAATGTCAAGCTGCTCGCGGTCGCACATAACGACCATTGTTCTGATGGTGTTGCGGAGCTGGCGGATGTTGCCGGGCCAGTCGTAGTTAGTAAGGGCCGTCATAGCGGCTTGCGTAATGCCAGTGACGTTCGAGCCGGTTTCGGCGGCCGCTTCCTTCAAGAAATGCTCGAGCATTTCGGGTATGTCGTCCGCCCTGTCGCGCAGCGCCGGCAATGAGACGTTCACGCCCTTGATTCTAAAGTACAGGTCCTGCCTGAACTTCCTTTCTTCGATGAGCTGCGTCAGCGACTGGTTGGTGGCGGAGATGATGCGGACGTCAACCACGATGGGCTTGTTGGAGCCGACGGGAATGACTATGCCGTCCTCGACGACGCGAAGGAGTTTGGCCTGCATGTTGAGCGGCATATCGCCGATTTCATCGAGGAAGAGAGTCCCCTTGTCGGCTATCTCGAAGAGGCCCTTTCTGTCGGCGGCGGCGCCGGTGAAGGCCCCTTTTACGTGGCCGAACAGCTCGCTCTCGAGCAAGGTCTCAGTTAGTCCGGCGCAGTTTACGGGTCTGAACGGCTTGTCCCGGCGGAGCGAGTTGTTGTGTATTGCCTTTGCGAGCAGCTCCTTGCCGGTTCCGGAGCGGCCCTCGATGAGGACGGATATGTTGGTTGGCGCGACGCGTCTTAGGACTTCAAAGATGCCGGCCATCGTGGGATTCCTGCCGCGTATGCCGTCGAATTGGAAGGCCTCTTTGTCCTCGCGGGATTTTTGGGATTCGCGGGAATGCGCGACGGCGGCTTTTCGGGCGGCCTGGGCGACGAGCGTGCGAAGCTGGTCGATATCGATGGGCTTTACGAGGTAATCGTAGGCGCCGCGTTTCATTGCTTCCTTGCAGGTGTCTATTGTTCCGTAGGCGGTTATCAGGATGACGACGGTGTTGTCGTTATGCCTTTTGGCCTGTGCGAGTATGGCCAGGCCGT
>Ga0315288_10004163_pt1 | contig 18398 bp, 9 predicted proteins | sample YL17G11_20_MG_FD_203454 | JGI IMG/M metagenome (GOLD analysis project Ga0315288, IMG submission 203454) | Sediment microbial communities from Yellowstone Lake, YNP, Wyoming, USA - YL17G11_20 | ecosystem: Environmental > Aquatic > Freshwater > Lake > Sediment | place: USA: Wyoming | collected... | reverse complement strand
CACCTATTATCGGAAATGCAACCTAATCAGCAGAGGAGCCAAATCAATCCTGGTATCCGCGTAAAAATCGTCTTGAAGCAGGACCAACGGAACGGCAAATTAACTGAGGGCACCGTCAAGAAGATCCTCACCAACAGCTCAACTCACCCCCACGGAATCAAGGTACGACTGACAGACGGCAAAGTCGGCAGAGTACAATCAATAACAAAATAATAACGTGCGCTATGGTTGGACAGTCCACAACAGAGAAGGCAATTTCATAATAACGCGCTTCGGATTCAGCATTTAGACACATTTCCTAAGGCGACTTGAAAAAGAAAAAAGGAGTATTTTACAGGTAATGTGGTCCGAAGTGGCATAGTAGTGTGGCGAGGTCCACGCAGTTGATCTTGCCGTCGCCGTTGATGTCACAGTTGGGGTCCCACCTGACAGAGCCTGGATTGACGCCATACGAGCAGAGAAGCTTGACCAGATCCGCGCAGTTCACTTTGAAGTCGCCGTTAACGTCTCCAGGATTTTTCTGTGGAAGCTTGATCCTGTTCGGTCAGGCGCGGCAGCGGTCATCCTGGTGAAGCTCAGCACGTTAGCGAAGTATTTGAGGACGTTGTTCTTGAGCCACGACTTGCCGGCGCTGCTTGAACCTGTTATGACCGCGCTTAGGTTGAAATCAGTGTAGCTACTGGCACAGATCAAGTATAGTAGAAGCTTGTTTTCGTCCTCTCCGATGACGGTCTTATCCAGTTCAGTCTTGATTCTGTAGAGGAGCGCGGGGTCATCCATCAGGTTTGCGATGTCTGGGTTTACTTCGCCGAAAACCTTTGGGTCAAGAGCAATCATTGGGAAATCCTCTTGATGTCCTTGGCGATCACGATCTTTTCGCTGCTCAGGGTCTGATATGCGATTTTAACATGCGGAAACGTCTCTACAATGATCTCTTTGACGACATCAAAATCTCTTATTGGACCTCTTAGAACAAGAGCGTAGTTAACTAGAGTTTCGATTCCGCTCAAATCCGTTTCTTTATTCATTTACGTTCTCCTTTTACCATGCCCAGCCTGGGGCGATGACTGACAGTTATCGGATGATTTCCAACAACTGGCGCAGAATTGTTCGCAGTTCTGCGACGACTTGGCGAAGTTCCTCTTTCTCGGAACCCTCGACAAAGCAAGTGGTCTTTCTCATTATTGACACCTTGAAGAGCCTTCAAAAACGCGGAACGAAACTTTTAAGAGCTCAGAAACCGTGTATCACTTGTCGATTGATGCTCGACACGGTTCTGATGCTCGACAGGGAATCGCGCAGATGAAGGGCCTCTTGATTACCTTTCTCTACCCACATCACATTCCAATAGACTCTCAGCCTTGAGGCTGTGAGTGAACTCAAAGCGTGCTCGGTGTGAGCGAGCAAATTCTTGTTTGAAGTAAACATGTATTAACGATTCATAACACTTTTTTGGGGCCCTGGCTGTAGCTCCTGATATGCCAAACAACAGAACTCACAGCTACCAAAGCAGAAGAAGATACGGAAAGAGCTATTCGACAATGCATCACTGGATGGATCGCCCTTCTGCTGCACTTCATGAAAAACATAGAATGGTGAGGCATGATTTCTACAAAACTCCTTATCAGGCTCAAAGAATTTTTGGTGGAAATGCCGGGAATGCTTGTAGAGACCATATACGCCTAGACATGAGGAGTATGCGCCACAAGCGGTCTGGTCCCCCGCCCCTTCCGCCTTGAGTTTGGAAAAAAAGGCTGTTGAAGAGGAACCAAAACCCTGGTTGAAGAGGGGCAAGAGTCTCGTCTGGGGGCTTGAAGACTCATCTTATTCGCGCGATTTTAGCCAAACGGACCCTACCCCTATCCCCCTACCCTTTTTCGATGGGTCCAGCTACCCCGACAGTGCAAGAAAAAAGAGGGGTTTTGCGGGAGACGTCTCCACTGATCAGCGTAATCATGACAACCTGATAAGGATCTGCGTGGTTCCTCATGCAGACGAAAGCCTGCCTTCTCTGGAAGGAAGAGGATTGGGAATAGGGCTTAATCGAATCTCTTGGTTCTGTCCTTTCTAGTCAGGGCTGCTGCAAGCATAGTCAGAGCCATGAAGACTGCGAGAATGGCTGTTGATGAAAACTCTGGAACTACTATGGTCTCGGGGTTTGCTTTTGCTGGTGCTGGGTCAGCGAAGATGTATCCGTTGCCCATGCCCGCATAAATCTTGCCATCATAGGCTATCATAGAAATCGCATAGAAAGCGCCGTCTTCAGCGTAGAAGGAAACGTCCCATGCGGTTCCGTTGTATGTGTAGATTCTGTTGGCTGTGCCCACGTACAGTTTGCCATCATAAACTTCAAGAGAGTATATCCAATAATCGTGACCGAGCACGGTTGTCCAGTTTTCGCCGTCATACTCGATCAAGGTTCCACTGAAACCTGTTCCTCCCGTGTAAAGCGGTATCCTGTTCAGGTCTCTAGTCGCCAAGTACAGCTTACCATTGTAGACTTGCATGTCAAGAAAAGCATAAGCATACTCGTATGACAGTGCCATGCTCCAGCCGGTTCCGTCAAAGCAGTAAACAGTGTTGCCTGAAGCCACGTACTTCTTTCCATTGTAAACCGCATGAGAGTCTATGCTTCCGAAAGCACCTGAGAAGTTCAGTGTGGTTGAGAAGCCTGTGTCTATGTGCCAGTCTGCCGGGTTTTCAGCTGAGCCGTTGCAGTAGTACAGTTTCGGCGGATTGTCCAGCATGGTTCCAGCATGAAGCCTGTTGTCGTAGACGCCGAGTACTTTGACGTAAGTTGGCACTGAAAAGACTAGTGTAAACGAGGTTCCATCATAGCAGTAAAGTCCGCCCTGTCCGCCGACAACGAGTTTGTCTCCGTAGGGTTCAAGTGAAGTCACGAAAGTGGGCGCGTCTATGGCGTTCCAGCTGCTTCCGTTCTTCATGTAAAGTTTGTTGTTGGCTGCAGCATACAAGCTTCCATTGTAAACAGCGAAGTCAACGATTGGATGATTTGTCAGTCCAGCGAAGTCGAGTTTCCAGCCAGAAGGCCAAGGGTTCATTAGTGGATAATGATCTGTATTGTTTTCATCGATAATATACGGAGTGTCTCCCATTCCGTCACTTCCAAGCAAGTCTTGGTCTGGACCGCTGTACAGGTCCACGCCAGTGTAGTCACTCCAATAGTTACCGCCAGAAGGATAGCCATCATCCCAAATGTTCACCGAGTTGCTGGAATACAGTTGATTGGTGTTGTTGATGAGATTGTTGTGGAAAACCCTGTTGTCTGAAGAATAGTGAAGATAGATGCCATAATAGTTGTTTGTTATGTTGTTCCCAGAAACGCTGTTGTAGTTTGAAGAATAGTAAAGCCCGATGCCATAATAGTTGTTTGTTATGTTGTTCCCAGACATTGTGTTGTTGTTAGAAGAAAAGCCGAGGTTAATGCCATAATAGTTGTTTGTTATGTTGTTCCCAGAAACGCTGTTGCTTAAAGAAGAGGTAAGCCTGATGCCATGATAGTTGTTTGCTGTTATGTTATTTCCAGAAATGCTGTTGCTTGAAGAATAGTAAAGCCAGATGCCATGACCGTTGTTTGTTATGTTGTTTCCAGAAATGCTGTTGCTTGAAGAATAGTAAAGCCCGATGCCATAATAGTTGTTGTTTGTTATGTTGTTCCCAGAAACGCTGTTGCTTGAAGAAGACCAAAGCACGACGCCAGAATCGTTGTTTGTTATGTTGTTTCCAGAAATGGTGTTATAGTCTGAAGAAGAGTAAAGCGAGATGCCATCCCCGTTGTTTGCTGTTATGTTGTTTCCGAAAATGCTGTTGTTTGAAGAATATTCAAGCCAGATGCCATAATAGAATGCTTTAATTGTCATGCTTTTGATTGTTACGTTGCTTCTCCCTGACAGACTTAATCCTGTTCCGCTTCCTGTTCCTTGAACAGTGTAGCCTGCGCCGTCAACCACAATGTTGTCCCTCTCCACAACAATCGAATCATAAATGCTATACGTAAAAGTGTAAGTAATATTGTCCGCAGTGGCAATTGCCGCTGTCGGCGGGTCGATGCTTCCATCAGACCGTATGTAAATGGTTCCGCTTGCCTTGACTGGTTGAATGTTAAACGCCAACGTTAACATGCTGGTCAGCAGCAGTGCCAGCATAGTCACGGAAAACGCTTTCCTCACAATAACCAAGACTTACACCTTCCCCTTCGCAATAAGAAATAACGCTCTCAAACTAATAAATACCTTGTGGAAACATCTTCTAGAGTGTCATTCTGTGCTACGAGATGCGGGGAAGTGTATCATACGCAATACTGGAGTCGAAAAGAACGGCTGAACAGAGCTTCTACAAGAACGTCTTCAAGGTGAAAAGAAGGATGAACGTATCATTTGACTAGGAAACAGATGCGTTTGAAATGTTGCGCTCTTACTAAGAGAGAAAGAGGGCGGTCTTGCTGGAGATGTTTCAGAAAGCCGCAGACTCAAACAAGCTTGCGAGCCTCATGCGGATCTGCGGGTTCCTGATTTTGAGAAGGGCGAGGTCCCCTTCGATTGTCGCGGACAGGGAAATCTTCAACAGTGGTGAAGGGCTGGGGGTAGGTCGTTTTTGCGAGGTCGTTTCACTGGCAAAAATAGGATACTCCGTAGGGTGGCCGAGCTTCGCAGAACTATTAATGTTAACCTCATAAGGGTCTGCGGCTTCCTGATGCGGCGAAGCCCGCCTAGTACAGAGATATTCGCTAATGCTATTCAGCTGATCTTAGTAGGTCAAAAAGGGAGAACTACTACTATGGGTATGTTTTCCCAAAGTTCCTGGCTGCCAACGCCACGTCCATGACGTCGATTTTGCCGTCAGAGTTGAGGTCGCAATCAGGATTCCAGTTTGTACCCCCAGCCTTGATGCCGAACAGCCTTGCCAATACGGCTATGTCTTTCACGTCAACTTTTCCGTCTCCGTTGATGTCTCCTAAGAATCTAATAGTGATGGTTGGCCCGGCAAGTCTGTTGTCAGAGGGGTTGTAGTCCATTTCCTCGATGATCGCTACGGCTGTCAGAACATAATGGTGGCCTGCAGTCACGTTCTTTGTACCTGCCGTAAGCGTGATGGTTCTGCTTTCTCCTGGAAGCAAGTTTTCGAGCTCTCCTTCTCCGAGGATCTCGTTCGAGCTTGCGTTGAAATATGCGACGATAGTCACGTTTTCTGCCGCGTCGCCGTTGTTCTGCACGGTCACGTCAACCGTGAAATTCCGTCCTGAATAGACGAATTGGACCGGTGTGGTAAGGTCGATCACCGCAACGTCGTACCTCCATAGAATCTCGACAATGCCATCTGCGAAGTCGTTGTCGTCTAGGTCTGTTTCTCCGGCTAGGGGCATCGCACGCGCTCTCAAAGTGTAGTTGCCGAGTGGGAGTCCGAGAGTGTTCCACGTGAGAAATATCGTCGTGTTTGTGCCTGGGTCCAGGTGAACCGTTGCTGTTCCAATGACGTTTGAAGGCGGCGGTGGCGGCGGTGGCTGCGTGCTGGATCCATATGCGCCGTTGAACAGGGTGACAGGAATCATCTCGAGCGTGGGGTCCAGTGCAAACGTATCATCAGCTCCAAGCTCAAAGTAGTCTACGGGTTCGGGGTATGGTTTTTCCAGGATCTGAAACTCTATCCAGCATAGGCTGCCAAAACCCGCAGACCGCTCGACATCCCCCAAAAGGGCTTCCGCAAACATGACGTACGAATGAGTCTCGTTCACATGCCAAAAAGATGGAGAAACAGGAACTGTCACGTAACCCGAATAGAATTGGCTGCTGGAACCTGCGGTGTAGCCGGCACGTGTGGCGATCAGTCTCTCAGAATTGTGTATGACGTCGATCTGCCAAGCAAAGCTTGCTCTTGTCAGGTTTGTCCACAGAGTCACATTGAACTTCTGACCAATGTCAAGGCCGTCCAAATCCACAAAGGAAGGCTCAATCCAGATCGCGTCACCAAGATGGGGTTCATTTGGAGAAGCCGGCGAACTTATTATGGATGTTCGAACGTTTGGATTCAGGGCCAGGTTCTCGTAGAAGACTTGTACATCAAAACTTTCTTGCATTTCACCTTCATTTCCAACAGTCACGTTGACGCTTACTGGTTGGCCTGAATAGACTTGGGCTGGCGAGGCTTGAACTTCGTATACGGCGACGTCCCTTCGGTAAGGTAGGAAGATCCGTGATTCAACGCCGCTGAAGTCGTCGATGTCTTCTGCGATTATGTGACCTTCGCCGTTCGAAATGCCCACTGTAGCAGAGAAGAACCCGCTGCTTGACAGGTAGTCGAATTCGATTGCTCCGTCACTCCAGAGTATTGATTCAAACTGGGCTTCGGTGTCGCTGCCGTAATGACGAACGTCCCACCTGATGACAACGCACGTCAAATTCGACTGAACATAGATATCATACGGCTCAAACGTTACCCAGTCACTCCATGCAGGCGCGATTGCCAATCTCCGCGCCAATTCAGGGACACTGTTCCCGTAACTCGAGTCGGGTGCCTTGAAACTGATGAGTCCTTTGCTTGAGATGTAGATTCTTTCAAAAGACCTTCCGTAGAAAGGAAAATTGAACGGTAGAGCATATTCCCAACTGGAAATGTCCCCATGCCAGCCCATGGGGGCCCCTTCGCCGACCCACCTGTGTGGAAGATACCCCCGCGCGTAGAAGAACACGTTAACACTCTTGGTTACGTTATTGTTACTTGTTTCTTCCTCTCCTGGTACGGGTGGGGCGTAAGCCGTTATATTGTAGCTTCTAGTCTCAGTGGGAGTCCACAGGAAGGTGATGGTTACTGACTCGTCTTGTAAAAGTGTGATATTCGTCGTAGAGTTAACCACACTGCTGTTAATTAGCAGGTACAGCTCTGCATTGGTCTCATTGTTCAATCCTCTGTTTTCAACGGTTGCATTCAACAATGCCGAATGGTCTGCCTCAAGACACGCCGGAGCGTCTAGATAAACGACAAGTTCATGTTCTGGCCTAAGAGGTGTGAAAACTATAGTGTTGATGTAGTTAAGGCTCCCCACGTCTTCTGCGATGATATCGCCAGCGCCCGCGTTTGAGATGCCTATAGTAGGTGATACCGGTCCATCATTGTATTGGTAGTTAAATTGAATTTCGCCATCTGCACTTAATATTGCCTCGAAGTTAGCTTCAGTGCTTGAGCCATAGGCACGGACGTACCATCGGATACCGACATGCGTGGAATTCTGCCAGATGTAAATGTCGTAGGGATCATGTGTTACCCAGTCATTCCATGCTGGAGCAATTGCCAATTTGCCAGCTAATGCCGGTATGCTATTGCCGTAGCTGCTGTCGGGATCGAGGAATGTTATCAAACCATTACTCGAAACATAAATTGAGGAATAATCATTGCCGTAAAATGGAAAGCTAAAGGGCAGAGTGTAAGTCCAGCTGGTGTCATCTGCGTGCCAACCCATAGGAACACCGCCACCAATCCACTGAGGCTGAAGATACGTTCTTGTATAGAACGAAACATAGACCATCTTTGTTGCGCGGTTGTTCAACATAAGATCCTCTCCCAGAACAGGTAAAGCGTATGCCGTTACATTATAGTGCACGAACGCCATCCTTGGAGTCCACAGGTACCTGAGCGTATACGAAGCTCCCGTAAACAGTTCTGAAATCAGGACAGAATCGACGACAGTGCCATTAATGAGTAATTGCAGTTCTACATCGGCCTCATTGCTCAAGCCACGATTACTGACGGTTGCGTTCAGCAGTGTGGATTCACCGTAACCAAGAAACTTCGGAGCCTCTAGAGATACCGCTAGATCATGTTCATACCCTCTGGCTGAGTAAACAATGGCGTTCCCCCACAGTTCGATGGCGTCAAGTTTTCCGTCGCGATCTTGATCGTAACGAAACTCATCCGGTCTGAAGCTGAAAAGTACTGTTGGATAAGTATTGCCCACAACGACAGCTGCATAATCCTCCGTTGGTGATGTCGTGAAGCCTGCGATCGGTGTGCCGGTGGTGGCTGCCACGTGGTCCCCGCCGTCCGAGTATCCTTGTGTATAAGAGGTGAGATCACCTACCGTGTTTGGGAAAGTGAATATCGCGTGTGAGGGCAACCATCGATATACTGGTTCCGGCGCCCCAATGTCTGAGGCCCAACGAACGCCGAGAGTGTCCCACAGAGTCGTCGGCTCCGAATGGGATCCATCAATGTCAAACGTGCTCAGAACAAGGCGGCCCCCATTGCGCACGTATTCCTCAAGCTCTGTCCAGTATTGCCCCATGGCGTAGTAGTTGCAATGATCGACAATCACCAGATCCCAAGGCTGGCTTACCAGCGCCGCACCGAATCCCCAAGGATCGTCAGCGTAATAAGTGTAGTTAATTCCCAAGTCGTTCAAGGCAACGATAACGTACCTTGAAGATGGGCCGACGTACCCATCGTCTGAGTAGACGAGAGCGTTTCTAACCGCGATCAAGAGTATCATAACCATTTCTGTGGCGATGTTGTTTTGCGTAAGCTCTTCTCCAGATTTAGGCGGCGCATACGCTGTGACGTTGCATATACCTTGAACTGTTGGAGTCCATGGATAACTGAGAGTGTAAGAAGAATCAACCAATAACTGAGGTATCGCAACATTCCCGACTAATGTGCTATCGATGAATAGTTTTAGTTCAACATCAGTTTCGTTGCTCAATCCACTGTTGGAAACTGTTGCATTCAGCAACGTGTATTCGCCAGGCTTAAGACGCGTCGGAACGTCCAAGGATGCAACAAGTTCATGCGGGGGTTTCTGGTAATGTGACCATGTGATTGCGTTGTAGAGTAGCTGTAGGTGGTGGTAATAGTATGGCGGCATGAATTCAAGCCATGGAGAAATGTAAACAAGGCCTCTGAAGGTGACTATTGCGCTTTCCTGATTTTGCCCGAGCCCGAGATATTTGCCGCCAACCAACTCGTTTGAGTCCCATTGTCCATCAGATGGAAGAGCAGTCGTGACACTCTGGAATACCAGTGGGTTTGGAACTTTGGCGAAGAGGGGATGAGTCGTGTTCAGTAGATGCAGCAGGTCTGTTCCTTCAGCATTCCACACGATAGTGTCATCTATTCCGAACAGTGGCGCTAGTTTGTTGTTGTTTGGAACTCCATTGTAGAGCGTTCCAGCCGTGGCTATTAATCCATGTCCCTCATGGACATACTGTGTTATTGCTTTGATTTCGGAGTCTGTAAACTCCCAGCCGGCATACCTGTCGTATGCACAGGAAATTATCAGCACATCCGCTTCTGAACCAGCGAGATCAGCATATGAAATGTCGTCCTTGTTGAGCGACGTATAATCAACATATATCATGGTGTCGCCGAACAAGTGCCATTGCGTGCCAAGTTCCTGCCAAGTAGTGATACTTTGACTCAGCACGTTACCAGACGAATGCAGCACAACAGCCTTTACCGGGTTGCCAACGTACACGTACTTTGAGAGGGCATTGTTGTCCAACCTTGCTTCACCTGCTACAGGCACGACGTACGCTGTGACGTTGTAGATTCCTTGAACAGTGGGACTCCAAGGAAGACTGACTGTCGCGAATTCGCCAGTGGCCAAATAATCTATAGTTTCAGCAGATACCATCGTGCCGTTAGCCCAAAGTTGCGCCGTCACATCTGTTTCGTCTGATTCCCCAAAATTGAAGACCGTGCTGTTTATGATGCCTTGCTCTCCAGGTCTGACGTAGAGAGGTGCGGCCATACTGAAGGCTTCGAGTTCATGCTGAGCAGTCGCATACTCAACCGCTCTTCTCGCATTCACTCTGCCATAACCGTAGTAGATATCAAAGCCATGAGCTCCCAAATCATCGGAAGTGGACCGCAGCCACAATCTTACCCAATCTCTTGACTTGCCTGGGAATCGACTCCACACTAACGCTGCCACTCCTGCAACGTGCGGACAAGCCATAGAAGTACCGCTGAGATAATCGTAGTTCATCGAATAGCCATATCCGTTGAGCGTTACCGAATACGTGGGCATGGTCGAATAGACACTTACGCCCGGCGCTGACAATTCAATCCAATCGCCCCAGTTTGAGAATGAAGCTTTTTGGTCATTCTGATCAGTGGCCGCAACAGCAACGACTTCGCTGTAGCCTGCTGGGTAGGGCTTTATGTTGCTGTTATCATTTGCAGCAGCGGCAACGATCAGGACTCCAGAGTCGTATGCGTACTTCAATGAATCATGCATCAGTTCACTGTCTCCGTATCCGCCGAGGCTAATGCTGATTATTTTGGCGCCACTATCCGTGGCGTTTATGACCCCTTCTGCGAACCAGTCGGCATATCCCCCTCCTGTGTTGTCAAGCACTTTTTCCGCCATGATTTTGACCTGAGCCACGCCGGCTATGCCAACGTTGTTGTTCATTACTGCCGCGATTATGCCTGCGCAGTGAGTCCCGTGGCCGTAATCGTCTCGCGGGTCGGGGTCACTGTTGGCCCAGTCGTAGCCCAGTGGAACGTAGTTCGCGGCAAGGTCAGGATGATTGTAGTCAATGCCTGTGTCAATAACGGCAACAAGCAGGTCAGAATCTCCTACCGTCGTGTTCCAAGCCCAGTCTGCCTCTATTTTCTTTGGACCCCACTGCAAGCTCCAGTAGGGATCGTTCGGGGTGAGGCTGACTTTGACTTTCAAGTTCGGCTCGATGTAGTCTGCTAAACCGGCCAGTTGGGTTTCCTGTACAAAACGAGGAACTGACGTGAACATGAGTTCTACAACCGCTGCACGTGTCCGGCCTCTGATTGTGACAGTGTTGACGATTCTGGCATCATGTCTGGCCGCTATCTCCTCCAATTCAGTCAAGCTGACGTCATTCTCCTCGTTGACTCCGACGACAAGTCTAGTCTTGTTTCCATCCGCATAAGCGACCTTACTCCACTCATCTGGACTACTGAAGTTCCATTCCGTCCGTCTGTCGTTGGAGTCCTTGGGCTCGGTAAGGTTCTTGGCTCTGTCAGATAAAACGACGCGGTCGTTCTGCAACGACGAATTGTCGTCAAGAATGGTGGGCGGGTTCCCTGCCATCGACACTTGTACGGTAAACGAAACTGATACAAAGTTCACAATAAGCAAAGATAACGTTACAATACCTAATACTCTCTTGTTCATTCTACCTTCCCCACACTCCTCTCCTCAGAACTGCAATAAGTTTACTATCGGAAGCGGACGCATTAATACTTTACTGAAAGGTCCTTAATGAGGCAAACGAGGCATTCTCTCTAAAGATGTATCAAATGCAACGCCATTAGCAATGCGACATGCACAACCAGAAACACAGCATGCGTAGCAAAGATTCCCATAGACTGGTCAATGCATCATATGAGTCAACTTCCAAACTCGCAAAGCCAAACCACTTGGACGGTACGCTTCGAAATAGAAAAAGGGGGTTTTGCGGGAGGCGTCTCCGCAGAAATTGCGGATTAGCCTAGACTATTCTAAATGTCAAGAATGGTCTGGTATACGGAAGCATCAACAAAACACACAAAAAAATAGAGGTTTATGTTGGTCTAGTGGAGACATCTCCACTATGGTCGGGGATACCTCACCCCGGCCACTTTTTGAGTGATTTCGCCTACTGGCGACGTCGTCTTTCTCAGTCATTTGCGTTTCCTCAGGAATATTAAGTTGCCCTTTTGGGGGTCTGTTAACTCTTAGGCGTCGCATGGACTCTGGATTGTCCATGTTAACCAAAGGCGCTTTTCTGGTTATCTACCGAGAACAAAGATTCAAGCGTTTCTTTGATGCTCGGACGCGAGAATGAGGCTTTATGTATTTTTGGTCAATGAAGTCAATTAGGCTCTGGATGTACTCTCTCGGAGTTTCAATTTCAATCGTGTACGAACAGGTTTCTTCCATCATTCCACAGTCTCAAATGGTGATTTGTCTTTCCTGCAATCGCCATCCCCTCATTTTGCGTTCTTGATTAGCCCTTTGATCCTCTTCAGTTGGTTTATCTTTTCCTGCAGCTCGTCGACACTCATGTCTTCAGGCTTCATGTTTTCACTGTCCCTCTCCTCGGAGTCTTCAGCCTTTTCTCGTTCATCGTCCGTGTCTCCAGAGTCTAAGTTTTCGGCCATGCCCCTTTCCTCGGTTTCTATCTTGTCTTGTGCTTTTTTGAGAGCCTCCTCTATTTCGCAACGCAGGTTTCGGTTCGTTACATGTTTCAAGGTTTGAAGTAGCATGCTCTTTACTGAAGCCCCATTTTCACCCGGCATCGAGACATAGCCGACGTCTTTCCGAAGCCAATCCAGAAGAACTCGGGCGTAAGCGTCAAAACTCTCTTGACGTTGGGATGCGTCAAGCATGGGAAAAACCGCCTTTGCTGACCCTCCACTCACGATGAACCTCACAAACTTCTCAATCGGTTCGGCTGGACGCAGTTTCTCGCGGCTACACAGCTGTCTGTATTCCTCCCAAACGGCGCTATCAACCCATATTCCGGTCTGCTTCTTCAACGTTACCACGCAACATTACTATTGTCGTTACTTCTAAAACATAGGGTCATCTATTATAACCTTATCAGTCTGTTATCTCCAGAATACAGCGTAATTCTCAGCGCAAGCGAAAAAGGTGCTCTTGCTAAGGGTCTCAAAAACCAATTCCGGACGTTCTTCATATCTTGTTCTGACCACGTTGTCGATTCGGTCTTGAACCTCATCTGTGGAAGAGCATGGGTGAGAAAAGAAGGGGGGAATCTTGCGAGATGCTAGCTTCCTGAGGTTATCAGTGACATCTCGTTCGACGTTTGGATTCCGTCGCCGTCCAGGTCCTGCCAGTTGTAGATGTAGTACGAGTCCCCGAATTCGCCGATGTGTGGCCACACCAAGTCCGCGAAGCAGAGACCGCTGGCGTATGTTCCCTGCGCGGATATTCCCCACTGAGAGAGCAGCGTCCTGTTGCCGTCCTTGAAAGCCTGGATCACGAAGTAGTCCATGACGCTTGGGTTGTACGTTGAGATCGCCACTGGATAGAGCGTCTGGCCGTTGTCAACACGCTTGAACGTGTAGTGCGTCGCATTCATGTCGCACCAGACCCAGGCAATGCCTTGGCTCTCGTAGTACTGCATGACCTTGCTCGCTGACCTTCCGCCGAAGATGACGATGTCGCCCGAGACCAGCGGCGCACCAGAAGTCTGGTTGATGAACGTCGGGTTATTCTGCGAGATTATGTTCTGAGACTGTACCGACTTGCCGTAGACGAAGCCGAGGGCAGAATCATCGTAGATGTTGCCCGTTCTCAGATAATACACGTTTTCCTCTTGTGCGCCTATGACCTCTGAAGCCAGAGACTGCAGGGAAGAGACTTGACTGCTGCGGAATCTGAGTGCGAGTCCATTGCTGAGAGAAGCGGTGTTGTAGCTGAACTGTGTTCCCCAAACGTTGTTGTACTGGAGACCCACCGTTGCGCTTGCGCCAAAGTCATATGATGGATTTTCGAAAGAGACGTCTTGGTACTGAAGAACAATGTCTGTGCCGTTTTCGTAGAATAGCGCTTCAAACGTTGAACTACCTGTGTCGTAATAGTGCGCAATGTCTTTCCACTCTATGACCAACACTCGATTCGGCGAAGAGCCCACGATTCCGCAGAACAGGGTTCCATGGTTGATCACAGTCCTCATGTTTAGATCGTCCCAGAACACGGCAAGGAGTCTTTCAACTCCATAACTGTTTGCAGAAGGAACTGGAGTAATTGAATATCCCACGTATTTGTCCTCAAAGTCAACGTTTCCGTTTGAGCCTACAGTCAGGTTCAAGTATTCATCGCCATAGAAATAGACTGGAAAAGGCAGTGTTAAAGTCAAATAGTCCTCGTCTCCGATGCACTGTCCGATCAAGTTGTCACTTACTTCAATCCATTCGTAGGCTATCTCCTCGACGAGATATTTGGGCATATGTTTGACTTTTCCTGAGACCAGCGTGGAAGCCGGGGTCAGACCGGATTTTGATGCTGAAAACCCGACAGTCACATCTCCGAGGACGCCGGGAACCCAAGCCCCTGTGTAGACTCCGTCGTCAGCCAACCTGTCAGGCGGAACTCCGTCGTCTTTCAAAGTTATGTCCGGTTCTCCTGTCGAGAAGTTGGCCGTGACGGTAGCGCCAAGAACAGAGTCGGACACGGTGTGGACCCACGCACTGATGTTGTATTCAGCACTTTTGATGAACTGAAACTCTTCAGCCGGTTCAACAACGTCAAGGTACAAGGCTGTGTCGGCCGTTGTGAGTGCTCGCCATGCGTTTATTCGACCGTCAGTTAAAACTTTGCCAGTGAGGCTCGACAGTTTGTCGACAGTGGTGAGAATGCGGGTCTTTGCTTGCATGCAAGAGTAGCTCGGATGCCCATCTAGGACTAGAGCAGCGAGTCCTGAAACGTGAGGGGTCGCCATTGACGTGCCACTGTACCAGCCATAAGCATTTGTCGGAACCGTGCTGAGAATATTGACCCCAGGAGCTCCGACATCAACGCTTGAAGGCCCCCAGTTTGAGAACCATGCCAGGTCATCATTGTGGTCTGTTGCAGCCACAGAGATAATGTTGTTCAAGTCATAACTGGCAGGGTAAAACGGAAGCAGGTCGTTGTTGTTGCCGTATTGGTTGCCGGCTGCAGCTACGAAAAGCATATTCGAAGCGCCCGCAGCAGCTATGGCATCATAGAGAGCATGTGAGTAGCTTCCGCCTCCCGAACTGCCCCAACTGTTGCTTAGGACTCTTACGTTTACGCTATATGCTGTCTTCATCACGATGGCGTATTCTATGCATTCGATCGCGTCATCTGTGTAGCCCCAGCCGCCGCTGCTCAGGAACTTGAGAGCCATTATGCTTATGTTCCAGTTGACTCCGGTGACACCGATGCTGTTGTTTCCCACGGCCCCTATGGTTCCGGAACAGTGGGTTCCGTGACCGTTGTCATCATAGGGGTCTGCATCGTTGTTGAAGGTGTCTATGCCATAGATGTCGTCAACATACCCGTTGAGATCGTCGTCTATTCCATTAGCTGTCTCACCCGGGTTTCTCCACATGTTTGCAGTCAAGTCTTCATGCGTGTAGTCTACGCCTGTGTCAATGACAGCTACGACAATGCTCTTGTTGCCAGTCCGTATGTCCCATGCTTCGGGAGCATCTATGTCAGCATCTAATGTGCCGCCTGTTTGGCCTGTATTATGGAGGCCCCAAAGTGCGTTGAAAAGTGGGTCGTTCGGCGTCGTCGGCGCACCAATGCTGTAGATGTAGTTTGGCTCTGCATATTCGACTTGAGCATTATTCCTGAAAAGGTCCAATGCTGCCGTCAGCGTCAGGTTCTCTGGAAGGCGAACGTGATACACATCTATCATTCGGAAATGATTGAGAATCGTTGCTTTGAGCCCGGCGATTACGCTGTTGATGCTGCTTGCACTGGCTGTTTTGAACTTGATGAGCAACTCGTCTGGTTTGAATTCAGCCTTTGCAGCATCATGCTTATCCTCTACAGTTGCGGAAACACCGTTGGTTGTTCCTAGGTTTCGCTGCTCCACTGGCGCATTGCTCCTTTTGTTCATAGATGACTCTGTTTGATTCGCGATAGTTCCTAAGATGCTGGTTAAGAGCACCATGCAAACTGCTGCAAGGACGATAATGTTTGTGCTGTCAACTCTATATTTCTTATTCATCTCGTAATCCTCAGCGACAGTTTCCTTGGCCAAATTAATAAGACTTTATGTCTGGCGCGTTGGACACGAAATCAACTCTACGAAAGACCCATTTGGTGAAAGAAAAGATTGCCTCACGTATCTGACGCCTGAAGAGCGTCGAAAGAAGCAATTGGAGTGGGAGCCCACCCACTCTAGCTGGGGGAGACATCTAGTCAGTTGATGGGGGGATTAACACTTCATTCATGAAGATTTCCTCAGACTTCTGAATAGTAACCTTTTCAGGAGACTGCTTGTCAATCATCTCCGATTGGCACTCCATCAAAAGTCGCCCCGTATACAAAAGCATCAACGAAACTCACAAAAATCATGGACTTGTAGGGAGGAGATCGTCAATTGCTTAGGAGGAGCGCTTTAGCCTAGCGCGCGACAAATCCTATTCCTATTTGAATGGCAGACGATGCTTGGTTTCGAACCATGGTGCAAGCAAGTTTTTGATGCCGACGATATGGTCCAGGCGTCAGTGAAAGGCTACTCACAAATGTTGTCACGATGTTGTTTCGATGAAGAGGCGAATCATCTTCATGAGTGAACCTTTTATTATTCATTTATAGTTCATTTCTTCTTGCTACGCTGATCTGAATTATGGAAAGATGAAATATCATGGAGCGACAGTCAAGGAAGAATCGCCAGCTCGCCTTGTTGGGCATAGCCCACTCCTTCAACCACTCGCTCTTCGTAATTGCTCCGCCGCTGCTAGGACTAATAATGACTGACCTGAATGTTTCGAGATCTGAGATCGGTCTCGTGACAACCATCGCGTCATTCATCTATGGCGCTGGTTCACTCATAGGCGGACCATTAGGCGATAGAATCGGTGAAGCAAAAACGATCATCATCTGCCTCGCTCTTTCAGGTCTATCATCATTCATCATGATTGCCGCGGGATCAACACAAATGGTCTTTGTGTATACCTTGGCGTTAACGTTGATGGCTGTATGGGCTGGTCTTTACCATCCGACGGCGAATGCTCTGATTTCGAAAACTTTCAGAGGCAAAGTGTCCGAGTCCATGGGCCTGCATGGCGTAGGCGGAACGCTGGGCGTTGTCTTGACTCCCACAATAGCATGGTTCATAGGCGCAACCTACGGGTGGTCGTGGGCTTTCGTTGTTTTCGGCGCTCTTTGCACGATCCTCGCTTTCGTATTCCCTAGAGTCTTCGCGAGAGAAGAGAAGAAGGATAAGGGAAGCGTGTCAATAGCTAGCGTTCTGAGAAATCGTGACTTGTGGGTGCTTCTGGTCTTCAACGTGGCCGTTGGCTTGTTCATGAAAGGCGTGGAGCTCTTCTTCCCAACGTATCTCAAGGAGAACAGGGGGATCGACCCGATGTGGGCATCTGTCGCTTACACGCTGTTGCTGGCATCAGGCGTCCCAGCACAGTGGATTGGCGGAAAATCAGCGGGAAGGTTTGGCTCGAAGAAAGTGCTGATAGCTGCCTCAGCCGGCATCTGCCTGAGCCTGATCTCGCTCCTGTTCTTTCCAATACACATGATAGGAATATCCTTATTCATAGTTCTGTACGGGCTGGCGTTCTATGCCCACCAGCCTGCGTTGAACTCTCTAACAGGGTTCCTGGCTCCTCAAAGCCAAAGAGGGTTGATATTCGGGATATTCTTCTTCACCTCGTTTGGCATTGGTTCTGTCTCGCAGGTTATCACGGGTTACGTGGGCGATTTCTGCGGTCTAGATACGGCATTCTTTGTGTTGACGGTTTTTGCTCTCTGTGCTTTGCTGCTTTCGTTTATGTTACCCGACAAAAGAGAAGGAACAGAGTGATGGTGAATCACCATTATCCGTATACGAAAGCATCAACAGAAGAAACTCTGAAAATTCTTTTTCGCCAAAAGATTCTGCCACCTCAAAGATTTTCTTGTCTTGAGAAAGCATTCCTTCGTAGGCAAACACCTCTTTTCTCTCTTCTAAATGTTCAATGATAATGGTTCTTCTGGCCTCTCTTTTGTTAGCGTATTTCCCTAACCTTACTAGGAGTTCGATTTTTTCCAAGACCTCCATGGGAATTCTAATTGGCACAACTTCAGTCATGCTTACACCACATGAGGTTACAAAACTTTTACCATAGACTTTGTGTCACCGTATCACTCGCTAGTTCCACATTAACTCAATTGATGCCATTGTGTTGAAGCACACTCCCATAGCTTTATATAGTTTTTTCGGTGTTACTATTTTGGTGATACTGAATGGGTAAGCAGGCTACGGTTACCGCGAAGATTCCTGCAGAGCTTAAGGAGAGACTGGCTAGGTTAGGGACAAACGTGAGTGGAATGATACGTGAAGCTTTGGAGCGGGAGGTTAAACTTGTGGAAAAGGAGAGGCTTAGGGAACTTGCCGAGGAGGCAGGGGAAATCCTCCAGAAGATTCCGGCTGAAGAGCTTGTTCAGGTTATCCGTGAAGGTAGGGAGGCACGGTGACCAGTCCTCTCCTGCTCTTCGACGCTAGCAGCATTTTTGCACTTGTTAGAGAGCTTCGGGGGAAGGCTCTGGACGTGCTTTTGGAAAGCTCCACAGTATCTCTCGCCTACTATGAGGTTGGAAACGCCGTGTGGAGGGAGTGCTTCCTACTCAAAAGAATCATTTCAAAAGAAGCTATAAAACTCCTAGAATCTGTCTTCGCGATACTTCAGGCAATGGATGTGGCCTTGTT
>Ga0315288_10004162_pt1 | contig 18399 bp, 14 predicted proteins | sample YL17G11_20_MG_FD_203454 | JGI IMG/M metagenome (GOLD analysis project Ga0315288, IMG submission 203454) | Sediment microbial communities from Yellowstone Lake, YNP, Wyoming, USA - YL17G11_20 | ecosystem: Environmental > Aquatic > Freshwater > Lake > Sediment | place: USA: Wyoming | collected... | reverse complement strand
AGCACAGCCTTCATAAACTTCTCCACAGCCTGTTGGGCGTGAAACCCCACCACCGATTCAGGGGCCCTCGGGTCGTCGGCCATAGAGTCGAGCGCGTATAGGTCCTCCTTGCCCTTTTCGAGCAACACCGCCGCGCGATCAAGCGATTGGTCCATGGGGATCGCCTTCCTGGACCGCTTCATACGGCAGGGTGTTCGGAGTGTCCTTCCAGTAGCGAAACTCGTCCCGGCTCACAACCACTACATCCACTGCCAACCTCAGCGGACGCAAGACGTTGATCAGGCGCACCTCCTCAGCGAACGCATCCTCGACCTGCGGCTCGACGACGAGGAAGTCCACGTCGCTGGCCGGGTCGGCCTGGCCGCGGGCGTGCGAGCCGAACAGGATGACCCGCGACCCTTCGGGCGCCGCCTCCAGCAGCCGCTGGACGGCTTCCTCAATCGTTTGCCGGTCAACCACGCGAAGCACGGCTCATCCTGCCTCCTGTGCCTGCCCTTCGTCTATCGGCTACGGCCGTCGCCGTACCGGCGACGGCTAAACGTTACGCGCCCCGCAAGTTTACCCGCCGTGGCGGGCGGGGCGGCTAAACACTACGGCACGAGGTCCGGGAGGAGTTCCCGTTTCAGGCGGAAGTATTCGTACGCCTTTTGCCGCTCCCCTTTCGAGACGCGGTCGATGATCTCGCGGATGCCGTCCGGCGGGATCTCGCGGCCGGCCAACTGGACACAGAACCCGCTCACGGGGATCCTGAGCCCGGCGTCGTAGAGCACTTCCTTGATTTCGGGGGTCATGATGCCGCCGGCGCCGAACGAGCCTCCCTTCTCGATGACGGCAATGTGTTTGGCGCCCTTGAGGGCCGCGAGGATCGCCTCGCGCGGGAACGGGCGGAAGACTTTCAGGCGCACGAGGCCGACCTTCTTCCCCTCGGCCCGCAGTTCGTCCACGACGTCCTTGATCGTGCCGCTGATGGAGCCTTTGGCCACGAGGACCGTTTCGGCATCGTCGCTCTTATACTTTTCGATGAGTCCGCCGGAGTCTCGGCCGAAGGCTTTGGCGAACGCGGCGCTCGCCTCCTCGATGACCTCGAGGCTGCGGAGGCAGGCGTCGTGGACCATCCAGCGGCCTTCCATGCACTTGTCGGGCTCGCAGAACGCGCCGAAGGTGGCCGGGTCGTCCACGTCGAGTTTCAGGACCGCCTCGTAGGAGCCGAGGAACTTATCCGTGAGCGCCTGGTCCGGCAGTTCGGTCGGCTCGAAGACGTGCGTCAGCAGGAAGCCGTCGAGATTGACCATCACGGGAAGGAGGACGCGGCGGTCCTCGGCGATCTTGAAGGCCAGGACGTGCATGTCGCACGCTTCCTGGGAATCCTCGGCGTAGAGTTGGAGGATGCCGCAGTCGCGCACCGACTCGGCGTCCTGGTGGTCGCACCAGATGGAGAGCGGGGCCGAGAGGCTCCGGTTCGCGCACCCGAGGACCACCGGCAACCGCATGCCGGCCATGTTCCAGAGGACCTCGGTCATGAGGATTAGGCCCTGGCTGGAGGTGGCGGTGTAGGTCCGGGCGCCGGCGGCCGAGGCGCCGAGGACGACGCTCGCGGCGCCGAACTCGCTCTCGACCTTGACGAACTCGGCGTCGAGGTCGCCGTCGGCCACGATCTGCGAGAGTTCCTCGGAGATGTGGGTCTGCGGCGTGATGGGATAGGCGGCGACAACCTCCGGCCGGCAGCGGGCGACGGCGTGGGCGACGGCCATCGCGCCTTCGAGGATTTCCTTCGCCATCACTTCTCCTCCATCACCATGTCAATATCATTCACGGGGCACTCGACCGCGCACATGCCGCAACCCTTGCAGTAGTCCGGGTCGAAGTCGAATTGCTTTTTCTTCGGGTCGCCGAAGACGCACCCTTCGGGGCAGAGCATTTCGCACGCCCGGCACCCGGTGCAGTCCTTTTGCTTGAAGACCGGGCGCTGGGTCCGCCAGGCGCCGGTCTTATTGGCGAGGCTCTCGCCGGGGGGCGCGACGCAGCCGATGGAGAGTTTTTCGATGCTGAGCAACTTGTTCATCCTGGGTTCCTCGCTTTCGTAACGGCACGCGCCCACCAAGGTGGGCGGCTAAATGTGACGGCCCGCGCCCCGCAAGTTTACCCGCCGTGGCGGGCGGGGCGGCTAAATGTAACGGCCGCTAAGCCGCAAGCGGCTCGCGGCTAAACGTTATTTGTTTTTGGCGGCGTGGAAGGCCTTGGCGACGGCCTCGGCATTGAGGTCGCCGATCTTCCCGCCGAATCGCTCCTTCACCGCCGCCTGGAGCGATTCCAGGCTCACCAGGCCCGTCGTCCCCGCGAAGGCGCCGACCATCACCATGTTCGGGATAGGCCGGCCGATGACGTCCATCGCAATCTTGGTGCCGGCGACCGCCTTGAGGGTCGTGCCCGCGGGGGTAGCGATCTCCTGGGGCTTTTCGGTGTTGACGACGGCCATGCCGCCCTTCTTCAGGCCGCCGAAAATGTCCACCTGGCCGAAGAGCGACGGGTCCTGGACGATGAGGTAATCGGGTTCCTCGATGACGGCGCGGGTGCGGATGGGCTTATCGGAGAGTCGGCAGAAGGCGCGGACCGGGGCCCCCATCCGCTCGGACCCGAAGGCCGGAAACGCCTGGCTCACCAGGCCGTCCTTAAACGCCGCCTTGGCGAGGACCTCGGCGGCGGTGACGCTGCCCTGCCCGCCGCGACCGTGAATCCGAATCTCCTTGAGCATCCGCGGGTCTCCTGCCTCTCAGGCACGTCGCCCAGCCGTCCGTCGGGACAAAAGCTAAGGAAGGACGATTCTAGAGGCGCGACGCCGAAGCGTCAAGGGATTTCGGAAAAACCGGGAGGTTAACACCCTGGAGACCGGCGGGATGAAGTGCGGGTTGAGAAAACCCGGGCCGTCTGGTAAAATGTGTACTCGGTCCGGCCCCTCGGCGAGGAGGACGCATGGCACCGGGTAGCACGCCCTCTGGCAAAAAGACGCCCTCGCGGACCGGCTCGCCACGTCGAGTCGCCCGTGGCGACCGGGGAGGCCCGCGCATCGCTGTCATCGGGAACTACGTCCCCCGGCGCTGCGGCATCGCGACGTTCACGGCGGGCCTGTGCGAGGCGCTGGCGGAAGAGGTTCCAGAGGCGCACGTCGCGGTGGTGGCGATGAACGACCGCCCCGAAGGATACGATTACCCGCCCCGCGTCGAGTTCCATGTCAACGCCGAACGCCTCGAGGATTATTACAACGCCTTCAACTTCATCCAGGCGGGCGGCTTCGATTTCGTCAACGTGCAGCACGAGTACGGGATCTTCGGCGGCGAGGCGGGGAGCCACCTCTTGGCGCTGGTGCGCCAACTGCGCATGCCGCTCGTCGTTTCCCTCCACACGGTCCTGAAGAACCCGGGCCCGGCCGAGCGGCGCGTGCTCGAGGAACTCGTGCGTCTGGCGGATCGGTTGGTGGTGATGAGCCCGCGGTCGATCCGGCTCCTGGAGGACGTGTACCGCGTGGAGCGGGAGCAGGTCTGCCTGATCCACCACGGGATTCCCGACGTGCCGCGCACCGATCCCGACGCGCACAAGGCGGAGATCGGGGCCGAGGGGCGGCGCGTGATTCTGACGTTCGGCCTGCTGTCGCCCGGCAAGGGGATCGAGTACATGATCGAGGCGATGCCGGCCATCGTCGCCAAGCACCCCGACGTCCTGTACGTCGTCCTGGGGGCGACGCACCCCAACATCCGCCGACAGGCGGGCGAAACGTATCGCACGAAACTCGAGCAACTCGCCCGCGAGCGCGTGGCCGACCACGTCGTCTTCCAGAACGAATTCGTCGGCCTCCGCAAACTGTTCAAGTACCTGATGGCCGCGGACCTGTACGTCTCGCCGTACCTGAACCAGGACCAGGCGGTGTCCGGCACGCTGGCCTACGCGATGGGGACCGGCAAGCCGATCATCTCCACGACCTACTGGTACGCCCTGGACATGCTGACGAAGGGCCGCGGCCGCCTCGTCCCGCCGCGCGACTCCGAGGCCCTCGCGTGGGCCTGCGTGGACCTTCTGACGAACGAGGCGGAGCGGACGGCGATGGGGGAGCGCGCCTACGCGTTCAGCCGGCAGATGATCTGGCCGGAAGTGGCCCGGCAATACCTGGCGCTGTTCAAGGAGATCCAGAAAGAGCACGAGTCGCGGCCGGAGCCGGTCCTCCTCGTCCGTTCGCCCGACGGAGCCGCACTCGGACTCGAAGAGGCTGTCCCGGGCGCACGCCTGGCGGGCGAACTGCCGGCCGTCAACCTCGAACACCTGCGGCGCCTGACCGACGATTTCGGGATCATGCAGCACGCGCGGTACATCGTGCCGGACCGGCGTCGCGGTTACACGACGGACGACAACGCCCGCGCGCTGATCGCGGCGATCCTGGCGCGCTACGTGACGCCGGACGACCCCACCCTCAGGCCGCTCGTCACGCGGTACCTGAGTTTCGTGGACCTGGCGTTCAACGTGCGCACGGGGCGGTTCCGGAACTTTCTGAGTTACGGCCGGCGGTGGCTCGAGGAGGAAGGCTCGGAAGACAGCCACGGCCGGGCGCTCTGGGCCCTCGGAACGACCGTCGCGATGGACCAGGACTCGGGGCACCGGCTCCTGGCGGCCGACCTGTTTTGCGAGGCTTTGCCCGCCGTCGAGAGGATCGCCTCGCCGCGGTGCCTGGCATTCACTCTGCTCGGCATCCACGCCTACCTGGAACGGTTCGGGGACGATCCGAACATGCGGCGGGCGCGAGAGAAGATTGCGAAGCGGCTCTACGAACCTTTCCGCCGGGCCGCGACCGACGGCTGGCCCTGGCCCGAACCCGCCGTCACCTACGCCAACGCCCGCCTGCCCCAGGCGCTCATCCTCGCCGGCAACGCAATAGGGGAACCCGAGATGCTCGCCAAGGGCCTCGAGGTCCTCCGCTGGCTCCTCCAGATCCAGCAGAGCCCCAGCGGATGGTTCTCGCCGATCGGCAACCAGGGATGGTACGAGCGAGGCAAACAGAAGGCCCAGTTCGACCAGCAGCCGACCGAGGCCCACGACATGGTGGAAGCGTGTCTGACGGCCCACGCCGTGACGCACGAGACCCAGTGGCTGGATCACGCCCGGGCGGCCTTCGAGTGGTTCCTCGGACGCAACGACATCCTCATGCCGCTCTACGATCCGTCGAGCGGCGGGTGCCGCGACGGCCTCCATCCCGACCGCCCCAATGAGAACCAGGGGTCCGAAAGCACGCTCGCCTGGCTGCTGGCGCTCCTGAGAATCCATCTGCACCAGCGGGCGATCCCGGCGCGCCGGGATCGCCCCGGCCGCTCACGCCGCACGCCCGCCCTCGCCGACCCGGCTCCGGAGGAAACACCATGACGCCGACCGCTCCCCCCACCCGCGCCGCCGCTTCCCCCGCGACCGCAACCAGACCGAAGCCCGCGGCCTCGCCGCGAGGCGGGCCCGCGCCGACCGGCGAGACCCTGCGGGACGTGACCGTCGTGCTCATGGCGGGCGGCTTCGGTACGCGGTTCTGGCCCCTCGGAACCGCCGAGCAGCCGAAACAGTTCCTCACGGCCCTGGCCGGACGGTCGCTTTACCGCCAGGCCGCCGAACGCGCCCGCACGCTCGTCCCCTGGGACCGCATCCTCGTGATGACCAACGCCGCCCACGTCGGCCTCGCCCGCGAGCAGACCCCCGAGGTGCCCGAGGCGAACGTCATCGGCGAACCGATGCGGCGCGACACGGCGGCGGCGGTCGTCCTGGCGGCCCTCGTCGCCGAACGCCGATTCCCCGGCAGCATCCTGGTCATCACACCGGCCGATCACCTCGTCTCGAACCTGGAGGCATTCCGCCGGACCGTCGCCGCCGCCGTCGCCCGCGCACGCCTGGGCGGCCTGGGGACGATCGGCATAAGGCCGACCTACCCGGCGACGGGTTTCGGATACCTGAAACTCGCGCGCCGGCCGGGCGACGCCGAGGCCGTCTCTGTCCTCGAGTTCGTCGAGAAACCCGACGCCCCGCGGGCCGCCCGGTTTGTGGCCTCCGGCGAATACCTCTGGAACGCCGGCATGTTCATCTGGAAAGCCGGGACGCTACTGGAGGCGGCGAGGCAACTTTTGCCCGACGTGTCCGCGGCGCTCGAGCCGCTCGCGGAATCGGCCGGAAGCCCGGCCTTCGCCGAACGCGCCCGCCAGGCCTTCCAGTCCCTCCGCGCCATTTCCGTGGATTACGGCATCATGGAAAAGGCCCGGGACGTCTGGTCCGTTCCGGCGACGTTCGACTGGAGCGACGTGGGCGGCTGGCTGGCCGCTTCCGACCTTCTGCCGGCCGACGCCGACGGCAACTGCGTCCGCGGGAGCGTCCTGCTCGACGCCGCCACGGGCAACATCGTCGTCGCCGGCGGCAGTCGTCCCGTACTCGTCGTGGGCGTGAAGGACTGCGTCATCGTCGAGGGGCCCGGCGGAATCCTCGTCTGCGACAAATCCCACGCCGAATGCATCAAACCCTTCGTCGAAAAAATCCTCGCTTACAAATAGGGACAGTCACAATCCTGTTCGGCACTCCGTTTGCTGAAGCCCGGAAAAAGAATTTCCAGATTCCCCAATTTTCCTCTTGCGCCCATCTTAATAAGATGCTTTGATCGTGGGCATGGCCCACAAAAAGCGACACGAAATCCAGAAAAACGAGGTCGTCGGGTTCAAGTACTTCAAGAAGGTCACGCGCCTTCTGGAACGCCTCCACGAGGCCGGGGGCGAAGGCGGAAGTTCACCCGCCCGTGGCGGGCCTTGGCGAAGGAAGGTTCCACGACGACCCGGATCGCATGTCCATCGACGACCGCCTGGAGGAACTCGCCGCGCTGTTGGCCGCCGGCTTCCGAGTTTGCTACTCTGCGAAGTGGCGACCCTGCTCTGTCCCGGCGCGCCGGGACTACGCAGGGCGGAGAAGAGAGCGCCACTCCCTGCTCTGCGTAGCCCGCTACGCAGGGCGAAGCAGAGTCGCTACGAAGCACGAGCCGCGTTGACCCGGGGAGTTAGTTCTTGACGGTGCGCGTCCGTCTTGGTAAGGAGACGAGCCTATGAGCGTCATCGATGACCTTAACAGGCTGGGGCGGGCGCTTGCTGACCAGGGTCTCGTGATCGGTGCGGGCGGCAACATCAGCGCGCGCGACGGCGAGCGGATGGTCATCAAACCTTCCGGCTACGACATGGACAAGTTGCGCGACGACCAGTGGGCCGTCGTGGAGATTGCGACGGGCAAGCACCTCTCCGGCCCGCGGCCGGCGAGCGAGTGGGAGTTGCACCTGCGGGCGCTGCGAACCCGGCCGGAGGCGAACTTCGTTTGCCACGCCCATCCCCCCATCGCCGTCGGCCTCGTGAGCGGCGGCGCGGACCTGGAGGCTTACTCGCCGGACTTCGTCGCCTTCGTGGACCGCGTCGAGCACGTCCCGTTCATCATGCCCGCCGGGCCCGAGTTGGCCTTGGCCGTCGAAAAGGCCCTTGCGACGGGGGCCCCGGCGGTCGCGCTGCGGAACCATGGCTTCGTGACGCTGGGGCGGACGGCCAATGAGGCGCTGGTTCGGATGAGGTGCATCGAAGACGGTGCCAAGACCCAGATGGCCGCTCTTATTGCCGGCAAGCCCCGGCCTCTCTCGGCCCAAGAGCAGGACGCGATCCGGCGGATGGACGTGGAGGCGTACCGGCGAAAGGTGCTCGGCAACTCATAGGGTCCGCCGTCGCCCGAACCCGCTAGAACGGGGACGGCTGGAAGGGATACCGCTGGGCCAGGGCGAGCGTCGCCCCCAGGTCGCACATGGCGCCCGTGCACGACGCGTCCGACAGGCACACCGCCGCCGCCGTCACCGCCAGGCGCATCGTCCGCTCCAGGTCCCACCGCTCGTGCAGGCCGTAGAGCATCCCCGCGCAGAAGGCGTCGCCCGTGCCCGCGCCGCCGCGGATATATCCCGTCGGCAACTGGAGGGAGGGGTGCCAGAGTTCCTCGCCGCCGGCCGTCCGCACGTAACCGCCCTCCGGCATGTGGATGCACACGAGCCGCCGGACGCCCAGGCTGAGGAGCGCCTTGCTGGAGGCGCGGATCGCCTTCGGGTCCGGCCGGCCTGCCCCGCCGGGGCCGCCGGGCCTGAGGTCGTGGCCCGTCGTGCGTCCCGCCTCGAACTCGTTCAGGATGCAGTAATCCGTGTGCCGAAGCGCGGGCTTGACGATCTGCGGAAACCGGTCGCTGTCCTCGCTGACGACATCGATGCTCGTCTCGATGCCGGCGTCCTGGACCTCCTCGAGGAGCCGCGCCGCCGCGGTGCCGGACTCGGCGTCCGGCTCGTCGAAGCAGTCCAGGAGCAGGAGGTAGCCGAAGTGCAGGAGGCGCGCGCGGATGGCTTGGACGTTCACGTGCTCCGGTCCGAAGAGGGCGTTCGCCCCGCGGTTGTGGAAGAACGTCCGGCGCCCGGTCGCCTGGACGACCATGACGTTCGTGTACGAGGTGGGGGCCCGGTCGGTGGGGGCCAGGGCCGAGGCGTCGATGCCGTGTTCGGCCATCTGGGCGCGGATGAATTCGCCGTCGGCGTCGTCGCCCGTCAGTCCGACGGCCTCCAGGGGAATAGCCTCTTTCCCCGGCGGCGGGCCGAACTTCGCCACGTCCAGGAGGCAGTTGTACGGCGCCCCGCCCGTGCCGCGCGCCTCTTCAAGAATGTTCGAGAGGGTTTCTTCCTGCGGCCAGCGGTCGCAGATGTAGAGGTGGTCGATGATCCAGTTGCCTGCCCCGGCGATGCCGCGTCGCTCGTCGGCCATGGTTCTCCCGTTCTGGAGTGGCCCTGCGAGGAGAGCGGCCCGCAAGCGGGCCGGCGAACCAAGCGCCCATCGCGCCACCCGCCTCCGTCCCGGAGCCTGCCCGCCGAAGCCTCGGCGAAGGCGGGTCCCTTTGTCCCTCGCTGCCGCCACGCGATGGCGTTTTGTTAGAGGCTCTTAGGCCTCGGCGACGGACTGCCAGGTTCCTTTGCCGGCCGAAGCCAGGACGGCGTCGCACACGTATTGGGTCGCGAGGGCGTCGCGGAAGGTCGGATGGACCGGCTTGCCGGCCGCCAAACCCTCGAAGAAATCCGCCACCTGGTGGACGAACGAGTGCTCGTAACCGATCGCCAGACCGGGCACCCACCATTTGTCCATGTAGGGCATGTCGCTGTCGGTCACGTGAATGGACCGCCAGCCGCGAACGATCGATTCGTCGCGATGGTCGAAGTAACTCAGGCGGTGCAGGTCGTGCAGGTCCCACGCGATGGACGCGTGCTCGCCGTTGATCTCGAACGTGTAGAGGGCCTTGTGCCCGCGCGCATAGCGCGTCGACTCGAAGACGCCCAGCGAGCCGTTCCCGAACCGCGCGAGGAAAGCGCAAGCGTCGTCGATGCCGACCGGCTCGACCTTGCCTGTGAGGGTGTGCTTGCGCTTCTTGATGAACGTCTCGGTCATTGCCGTCACGCTCTGGATCGGCCCGTTCATCCATAGGGCGGTGTCGATGCAATGGGCCAGAAGGTCGCCCGTGACGCCGCTGCCGGCGACGGCGAGGTCCAGGCGCCAGAGCCCGTCCCCGCCCTGGGGCAGGTCGGCGGAAATCGTCCAGTCCTGAAGGAACACGGCCCGGTAGTGGAAGATGCGGCCGAGCCGGCCCTCGTCCACCAGTTGCTTGGCCAGCGTGACGGCCGGCACGCGCCGGTAGTTGTACGAGACCAGGTTGGGCACGCCGGCCTTCTCGATCGCCTCGACCATTTCTTTACCTTCGGCGCCGTTCCTGGCGAGCGGTTTTTCACACAGGATCGTCTTTCCGGCCTCGGCGGCGGCGATGGCCATTTCCTTGTGCATGTTGTTCGGCGCACAGATGTCCACGATGTCGATGTCATCCCGCGCGACCAACCGGCGCCAGTCCGTCTCGACCGACTCGTAACCCCAGCGGTCGGCGAACTGCTTCGTCTTCGCCTCCTCCAGGCCGAAGGCCGCCTTCAGCACCGGCCGGTAGGCCAAGTCGAAAAAGTTGCTGACCCGGCGATAGGCATTGGAGTGGGCGCGGCCCATGAAGCCGTACCCGATCATGCCGACGTTCAGCGGCTTGGCCATGGCAGTCGTCTCCTCGCTCTTATCCGAACCGGGCGTTCAACTTGTTCACGAACTTCTTGCACCGCTCGGTCACGGCCCAGGCGTCGGGCCAGAAGCACAGGTCGATCGTCCACCAGTTGTGCGGCACGCCGGCGTCGTTGAGGGCCGGCACCATTTCGTCCCAATCGATCAGGCCGTCGCCGAACGGCGCGTGCGTGCTCGTCTCGTCGCCGTGCAGCGTGCCGTCCGAATCGATGATGTGAATGTGGTTGATCTTGCCCGCCAGGCGGCGCACCAGTTCCACCGCTCCGCCGGGCAGCGTTTCGACCGGGCCGGGCTGGCGCGACCCGACGGCCGCCACCATGTGCGCGTGGCAGGTGTCGAGCAGGACGCCGAACCGCTCGTGGTCCACCTCGTCGACGATCCGCAGGATGTCGGACGGCTTGTTGAAGGCAAAGCCCGGCTCGAACTCCCATGTGACGTAGAGGCCCTGGTCGGCGGCCTCCCGCGTGCAGACCTTCCAGGTCTCGACGACGCGCTTCCGGGCCGTCTGGGCGTCCACTTCCTTGAAGATCGTCGGCGGCTGCACCGTGTCCACCCGGATGCCCGGGATGCCCAGGTCCACCGCGAACGCGACGTTCTGGCGGAACCGCGCGATGTACGGCTCGGGGTCGTCGGTGTTGATGAGTTTCTGGTCCCACAGGTTGGCCGCCAACCCCGACCATGCGAGGCCCATCTTCGCCAGTTCCGCCCGCACGGCCGCACGCTGGTCCTTGGTCTTCAGGTCGTCCGGGTTCGGGTGCGGCGGAAACCCGCCGAGTTCGACCCCGTCGAAGCCCATGCGCTTCAGGTTCGCGAGGACTTCCTTCCAGGGCACGGGGTTTTTCTGGTAGGGTCCGATGGTATACGCCCAACTGCCGATCGAAATCCGTTTCATCGTTCGCTCCCTCGCACTCTAGGCGCTGCGCGCCGTTTCCTTGAGGAACGCCAGGCCCTTCGTCGCCAACTCATCCGCCGACCCGTAGATCGGACGCCAGATGGACGCCGCCGCGCACAGGTCCAAGATGCCCGTCGCGAAACTCTCGATCGTCACCCAGCGGTCATAACCGATCGCCTTCAGGGCGGCGAAGACTTCCTTCCAGCGCACCTGCCCGGTGCCCGGGACGCCGCGGTCGTTCTCGGAGGCGTGGAAGTGCCCCAGGTGCCTGCCCGCCGCACGGATCGCCGCCGCCGTGTCCTTCTCCTCGATGTTCGCGTGAAACGTGTCCATCTGCAACATGAGGTTCGGGCTGCCGACCTCCTGAATCAGTCGAATCGCATCCGCCACCGTGGTCACCACGTAGGTCTCGAAACGGTTGAGCGGTTCGATGGCCAGCGTGACGGAAGCCTTCTGGGCGTGCTCGGCGGCGGCCCGGAGCCCCTCGGTGCACCATTTCCACTCGTCCTCGGTGACCGCCTTCCTGGTCAGATAACCGCACGGGGAGTAGAGCGGGCCGGCAACCACCTCGCCGCCCATCTCGCCCGTGATGTCGATCATCTGCCGGAGGCGGGCGACCCCCCTTTGGCGTTCGGCGGCATCCGGGCTGCACGGGTTGGTGCCCGGCATCATGACGCAACAGGCGGTCATGCCCACGCCGGCCTTCTCGAGTGCCTTGCGGGTAGCCGGCGCGTCGAGCAGCCCCAGATCGTTAAACGGAATCTCGACCCCGTCGTAGCCGAAGCCCGCCACTTTCGAGATGAGCCCGACTTCGTTCTTCGTGAACGCGGCGGTGTAGACGAGAAGGTTGAGGCCGTATCGCACCTTCAAAGGCTTCGGAGCCCCCTCGGGCGCTTGAGATGCACAACCGGCGAAAACCGCCGCCCCGGAGGCGGTCGCGGCCTGGCGGAGGAAGGTCCGTCTCGAGACGTCTTTTTTCGGCATCGCCAATTCTCCACGGAGCGGTTCAAGATTGCGGAACGGACTTCACCAACCCCTACGCCGCGCGAGTCCCGGACCGCTCGGCCAGGCCCGCGATTCGTAGGCTGATTGCGTGACGGTTAGGCTAGCCCGCCCGCGTTTGCGTGTCAACGATTTTGTTGAAGGTGGTTTCCTGCCAGGACCGAGTCAAGTTGCCGCAGGCCGCTCGGTTTGCGCAGCAAGCGCGGCGGCTAAATGTGGCGCGCGGGGGCGTGAACGGCACAAAACGCGCCCAGCCCCGAAGGGGTCCATAGTCAGAACAGGGATAAACTGGGCGGCTAAATGTGGCGCGCGGCCTCAGCGATTGCGGAACGCGTCGAACCCCAGCGCATCCAGTCCCCGTCGCACCGCCTCGGCCTCGTCGGGCGTCAGCGGCCGAAGCGGCGGGCGGACCGGGCCGCAGTCCACGCCGACCATCGCCATCACGCGTTTGGCGGCCGGCAGAAATCCCCCTGCGGCGCCGGCCAGGACGCGAATCATCTGCCGGGCGGTCCGCTGGAGGTCGCGGGCGCGGTCGAGGTCGCCGGCGTCGAACGCCTCCACCAGCCGCCTATACAGCGGCGCCGCGAAGTTGTACGTCGAGCCGACCGCCCCGCGTGCCCCGAGCGCCAGGCCCGCCAACAGCGTCTCGTCGCGGCCGTGCAGGATGTCGAGCCGGTCGCCGCGGGCGTCCATCGCCAGGCCGAAATCGTTCAGGTCCTCCCAGGTGAACTTGACGCCGGCCAGGGTCGGGATGCGCGCCGCGGCCGCGGGCAGAAAGTCGGCCATCGGCACATGCACACCCGTCAGGGCGGGGATGTGGTAGTAGAAGAACGGCAGACCGTCCGCGGCATCGGCGACCCGGCGGCACCAGGCGACGAGGCCGTCGATGCCCGCCGGCCGGAAAAACGTGGGCGGCATGGCCGCCACCGCGAACGCACCGCCCTCGGCCGCGTGGCGGGCCAGCCGCTGCGCGTCGCCCAGGTTCTCGGCCCCAACGTGGATGATTACTTTCAGCCCGTCCGGCGCCGCCCGGAGCCACCGCTCGGCCAGGTTGATGCGTTCGTCCACGGTCAGCGAGAGGCTCTCGCCCGTCGTGCCGCCGATGAACGCCCCCGCCACGCCGCTGCGGACGAGCAGGTCGGCGTACGGCTCGACGGCGCCGAGGGCCAGCGCGCCGCCCGAGTCCATCGGCGTGAAGGGCGCCGCGATGAGTCCTTCGAAGCGTTCGGCCATGGGCGATTCTCCGTACTCAGTCGCCGCGGCGGCGGAGCGTGTAAAGGGTCAGGCCCTCCAGCGGTTTCCGCCGGCCGGGAATCACAAGGCTCGCCAGGTATCCGATGACCACCGAGGAGCCGATGCCCGTGGCCGTGTACAGGAGCAGGTGGATCGGCGTCCATCGGCTGACGGCGTACTGGACGAAGCCGCTCGCGACCAGTCCGACCACCGCGCCGACGCCGTGCGCCCTGCGGCTGAAGATGCCCAGCAGGAACAGGCCGCCCAGCCCTCCGGCAAAGAGGCCGATGAACCGGCTCAACTGGTCCCACAGGCTCTTGATCTCCCAGCCCGCCATGACGAGGGCGAAGGCCGTGCCGGCCAAGCCGACGACAGCCGTCAGGACGCGGGCCACCTTCAGGCGCCGTGCGTCGGGCGCCCTGGGCCGGAACCGCCCGTAGAAGTCCGTCGTGAGGGCGGTGGCGACCGAGTTCATGCTCGAGTCCAGGGTCGACATCGCGGCCGCGAACACGCCGGCTATCAGGAGGCCCGCCATGCCCGTCGGCAGGCGCGTGACGATGTACCACGGGAAGATGGCGTCGGCGTCCTCGAGCGTCGGGTTCAAGAGATTCGGCTGTTTCAAATAGAATACATATAAGGCGGTGCCGAGGGTGAAGAAGATGAGCGTGGCCGGCACCGTGAGGACGGCGTTCGTCCAGATGCCGCGGGCCGCCGACGCCTCGTCCCGCGTGGTCAGGTACCGCTGGATGACCGTCTGGTCGCTGCCGTACGAGATGAACGTGGCCGACAGGCCGCCCAGCAGGACGACCCAGAAGGTGGGCGTCGTCAGGTCGAAGCGGAAGTCGAAGGCGTGCAGTTTGCCGGCCTCGTGGGCCAGGCCGACCAGGCCGCCGGCGCCCTGCGGCAGGCCGACCACCATCAGCGCCAGGCAAACGATCGCCCCGCCCAGGAGGACGATGACCTGGAGCACGTCGGTCCAGATGACCGCCTCGATGCCGCCCAGCACCGTGTAGGCGATGGTCACGAAGCCCATCACCAGGATGCAGGTTCGCACGTCGATGCCCGTGACGACGCCCAGGGCGATCGAGGGCAGAAGCAACACGATCCCGATCCGCCCCAGGTGGAGCATCGTGAACATGGCGCTCCCGATGAGCCGGGCCGGCAGGTTGAACCGCCGCTCCAGGTATTCGTACGCGGTCGTCACGTTCAGCCGGCGGAAGAACGGCAGGAGGGCGTAGATGATGACCGGGGCCATCAGCACGATGGCCACGTTCAGCCAAAGGTACCGCCAGTCGGTCGCGAACGTCTTGGCCGGAATCGCCATGAACGTGATGGCCGACAGTTGCGTCCCGAAGATGCTGAGGCCTGCGGCCCACCAGGGCACCCGTCCGCCCGCCTTGAAGAAGTCGTCCGTCGTTTTCTCGCGGCCCGAGAGGTACACGCCCATCGCCATCAGGGCCGCCAGGTACGCGCCCAGGACGGCGTAGTTGACTGCGCCGAAGGGCGTCGCCGACGCCGGCGGTTCGCCCCGCCAAGCCTTATCGGACCGCACGCCCGGCCGCACCTCGCCGCTCGGGATGACGATGCTTCCGCCCCACCGCACGGCCGCCGTCGTCACGGGACAGGGGGCCGGGAACGTGCCGAAGCGTGTCCATGTATCGGTGATCGTGTGATAGGCGAGGACGTCCCGGCCGAAGCCGGGGTAGGTCTCGAGCCTCCGCACCTTCTTTTCTCCGAGCGTCTGGGCCCGTGCGGCGTCGTCGGCCGCGGTGGCCGCGGCGATGGCGCGGTCCAGGTCCTCCAGTTCCAGGAAGAGCCGTCCGTCGGCCCCGCCGAAGACCAGGATGTGGTTCGCGCCGGAGGCGATCGCGGGCGCAGCCATGAGGCACTGCGGCGGCCCGCCGCCGGGCGTCACGTCGCCCAGGCGGGTCCACCGGCCGGTTCGCGGCTTGAACGCATAGGCGTCGGTCAGCACCTCGGTCGGCTTTCCGGGCGCCACGTTGCGGCCGCTCGCGAGGTAGAAGCAGTCGGCGGTGCCGTCGCTTTGTCCGGCGGCCACGGCCAGGATTCGCGGCGGGCCGGGCCAGGGGGCGAGTTCCTCCCATCCCCAGCCTGGCGGCGGCGTTGCGGAGGCCGAAGCCAGGCGCGACAGGTTCAGCCGCCAGACGTTCCGCGTGGCCCGGGCGTCCTGCAGGGTCTCCTGCCCGCCGGCCACGAAGATGGCATCGCCGACCTTCGCCGCCGCCATGAAGGCGAGCGGCCGGGGCAGGGCGGGCAGGGCCGCGAACGTGAGGCGCGAGCCGTCCCAGCGGGCCAGCCAAACCTCGCGGAAGCACCGCTCGGCGTCGCAGCCGCCGATCAGCACGATGCCGTGTTCGGTGCCGACGCTGGCGCCGTACGCGGCCGGCCGCGGCAGCCGGAAGTCGTCCTGGGTCCGCCAGCGCAGGGGGCTGTCGCCCCGGTTCTCCAGGACGAAATACGCGTCGTGCCAGACCTTCCGGCCGCCTTGCCACGGCGGGGCGTCGGGGAAGTTCGCGCCGCCGGCCACGACCAGCACGCCGCGATGGACGCCGACGAACGGACCGGCGACGCCGGGCTGGAGGTCGCGGCCCGGTGCGGGGGGCAAGGGGGCCAGTTCCCGCCACGCCAGCAGGTCCGCCGGCGGCCAGGGATGCGCCGCGGCGGCGGCCGAGGCCATCGCCAGGACCAGGATCAAGAATGTCGCAAGCGTGCGGGGCATGGCGTCGCTGCTCCAACCGTCCTTGGACGAAGCCGCACGGCCTCGGCGTGCACAGCCTACCGGTTCCGGCCGGGCGATGCAACGAAATGCCGGACGCCCTCGGTCTTAGTTTGTCCCCATGCGCCCGCCGCGTCCCTGTTCCCTTTGGACCCCTTTGGGGGCGGGCCTGGAATAAGCAGGCGCCTCGATTCTATCTCGCTTCGCCGGCCGCACAAGAAGTTTGTCGCCCGATCCCGGCTCGGGTGTGACTACGGATTTTGGCAGGGCCAGTTATCCTTGTCAGCCCCGGTAGCCCCGACCAAAGGTCCCTTCGGGAAGGGGTCCCTTCGGGAGGGCGGACTGTTCTCTAGCCCCGGCCGCAAGGCCGGGGAACCCGTGGCCCCCAAAACCTTTTTCCTAAGCCCCGGAGGGGCGCGTGAACAGCGTTTCAGTCGCCCCTCCGGGGCTTGCAAAGGCGGAGGCTCTCCATCCCAACCCCGGCCTTGCGGCCGGGGCTAGAGTACAAGCGTGCCTCCGGCACGCAAAACAACCTGTCCTTGCAACAGGTGCGGATGCTTGCCCGCCTGTGGCGGGGCTTGCCCGCCTGTGGCGGGGCTTGCCCGCCGAGGCGGGCCGGAAAAAACAGTCACATCCGGACGCCGTGGCGGGGGCAAAAAAAGAAGCGGCGTCCCGGTGTGGGACGCCGCTCGGTTGGCGAGAGATCCCGCAGATTCGCCCCGAAAGGCCGGGGCTCATCTGCGGGCTTTGTGTTACCGGCGCTTCCTGCCGAGGATGAGGCCGATGCCGCCCAGACCCAAGAGGGCAAGCGTCGCAGGCTCGGGAACCGCAGTCACCCGCACGTTGTCAATGTAGACGCGCCCGTTGGCATAAGTTGAGGTCCTATGCTGCTGGATGACGATCTCGACAACAGCAGCGTCGTTGAATGGGCTCAAGTCAGCGGTAGCGCTGAAGGTACTCATGTTCTGGGGACCCACCGTACCGGGTGCGAGTACTCCGGGGTTGGCTTTGACCGCGACGCCATAGCCAGTTATCGGGTTGCCCAGGTCGGCCCACGTGGGTATCTCCCAGTCGCCCTGCAGGAGCGACTTCCACGCGCCGGCAGTATCGGCATCGCCGACGCCGCCGATCCTGAAGAACATCGCGATGTACTCGTCACTGCTCGCATTGCCGCTCCCGTTCGCCGACCTTGCGTCGATCTGTGCGGTAAGCTTCGAGCCCAAAGCCTTCAGACCCGCCACGGTCCCTAGGGTCTGGTACAGGTAATCATTACTTTGGGTGCCGCCCCTGTCGTCCAGGATCATAATGGTGCCGCCGTCCGTCGGTCCGGACGCCCAACTGCTCCACCAGTTGCCCCATCTGGCGTCATGAGCCAGAGTGTCGGGCCCACCAGTTTCAACTGTTGACCAACCGGTAGGATCCGCAGCACCAGAAGTAGGCTGTGAGCCCAGATTCTGAAGATGCCCGTTAATGGCGCCGTCGGCCACAATGTCCCAGTACTCATAGTAGGTCGTGTGGGCCACACCTGACGTGGTGCCGATGTACTTCTCAAAACTGTGGTTTACCACCGGGACGTTCACCGCCTGGGCCGCCGTGGCCAGACCCAACACCGCGCACGCCAACAACGCTACTGCCAGTCCTAAGGTTCTCATGTTCCTGCTCCTTCCGCCCTCTGAGGGGCTTTTGCGGGTCTCTCTCCGAGACCCTGGGAAATGAACATCTACCTGTCCGCTAACCTTTGGTCCATTCTCCTCTGCTACCGACATGATCTTCGTTTTTCTCCTCAGGCCGCACCGTGCGGCTGCCGTCCCTTAACTCCAGGAGGAGTATACACCAGAATCCGGAAAAGTCAAATCGAAAAATGGTGGGGTGGGGGTAAGTGCTTGTAAATAAAGGACTTACGGAGGAAAAATTTTTTCGGATTTTCCCCTGGCACGGCTGTTCACCGCAGAGACGCAGAGAACGCAGAGAAAGACGGAGACTGGGGGAACGGCAACCGGCAACACCAAGGTGTGCCACGGCCGGTCTTGTCCGGCCGTGTGTTGTTCAGTGGAAAGGCAACCCTCCACCGTCCCGAAGAATCGGGACTATGGCGGGCAGGCGGCAAACGGCACAGCCTTCAACGCAGAGAACGCAGAGACCGCAGAGAACGGCGGAGACTGGGGGAACGGCAACCGGCAACACCAAGGTGTGCCACGGCCGGTCTTGCCTGCCCGCCATAGCCTGAAGGGCGGAGGCTGGGTCCGGCCGTGTGTTGTTCAGTCCGGGATCGGGTCCATTTCCAGAAGAACTCGGTCCATGCCTGCCCAGTAGCGTGCACTGGACCACAGCCACTCGGTGGAGGTGTCCACAAGCCCTCGGCGAAC
>Ga0315288_10004161_pt1 | contig 18403 bp, 18 predicted proteins | sample YL17G11_20_MG_FD_203454 | JGI IMG/M metagenome (GOLD analysis project Ga0315288, IMG submission 203454) | Sediment microbial communities from Yellowstone Lake, YNP, Wyoming, USA - YL17G11_20 | ecosystem: Environmental > Aquatic > Freshwater > Lake > Sediment | place: USA: Wyoming | collected... | reverse complement strand
TTTTCTGTGTGTGGGATCTGAATTAACGACATTATTTATACTATCAATTCCATAGGTGAGCCGATATAACGTCGACCAGATTCAATATGAATATGACAGTAAATAGTCCAGCGTCTCATACTGGACCAAATCCATAAAGGACTAGTGCCCATGATTGAACACTTCATCGATCGCGTGCTTAACAGCATGCGGATCGTTCGTCTGAATATGAACATTCACTGTCCCAACATTGACCGTTCGACCACCACCGGATGTTACGAGAGCTCCGGATTTCGGGACAACATACTCACCTTTGTGCACAATTCCTGCTGGTTTTCCGGCGGGACCATCTCCGGTATAACCACCGGATCGTTTTCCTTCAAGGAAGTTTCCAAGGACCGCTCCCATGATGCCAGATGTCCCAGACATACCAGGATCCATTCCTTGTTGGCTCTTAACGAAATTCGCAACCTTATCAGGATTAGTTAAGAGTGCATACTCAAGAAGAGCCGTTTGAACATTATCGAGAACAACTTTATCGAGCATCGTTTTGAGTTTACTGCTCATCCAGCTATCTTCAAATTTAACACCCTTCTTCAACAAACTGAGAACATCACTAGTCGCATCATATTGATCTACTGCTGTAGTAAGTTGTTCTTTCGCGGTATCCGCATGATCTGATGCCGTGTCCGCGTGACTTACTACAGCAGTAGCAATATCATTCTGATTGCTAACAGCATTTTTTGTAACATCAGAAGAGGTTCCACTCGCAACACTAGGAGATCCGACTGAAGAACCAAGAGCTTTTATACCACTCGCATATTCTTGTGAAAAATCCGCGTCCTGTCTAGCTAGTTCAGTCTGTTCTTTCGTTAGAGATAAAGGAGTATGGGAGGCATTTGGATCCCCAGAATTAATAACAACACCACTTTCAGCAAGAGCACCGCCAACGGCACTAACGATATTCATCGCTCTGGTTGAGTCACCTTTTTCAAAGGCTGTTTGAATATAATCTTGTGCAAATTTCTGTGCGCCTTTTGAGTCATGTTTATCGAGTAGTGCGCGGAATGTATCATCTACTGTTTTATCACCACTACGGAAAAATGTTCCGTCTTTTCCAGTTTTTCCCTTTTGGTTGTCAAACGACTTCACACTCATCTTACCGATCTGACTAAGTATTGGTTGAAGTTTATTCATAATACCAGGGTTATTAACTCCACCCCAAATACCCTTAGCTTTCTGGTGTATCTCAACTGGGTTACCAGGACCACTCGAGTCAAGCACTGTTTGTTCTGCAGTGACCTTCGTATTTGCAGCTTCTTTAATGATTTGAGACATCCCAGAAAGCGAGTCTTTCTGGGATTTATCCATACCTGTTGACCAGTTTTTCTGATTATCTGTTGCAATCTCTGCTGCTTTCATTTGAATATCTAAATTCTGTTTTTCAGCAGCAATTTGTATTCTTCTCTCAGGGTCACTCGTAAATGCTTCAAAAAATGAGTCGAGTGTATTAAGAATCGGTTGTACGACTCCAAAAATTTTCTCAAGCCAATACCCGACAACATTATCAAGTTTGTCACCGACACTAGTTGTAGCGTTATATTGTTCTGCAGCCAAATCCTCAGCTGTTTTTGCAGGTTTACTTGCTGCAGCGTCTTCTTTATCTTTCATAGTTGTTGCTGACATGATCATATTTCGAAATTCTGTCTTATCAGGTTGACTAGCCAACGCTTTCATGTCAGATTTAAAATATTTCTCATCTCTCTTATCAGTTACGTGCTTTTGTTTCCACAATTTTAATAAATTAGCATTAATACTATTTGAATGAGTTATTCCTTGACTTTCGATCATGGACTGATAAAATACCATAGTGTTATTTAATTTCAATACGGCTTTATATCCATCTTCTCCTACGAATTTAGCAGCGGTAACTTCACCAAGACCCGATAAAGACTTACCCATTGACTTGGCAACTCTTTCAAGGGTCTCCATTCTTGCAAGTGCATCAGCATTTCGCATTGAAGTAGCAGTTTCTAGAACATCACCTTTTTCGCCTTTCCTTTGAGATACGGCAGTACGCGCTAAATCTAGAGCGTCTCCTATAAAGGCAGGTTGAGCTCCATTGGCAACAGCTTTAGCAGCAACATCACCTACGGCTTTCATAGGGTCAGCAGATTTAAATGCATCCCTAAATGCTTGTTTCAATGAATCAGGTAACTCATCAGACATCGCATCTATGCCACGTTCAACACTCCCTTTCATTATTTTAGACTGAGTTCCTTTCCCTCCAGCATAATCAACTAAAAGAGCCATATGTGTACGCCGTTGTATATCCATTTGATCAAAGCCTTTATTCATTACTGACATAAAGTCTTTCACGTCTTTAGGGCTCATAGCTTTACTTAAGAGTTTGATCGTTCCGGTCAACTGCTCGAGACGATTAGTGAACAAGTCAACGTTTGGAAGAGCTTCTCTAAAAACATCCATGAACTTCTGAACTGGCATACCAGATGTGGATGCAGTTTTTACAAGATTACCGACAGTTTGCATTGCATTATCAGCGGTGTTGCCGATATCAGAAACCATGTCTCCCATCATTCCGGCGATTTCTACTGAGTCCATACCAAGAGCGCGGCCATAAATATGTGCGTTCTTGGCAAAGGTTTCCATACCCTGACCAAGATTATCACCGCCCATGTTCTTGAGCATCACAGAAGTCTTACCGAGAGACCCGGTCGCATTTTTGCCAAATGCATTGATAATCTGAAGAGTTTTATCGGAGTCCATACCGAATTTAAGTAACGCGCCACGGGAACTCATGGCTGCTTGACGCATACCATCAATAGTTTGTCTATATGCGTCACCAGTCATGGCAAAATCATTGGCCAGACCTGTCCCGGCAACAAGCGTCTTGTTAAGCTTCGTCATATGATCAGATGCCATCATCAGCATTTTGACGAAGAGAGCGAGACCGGCGCCGACAGCCATCATTCCAGCAGCGGCCCCACCGAGAGCTTCGCCCGCAGAGGCCATCGATTTAGCCGATGCGTCAGAACCAGCAGCCGCAGCAGCCTCCGGAGTAGCACCTTTTTTCAGTGCGGCTGATGAAGCAGCAGCAGCTTTATCATCAGCCGAACTCTTAATCTTAGCACTAATGATCCCATGAACACCGGAACTGGCGGCACTTCCGAGACCACCGAGAACACCAGAAGCTTTTCCGCTAGTTAATGCTCTACTAAGTCCGGAGGCAATCCCTTTGGCAGCATCAGCGGGTTTCAGACTAGCGATAGACTGCGCACGCTTAATATGCTCTTGTTGCTTTTTGAAAGCTTTGTCGGATTCAATACGATGCTTATGGACCGTCTTTATTTGCTGATTGAGCTTCGTGTTAAGTTTGGTGAGAGAACTGGTTACATCCTTATATTCTTTTTCCGCTTTATCTTGACCCGGTTTATCTCCTTTACCACCGGCTTCAGAAGCTGTACGGGCTAGTTTCCCGGCCTTTTTCTCGGCCTCACTAATTTTCTTAGTTGTTCGACCGAGGTCTTTATACGCCTTCTGTGCAGCTTCACTAAGTTTATCGCCAAGAGTTTCCGCGTTATCAGAAAGTCTCTTAAGCTGACCGACGTTCATTTGCGAAATTTTCGCAAGATTCTTATAACTTATATTGATCCCGCCGAGATTTTTCTCGAGGTTCTTCAAATCTCTGTTTAGATTTGATACTGCGCGTTTATCAATCTCAGGTGATACTGGAACTCGGATCTTCAGGTCTTTTTCGTTAGCCATATATTATTCCTTCGGAGTTCCATCTTCTGGCGTCTCATCGAAGCCTTCTTGAGCGGCATTCATCCGACGAGTGGCATTTCGAATCTGCTCAACCTGAAGTGTCTTCATACGAGCCACATAAGCTTCAGCTATCCCTCTATCCCCGATAATCCTAGTTCCACCACCTCCAATATCACTATTTTGACCAGGTTCCAATTGAGTTGGAGGTAAGTGGAAGAACGATTGTTGAGCAGACTTTATAGATCGAGCACGAACACGAAGCTCACGTTCTTTAGCTTCAATAACAAGGTCGTGAAAATCTTTCTCCCCGGCAAGAGCTCGTTCAAGTTGTTCAGCAAGTTCTTCAGCAGTCTCGGCTCGAAATTTCCCATCCGATTGAGTACCTTCAGCGACTTCAGCCCAACGACCATCTGGAAGTTGAACTTTCGGCTTCGGTTCTTCAGTTCCAGATTTACGGTTCAGGTAATCATGAAGTACCTTTATCTTCTGCTCTTCACGTTCAACTCTTTCTTTTTCATGTCGCATCCGATCCTTCTCGTCAATAGAACGGATGCCTTTACCGGCAAAGCATGAGCCAACAAATTTTGCATTTTGCCAGTCACGTTCCATATCTTCGCGGTTATCAATAATTCGATTGACAGCAGTCCACATCTGCTGACATTGGTTCATTCCAAGTTCATCAGTACCGGAAATACCGGTAGCCATCGGAGAGTGAATTGGAATATCACGAATCTGAAGCCATCGATACCTGGACCGATTTTCATGACAGTATGACTCAGCCAGCGGAAAAAGTCGTGAAGCGCGCTGATTTATGGCAGCGAGATTTTCAAGAATCTTATCCTGCAACTTTGGCTGAATTTTACCTATTACTCGAATGAGGCGACTGATATGACGTGGGCGTTCATATAAAGTGTTTTGCCCGTCAATCATGAATATACTATAAGCGATAAATATCGTCTTAAACGAATTCGACCCGTCCGGGGATACACCACGCGTCGGACGCATAAAGTTAGTATTGCGAACTTCGAGTGCGTTCAGCGTTTTAAAAACGAAAGTCTTACCGGCGATAACGGCTGAAGTAGTTAGAAACCCTTGGTATAAATATGCCTCAAGTTCTGACCACACTTCATCATCAACCTTCCGATAGGTATCGGGAACGGTGATTTTGATGCGTGATTTAACTGGTTTATCCAATGGAGTTTCTCAGATAAGTTCTTTCAGCATGGCATATAGCGCAAAGTAATTCAGTTTTTAACAACTCCTCCTTCAGTTTACCGATGCCTTTTATCATACCACTACTAATTGAAAACTTTTTCGAATTAATATGATCAAAGTCCATCTGACTATAGTGATATGAAGTATCACAATCTTTGCATGGAAAAGATTTAAGTTCATTTATCAGTTGTCGATTTTTACTCAGTCTTTTATTTTTCGTACCTAGTTTTTCAGATCGAATCCAGGTTCTGAGTCGATGGCACATAACGCAAACGAGGTCGCATTTTTCGATTTCATCTAGGATGCGTTGCTTCGGTTCACAATCATTTATCATTCTGCAGATATCTTTAATTTTTAAAGATGGTTCACGATGATCAAATTGCATCAAATACGAAGAACGAATAATACTACAATCTTTACATGAATAATTTTTCAAAGAGTCAACAATTGACCTAAGATTATGTCGACGTTCCATATCGGACTTCCGTCTCACAGAACGTAGTCTGTCTTTATTAAGAGATGCATATACTTGATGATACGACTTATCATACTTTCCTCGTAGTTTCCTACGAGCATAATCAGATACTGGTTTACCGGTCCCTGGAGGGACTGGATCGCCCATACATCACCTCACTGTGGATGGCGGACGGAAACGAGGGTTTCTTGAAACATTCGTCCGGTCTATAACAGGAGGATCAACCGGTCCTCTCGAGACCTGCTTATCAACAACGTCAAGTCGAACTGGAGACTCAGGTTGTACGACTTGAACCGGCTGAACTGGTTGAACCGGCTGGTTAACCGACTCGATCTCAGCCATTTCTCGAGCTCTCTGAGCTGCCGGTCCACTCGGCACCGGAGTCTCGGACGGGACGGTCAATCCGGTTACTGGACTAGTCTGGGCTGGACGGGCTCGTTGAGGAGCCACGGTAAAGGGGTCAAACGAAGTTGAAAGGGATGGCTCTGGTTCCTCAGAATCTTCAGGAGGTTCGGGAGGTGGTTCAAACCCCTCACGGTCTGAAATCTCTTGGTCAGCCGGTTCAGAGCCCTCAACCAACGGAGGCATCATGAGCTGCTGGCGAATTTCATAGACTCTAGCTTGTAGTTCAGCTAGCTCTTCACGCGAATCCTTCGCATTGTCAAACTTGATATCTTTAATATTATTTCGTTGAAAAGTCTCCATGAGGTCAGCATAGACCAAGAAGACATCGTTAATGAACTCGGCACCCCAAGAGCCGAGCTTATGATGTAGATACCTATCTAATGTGGTCCGTACTGGCTTACCATCCTTCCCGGGCACGGGAAAGACAGCGGAACCATCTCGGTACTGACGTAAGTCATGCTCCCCGATTCCGACAATCGAATGAGCCAGGGTCATTCGCTTGGACTCATTAACGATGTTGGCCCCAAGATCCATCTTATTTATGGTCTCGGCTACCTTCATCTGTCCAGACAGTTGTAAGGGGGAAATCCAAAGTTCGACCCCTCCGATATTTCTCTTCCAGAGAACATCAGACCCAACATTGGATAACGCAACATCTAGTTCGGCAATGAAATCTTGATCCATTGCCAAACAGTACCGCGTTTATAAGTTTAAGCGCTAACGACAGCTGCTGATTTATGGTACTTAGCGACTCGAGCCCGATTACAAAATTTGCAACGCCAAATTCCGGCGTTGGCAAACACTAGGTCCGAAGTGAGTTGGTGGCCGCGAGAACACTGAGTAGGCTTCGGACCGGTCGGGACACGAGCTCGGGTTCGGGCGTTATGACAAGCACGACAAGCTCGAGTCCCGCCCTTGCGAATCGCAGTGTTCTGTTCCGTGTATTCGTGACCGGCAGGACAATGAGTCTTGTCTTTAAGCAGTTTAGTGCCACGCGAGAGACCAGTAGAACACTGAGCTCGATAAGCGGGATCTTGCCATCGCTCGGACTGGGTTTTCTGATACTCCGGATCCTGAATGATTTTTTGAAGAGTTGCTACGTTCTTCGCCATAACTTCCGGGCGAAGAGCGACCTCTCGGGTACGCTCAGAAGCCTCGGCCCGAAAAGCGGGCTCCGCACGTGTCTGGCGCTGCTTCGCGTTACCCGCAGCTCGATTAGCCTGTATAACGGGATCCGATAATCCAACGGTCACCGAAGCCGTGACGCGCTCACGAAATTCAGGACGATTCCATGGGTTTCGGACGGGATGCGGACGGTGATCGCCTCCGGACTTGAAGTTATAACCTTTTTCCGGATTTGTCGTATCGAAATGAGCGATCCATTTCTTTTCTGCAGCGTTGGAAAATTCCAAGTCGTAACAGATTTCCAATATTTCATGAGAGAATGCGTCTTTCCCGTATTTACGGATTGCATTCGCGAAATGCGACCAGCCTTTAGATTCTCTAGTTGCCGTATATACGTGCTGATTCCATCTTTGAAGCATTTTCTTCTTGGTCTGACCAACATAACGACGTCCAGACTCGATGTGTTGATGACAATAAATCGTAAATATGACTGAGGCCGCGAGATCTCTCTCAGCGGCCTCAGGTTTCTCAACGTTTGTTTCCATTATTCGAGATTAACACAGCTTTTTCAAGCTTACAATCTCAAATTAGGTTCTAGAACCCAGACGCCTGACCACCAGTAGATGTATACAGTCTCGAACCAGCACCCGGTTGGTTGATCGGATTGTTGCCCGAATCAAGGAAGTCGCCGTATGTGTCCGAAGTATTACCGTAGAAGCTCGTGCCATCAGTCACATCAGTGCACTTTGCTGCAGCATCTTCAGCAACGATAGCCGAATCACTAGGGAACGAAACTGAAACTGACTCAAGCCAGCATGCTTCGAAGTACGTAATCAACGCAAGCTGACCGTCAGCACCGAGAGTCTGATTCAAAACCATTGCCGAAGCGTCAAGAGCCGCAACGAGCTCCGAATAAACGAGTTCCGAGCGAATATCAAATGGCCACTTATGTTGACGAAGCGAACGAACCAAACCGTCAACACCTGCGCGGTATCCGACTTCCTGAGCGATACCAGCGGTGTAAAGCAGCGTACGATTCAATGTCAGCGACATCGCGTCCGTAACACCGGGCACGAGCTCTTGAATCTTGTCACCAAAACCAACGCCACGCACCGGATCAACCGAACGACTTTCATTATAGTCAAACGTCGAAAGGACGCCGACCTGCTGAAGCGATGGATTTTGAGTCGTGTATGGAGTACTGAAGACTCGGTTCTTCTGGCTTATCGCGACGCGCGTATTTGGTGAACTTCCTTTACGGTATATATATGTGTCATTTGATCCGCGCATCGTAGCCTCCGCTTTCTTAATTAAGAAAGAATCATTAATTTCCTAATGTATATCTAATTATAGATAACCATGTCAATACGAGAAGCCAATGCGAAGAAAGCAGCTCGTCGGAGATTTGAGGCCCGAGACCTTCTCGAGCGTCTAAAATCCGGGCCATGCCAAGATTGTGGATCAGAAAAATTATTAACATGCCAGAAAGATCTACTCAGACCAGACGGCAGTATGGCGCAGTTATCCCGAAGACTTTTGATGTCTCAGTCTCGAATAATCCGAGAAGCTTCAGCATGCCTACTAGTTTGTGCGAATTGCAGTAGACTTAGAATATGGAAAGCGCAGCGAGCCAAACGGGCAGGTCAAACTTAGGGGTTCACGACTCTATATAAGTTTTTAAGGTCGCGATACTCTGTTCTGGTAATCATATTATTTTCATATGCAACTTTAAGAAAATTTAGAATTTTTCGTATCTATCCCACCCGTCTTGTTCCGGAACCTCCGGTGCGATGAAATCAAGTAAATCTTGCTCTTCTTGTGTATAATCCCATCAGTACTGAAGAAGTTTCCTCCATTCAGTATTATTACTTTCTGCAATATGTGCAGCGATTCTTAAGAAATTCACATTATCTAGATGTTTTTAAAAATCTAAATACCTCGGAACTTACCTGTGTGAACTTACCCATGGATGAGCCCAAAACCTATTTGGCCCGATACCAGTGCACCGGATGCAAGCACAAGTTTCATGTACTCAAAGGTGGATTTGGATGTCCACCGGAGCACCAAGAGCACAATCCAGACACGCCATGCGGTCGTTCACAACGACGTTATCGATGCTCTGGATGCGTCCAGAATCCATCGTGTGATAAATGTGGAAGTTTATGGGTCGAATGGACGAATTACGCTGAGTTATCTAATAACTTATGGTAAGAAGTTACCGTTGTCATCAGACTCAATCAGATTAGCATTAAACAATGCTTCCAAGAGCGTGTTATCTGACATGTCCATATTTGACTTAACGTCTGCCAGTGATTTAGCGACGATAATTTCATCTCCATTCGGGAGAGTCAAAGAGTCAAAAGGCTGATTTGACGTTATACTAACGGACTGTGTAACGTCATACATTTCACCGTCCCCATGAACATGGATGATGATGGATCCTGACGATTCACCGGCTGCAATCAATAACTTCTTCAACGCAGCGGCAACAAGCCGACGATCCGGCTTCTTCGAATTATTAATTCCAGCAGCGATGCGGCGAAGAGAATTTGCAAGTTCTGATGGTTTCATGGTTTCATGGTTTTTCCTAGTGCGGGTTCAAAACATTCATGATGTCTGCAAGCGCGTCATAAGCTTCATCGGTCATAAGGCCTTCAGTGCCTCGACCTTGCGGCTCATATTCAAGCTCACCACTCGGGAGGGCTGTTAAAATGCCTTCAAGCCAAAGTGGACCGCCCAATTCCTCAGTAAGTTGTCCACGAACGCTGAATTCATTCGGTCCGATAGGCGTTATTTCAACATTATCACCTTGACGCGGTAATATAGCGGCAGTCTGAACTGAACCGATTGGTTCAAAACCAGATTTACTGCCAGGTTTATGTGGGTACCAATCGGTCCAGCCAATAAAACCAGTCGGGGTAACTATTTCACGAAATTCAACATCATATACTACATATCTAAAGTTCTCTTTATCTTTTTCTCTCATCTTTTCAAATTTACGATTCCCGGTCCAGGTGACTGAATCACCATCTTTCAAAGTTTCTTTAGTGTCTCCACCATAACCAGGTTTATCCCTAACTGACTGATCTGGAAACCAGTCACCCGGTCCCGGTTTTGAGTGCCACATAAATTTCGGTTCATCACCGGAATCAATATCTTCTAAATCTTCTGGAAGAGGCTTCGCTGCGGTATGAGCGCTCTTAATAGGATGAACATGCCGACTGAATGATTTAAATTCATTAGGTGTAAGACCGAAAGTCTTACCAAGATTAGATTTCAAGGTGTTCAAAACGTTGTTGATCGCATCTAACTTATCAGAACCATTAACTAATATGTAAATGGCTTCAGTTCCAACTGAGTCAACCGTTATACCAGCTTCACGAAAAGATTCCGCTACTTCTTTAACGGCAACCGGCCCGACATGAACACGAAAAAGGAATTCTTTCCCAGCAGCGATGCGAGCAGCTATAGCCAGATAATTAATCATGGAGCCCCAGAAGAGTCCATCCAGCTTTTTAATTCGTTTAACAGTTCTTCTCTCGAACCATGTTTCATAAGGTCCGCCCAACCATCTTCATATTTTGTGTATAAAGAATATGTCGCACCGTTGGAATCTAATTTAATTTTAAAAAGATCACCGGTTACCACCGGACTTTTTTCTTCAGCGTTTAAAGCCGGAATATTAGCGATAAGTGTAGCGATACGTATAAAGTCCATGACTAAACTCCGGCTTGCATGTCCGCAGAAACAGAAACCTCAGTGACGTCTTCAAAATCCGGTTCAAGCGATTCCGATAGATCCGTGATCCGAATCTTATTAACTCCGAGACGACTAACTATCATTCGGCGAATTTCTGTCGGATCAAAATCACGACAAGAATAAATATCCATTACGAAGAAATTTCGTAATGGCCAGGTGTGGATGGCACAATGTGAGGTTGAAAGAACGCAAACGCCTGTGATACCGCCTTCGTCTTCGAAGGGTTCCACTGACATTTTCTCGAGCTCTTCCAGAACCTCGTACATATGGGTTTCGCCAAGTGGGCGCATACCCAGACTATGTATCAGGTCGACGAGAAAGCTTCGGATCCCATCAACACTTCTCAGCGCGTCGGCAGAACCCAACCCAAGTACTTTAATATGCCGTCCGTGTTCCATCTACATGCCCTGGCCGCCCACTACGACCCAAAGTGTTGACAGACAAGCTGCTACGAATAGACAGCAGTTAAAGAATCAAATTATGGAGCCATCATTTCTTGAATTTGTTTCATAGCTTTTTTAGCAGCATCTTTCTTCGCAGCATCATCGAAGGAAGCGAGAGGACCCTGCCATACAAAATCAGCGTCTCCTTCAAAGGAGACCTGCACTCCGAGTTCGCCATTTTGGTCAACATGAACTGTTACCATGGCCCCATATTCTGAATTCAGTGCATCAAGAAATTGTTCTTTGTCAAACGAATAACTTTGATTAGGTTTAAATTTGGTTTGACGAAGCGCTATGAATAAAGCACCTGCCATAGCATGCCAATTAATTTGCACAGCAGCGAGAACCTTCTTCAAGTCTCTAGCCACTATGGTGCGATCCGGACTCTTCGAGTTATCGATCGCAGCAGCTATCCGACGAAGAGAATTTGCGAGTTCTGATGGTTTCATTGAAGCCTCTTTCGACATTTTCTGTGCACCGGCAGCGAGACCAGTACATAAATCCTGAATCTCTTTCACTAGACCATGACTGATGATCTCAAGACGAGCAGCCGCCTGGTTCATCATCTCCGAAACTTTTTCGTCCGCAATTTGGCGGACGCGCGGATTGTCGGACGCAGGAAGCTTTCCTTTAAAATCCATTATCTGGTGGAAAGCCTCTTCGAAGATTTCTTGCATCTCCGGCATCTTCTCGACAACTTTTTCGCACCATTTAGCGATATCGGCGTCATACTCGACGTCGTCATGGCCGAACGGCCCGTCTGATTCGCCTTCAAGAATCTCGTTCACCTGACTAACAAGATCGTTAGCACGGTCAGCGGTTCGGGAAAGCCAAGCTTGAGCTACACGTGATGCTAGTGTTTTCATCGAATTCACCGGACCATCAAAAGTTGATATAGAAATCCATAAAACCGTGGGGGTAATTCCTGACGCTCTAGAAGCCATCAGGCGAGTGTTTCCGCCGACCAACGTAATACTACCATCAGAACGTTCCAATATGACCGGCATCTTCATAGGACTATCTGATTTGAGTCCCTTTAAGATACTAGAAATGTCACGGTCATTTATGTTGGCAAGTCCATTTGCTTGAGTAAGGCTCTTGACGTCGTATGAATCGGTGTTTTCGAGTCGATACCAGTCTTCTTCCGTCAAAGCAACCGGGTCGGCCGAAGCGAATGAGGATTTCAATAATTCAAGATTGAGTCCTTCTTCTGAAGATACTCGCTCGAGCTCGCCAATTTCATCGGACAATTCAGGCTTCACCCAATTAGGTTTAATAGAAGCCGTCTTTGCAGGTTTTACTGAGAAAAAGTGGCCATTCGGACAACATGCACTATAAGCTCGGACGTCGACGGCTTTGCCGCCACACTCCGGGCACTTTCGAGACATATCCGGGCCGGAGAGCTTCTTGGTCGATGCAGTAGCCGGTGTATTAACCGATTTCTGCGCCCACATGCTATGATCCGGAGTTTCAAACACCGAACATCGATACCCTTGGATCGTTAGATAACCAGAAAATTTTGCCTCATTGAGGACCGAATGAGGCAATTTTTCGGTTGACCACGAACCATCCGGCATCAGATGGAAAGCGATACCAGGCGAGAGCTTAGGCTCCTCTGTCTGATCTTCATGTTGAGGCACAGACTAAACCCTCAAAAGAACTCGATAACTTGGAAAGATGTTGACCTTTTGAAATAGTTCGAAGTCTATGACAGTTAGCACATACTAAATCACACTTTGCAATCTCTTGAAGAATTCTCTTATCACACCAATGCTTTCTAGAAGATATGAGAGAAATGTTTATTGATTTGTTCTCACGATGGTCAAAATAGAGACGCCAATAAGGATGCTGTTCTTGACAGTCTACACACGATTTACCATTTTTAAGAGATCGGATAAACTCAGATATTCTAAGGCGAAAAATCGTTCTGACTTTATCAGATGTAGATGACTGACGTTGTAAAAACTGAGTTCTATCACGATGACAGTTTGCACAAATAAGATCACACTTTTCAAATTCACGATAAAGTGCGGCTACACTAGATGCTTTACGATATGCAACACTAAGATTAAATTTTTTCAAACCACGAACGTGATCAAAATCCATCTGTTCCGGTTTAAAAATTCTCTTACAATCTAAACAAGGAACATTTTTTGCAAGTCTAACAAGATTTTTTATGGAATCACGTTTTAATTTCATGCTAGCGTGCCATGAATCGAGATTATTCCGTCGAACTTTTCGACGATGAACTTTGAAACATTTCTTGCAAAATTCTGAAGAACCGCGACGAATACTACGATAGAAAGCGTGGATTCCAGTCAAAAGACCGCATCCACGACATCTATATAGACGACATATATTGTCATCTTCAGGTAATAGAGCAATACGAGTCTGCTGGTATTTGACTCGAGCAGTGCTTTTACACTTTTTACAACATGGATAAAGATATTTCCCTTGTTTCTGCGTACTGAAAGCAGAGCGGGGAAGGACGAGCTTACACTTTGTACAAAGTTTGGTTTCCGGTAGGTCCACAAAGAACTCTACCATGAAATCATATGGCGATCAATCGTTACTTCACAGCGTTATCGCTGTGATGACCCTTGCCGCGACGATCGAAGTAATAAGTGGAATTGAGATCCTGCTTACCATATAGGCCGTGAACAGCCTTCTCAATAGCCTCGAGAGGCTTGTCGAGGTCCGCGACCGTATCCACCTCAGCGAACACGCCAGCAACCTTGCTGACGATAGCCGAGATTCTGGGACGAAGTGCAGCGTACTGCGGACGCTCGCAGGCTTGAGCGGCACGGTGAAGACCCTTCAGGATCTCCACAATGCGCTGGTAGTTCTTCGAAGGGGTTTCAGCTGCTTGCTGAAGCTTCGAGATCTGACCCTTCAGAAAATCAACATCGTCTTTACGGGATTGATCCCCGTGGGCATTCTTTTCGCCAGTCGGCTTATCTGACATACATGTCAATTGAGCAATCTGCTCTTTAAGCCCATCCACGGTGCGGCTGACCGCTTCATCCTGTGGATCCATTTGGGCCAGCCGACGGGTGGCGGTCATCAATTTACGGGCTTCTTCGATATGCATATCAAGTCCTCTTACTTAGTTACAGATTGAAAGCTTAAAACTAGACTTTAGCTAAAGCTATGTCAGCCTCAAACTGATGATGTTTCTTAGCGCGCTTACCGATATGGTAGTTATGCAATACCTGTTCAACAGCTGCAGTTAAGTGATCAGCCGTAAAGGTACAGGCTTTACCATTAGAACAGCCTTCACTAACAGCCCGAATGACAACCGCACGAGCGAGACTCTTCATATAGTCACCAGTCAGACCTTCTGTCATCTTAATGACAGTAATCCAGGTGTCTTGAGTAACACTCTCGTTAGGTCCAGAATGGAATCCACGAAGGAAGCTACGGAGCATTTCCGAACGGTCCTTCTCGTCCGGAAGTGGCATCTCGATTTTCATATCGAAACGACCAGGTCTATTGACCAAAGCTTCGTCCATCGATGCAATGTCGTTCGTACTAGCCATTACGACAACGCCAGCATTTTCTTGAGCACCATCGAGGCATGCAAGAAATTCATTCAAGACGTGATTATCATGGCCGAGTGACGAACGATCTCCACCAAACAAATCCATATCTTCAATAATTACGATACACGGAGAAAGAGACCTAGCAGCGTCAAAGAGCGCTGTTACGTCATCCGAACGGTCAATAGATTTACCAGTACACCAAATCCGTGTAATTCGACCTTCAACATCGTTCGATACAGCACGAAAAATCGTCGTTTTCGCCATACCGGGAGGACTGATCAATATCATATTTTGGTTCGGCGTCATGCCGAGACCACTGAATTTATCCATCGAGTCAAGAATTTGAACCGTATTCTTTTGAATTTGATCACGAATGGTCGGTTTAATTATAATTTGTTCCCAAGTCGTTGGCTTCACGCCCATGAAGTCGAGCCGACCGCGAACAAACGACAGACATTTCTTATAATATATATCATTAGCAATAATAGATGCCGATACGTCAGCAAAAAATTGTTCAACCACCGATTGATCGGCAGGATTCGCCATAACTGATATGACGCAACCCATTGATTCATAACATAGGTCAAGAGAAACGAATAAATGCTTTCCAGTCGCGATATGCTCAACGAAAAAATTCCCGAAAACCGGAAGAGTCAAAGACTCAGTAAGTGAAATTGAAACCTTCTCCGATTGAACGCGATATGCGTAACTGCCTTTAAGGGACTCCTTGAATTCATAACTATCAAGAAAACTCACAACCCGATAGGTAGCAGTCTCACCAACGAATAATTTTGAAAACGCGAATGCATTTAACGAACGCTGCCAAGTTGGGTATGACTGATTAAGCGTAAATGCAGTATGAAGGTCGCACCCAAGCCATAATTCGCGAACATGCGCGTGTGGGTCTGCCGGATACCATTTTGAAGGTCTGGAATTTCGAAGAGCTAGTTCTTCTGACTTAGCGAAGAAACTGTCAATTAGATAATTCACCGCACCGACTACTGGCGTGGGGACACTATATTCGCTATCAGCGAGTTTCGAGAGATACGCAGCAGTCCGTTTGGTGATGCCCATGCCATAATCCTGAAAAAAGAGTCTAGTAATCTTGGCGTAGATTCTGGGTATAAAACCGTACGTCAGATATGAGTGCAAAAACACTAAAATTAAGATCAAAATTAGAGAGACTAAGAATCCGAGATGATATTGCAGACTTTCTCCGAAGAGCTCCACTGATTGAAATGGTAGAAAACCAGGTCGGAAATCATATATACTCCGGAAGAGGGAAGATTCGAATCGGGAACTCTTATACGCCAGTAGTTGTAAGGGTACGAATGGTAAGAGAGGAGGTCATCGTAGTCCTACTTGCCCCGGAAGCCGGAGTCAATATCAGGTGTCCGTTCGAGCCGAAAGAAGCTGCTAAAATGGTGTCTAAAGTCATGGAGGATAGCCTAAACTGAATCTTGGCTATGAAAAAACTCAAGGAAAAACTTCAGGAACGCGGAAGTACGTCTGGAACTTACCTGAAAACGGTAAAACCATGGACGGATGCGGATGATACTATATTTCGTCAGGAGGTTGAATCTCGTTATCGAGACAGAACGCCACCGCAAGACCTTGACGAAAAATTGGATATGCAGAGGGTCCATCGTGAAGAGATGGAAGTCTGGGCTCTAAGAGAACTCGGAAAACCTCTCCCGGAAATTGAAGAGTGGATTATAAGTTTCATTCTTTGGTACCGGAGAATGATAGAGCGTAACCGCGTCCATATGCGTTGGCTGGATTATTGTTTATGTGGAGCAAAAGGTAAATTACCTCCAATCCGATCAGATATCGAATCCGAAATCACATGCCAAGACTGCAAAAATATATTTTCCAGAGAAATAGAAACAAGGCGAAACTGACTCGAGACCGATTCTTACTGGTTATCGTCGGACTTGTTTCATTCTTAGTATTTATAGGGTTAGGAGCCAGACTTGCAGAGTTACTTCATATATAGTTTATAATAAGGTGACCCTAGGTCCTAAATACCACAGAGCTTTTTTCATATAACTCTGACCAACACTGTAGCAACTTACCAAACAATACGGAAACTCTTTGGAACTCGGTCGCGAATTCGACTGTAACAGGCGCACGATTACGTAATTGCGCCAGAATCCCGTTTACTCCATCGGCCCAGTTATCCGGTTTATGCTCATATTTCTTGAGCGTGGCTTCGTAACCAGAGACCAATACCGACCCGACTGTAGTCTGGAATTCCGTAAGCAGTCCTTGCATATCCGAAACTGGCACAGTGCCGACATCTCGCAACGCCTTACCGATACCATGTAAGTCTTTACAGCCAGATGACTCGATAGCGTAGGAGATTAACGGAGAGTGCTCCGGAATCGTGATGTCGCTCACGTAAGAACGCGAATTCGTAGGTACATGGGCAACTGCCCATGGCATATGACCAATACACGTCTTGGGTTCAGTGAGTAGCAATAACTTCGCAAAAATTGCGTTCTCGCCCCTACCTGCTGGTAAAAACGGAGGCAGCACACGCGTGTTATCAAAGCTGAAGTTAAACGTACGTAGAAACGGAACCCTGGTGAAATACCACTCAGGTACAGCTTGTAACATTTCACGTGTAGTCTTTAGCTCATCGTAACGAGCCAAGAACTCTTCTCGTGCAATACCATCCTGCAAATACATCGAACTATTAGTGTCTGCTCCCGCATCTCCGATTACACCTGAAGCTAAAACTCTGAATTCGTAACCGTCGTTGGACTTACCACCTAGCATAGACTCGTGCTGAGCATAAAAGTCCACATCAGAAGCCGGTTGAACTCGCCACTCTGCACGATCGGCAAACCAGCGCTGCTTTGCCGTAAACTCCAATCCGTGCCTCACTGACTCTAACTTCTGCCCGTCAGGAGCCCGAAATTCTGCTAGAGTGTCGTCATCCGTAGATAAAACGTGCTGTCCAGCAGTAGCCAGCAAAGCAACATTCCTGGTGCCTCCATACGGACCTTTAAGTCCGAATTCTAACACATCGCGCTCAAATCCCTTACGGACAAGCAAATCAATAAAAGCATTTACGTCCTCAGAACGTAACACTCGACAACCCGGATAATCAGAACGTTCAAGCGTCTGATCTAAGATCAGAAATTTCAACTCACGACCCGTGCGTCTAGCTTCTAACTGAAAACTAGATAACGCTCGAATCGCCTGATCCTGTCGATTTAGCGTCGGAATGACTACTGTGGAAATCACTAATCACATCTCTGCGCGAGCAACGCGACGAAGAATCTCTCCCTCTTCGCCTCCACGAGTTGCAATTAACGCAACTTCAGGCGGAACTATTTTCCCATTAGTTTGTGCCCAAGCAACTACAGCCTTGTAGGCATTCAGCCATGCGCGCATTGCCTTTGTGTTACCGTGCTGAGTTGGCAGATTATCGGGAATACGAATCTCGCGTAGCCACATCTCAATCATTTTCTGACCTAAACCAGAACCTCGATAGTTCTCGTGAACGATAGTCCTATTCACTTCTGCCAGGCGGTCTCCAGGCTCAATGAACGAACCGATAATCATCGCTCCATCGAACACTAACACTCCAGAACGAGTGTCACCAGAATCCGGAATACTTGGGCATTCCGGAACAACTGTCTGAATATGCAGAGCTTTGGAATTCC
>Ga0315288_10004160_pt1 | contig 18406 bp, 34 predicted proteins | sample YL17G11_20_MG_FD_203454 | JGI IMG/M metagenome (GOLD analysis project Ga0315288, IMG submission 203454) | Sediment microbial communities from Yellowstone Lake, YNP, Wyoming, USA - YL17G11_20 | ecosystem: Environmental > Aquatic > Freshwater > Lake > Sediment | place: USA: Wyoming | collected... | reverse complement strand
GATAGTTTTGTCTCCGATCTATGCGACGCCACATGGCGTAAGACTGAACCCAGGCGCTATGACCGGATGATCGGGGTCGGTACATACCAAGGGATCGAAAGGATGGCTAAGGGTGTCTTTTCAGCCAAGGACTGGAAGGATGCGGCCAAAGATGGTTTCGAGCAGGAGCTGGTCGAAGAGTATATGGAAATCTTGGCCAATCTCGTCTCCCAGGGCTCCTGCGAAGGGGCAGCGGTGCCCCCTGGGATAAAGGAGTGGAGACCTTCGCCCCAAGAACCCAGGCCTATAGGGCACGTCTACGCGACGTCCGAGGATGGCGACGTCTTCCTCGGTCAGTACGAGGACGCGACGGCCGACGAGCTCCGGGAGATGGGGTACACAAATATCGAGGAGTAGTCACGGAAGGTGCGAAAGGTGAGGAATCAACTGACCATGTATAAAGTAAAAAGCTATTATGACGTTTCCTTGCGTCGAATGGTAACGTGGTCGACCTGGACAAACGATCGTGCCGAAGTAGTACCGAATTACGTAGACAAATTTAAGGTATATCGACCCTTGCAACAAAGGCCAAGAGACGGAACCGTAGTTCGTCATAGGACCGGTGGCCTGAAGAAAGTTTCATAGAATTATAGAAAGGTGACCTAGAAGGACACGGGATGGCTAAAGCGATTCTGAAGATCAGGGATTCAAAGCGTTCGTCTGTCCTCCTCGAGGTGGAAGGGCCGGTCCTCCGGATAAAGACCCAAACCCCATACCGCGAATGGAAAGAACCCCATCCGCACATAACAGTGGACAACGCGCGCGAGATCGTGACCGCAATCGATGAGTTCGCCCACACCCGATCGGTGGAAGACAACTCGCTCGCCTACAAGGACGAACGACACTTCACTATTTACGGATATTTCCTGGATAGGAAGGGGAACGAAATCCGGGTCCAAGAATCGAGCGCCTGTCCAGTCGTCTACGCCTGGATCTTCTGCCACACGCCTGACGGACTTCATTGCGAGCCGGAACTGACACGTGAGGAGGCGCTCCGTCTCGCTGGGTTCCTGAAGGCTTTCATCCACGATAAGAGCTGGCATGCGGAGACTGGGGAATGTCCCATCTGCGATTAGATCACGAAATTGTAGGAAGGTGAGGCGATGGCCGTTCGGGTGGTGATGGGGGCGACGGAAGCCAAACGCCGTATCCCCTACGATCCGGGTCCTAGGTGGGGGACCGAGCACGATCCGCGCTGGACGCTCTGTGATTGCCCGGAACCGAATGTCGTCATCTGCGCCTGTTGCCGACCTGGTAAAAAAGAGTGTATCGACTGCGGTATGCCGGTCGACGACCTTGGCTTCGGTCTCGAAGGATAGGAGGGTTTATGAATACGACCGACTACCAGAAGCTTGCGGAGCAGATTGTGCGCGAATCTAGATCACGCCCCGATTTCTCCTATTCAGGAAATCTTCCGATTGGAGTTACGTGGGCCTTGACGTTTGCTCGCCATCGGGACAGCAAATCATCCGAAGTACGTCACTATGAAGCAATCAGAAAGAGCCTCGAAAAACGATTTCCGGATGATATTCAAGAGGAACGCTTCAACCACTGGGCGGTAGGCTGGACAGAAGAGCTTGCGGTCCGAATGCTCGACGAAGAAGGAAATGTTACGGGGGCCGGGAAGGCCGTGATCGACAAGACACAGACGGTCACAGAATTATTGCTTCATGGTGACGTACTTCGGTAGAAAGATAAATATGGGATACCCAGCCGGCTGGCCTGACTTCAAGGACGCTAAGCCCATGAAGTGTTGCGCCTGTGGCGGCATTACCTTCCTAGACAGGCCTGATCCAGTGAAGAAGAGAAGCTACGGCTTCTGTCAGCACTGCGGTCAACGTCGGCTTATGAGGCTGGGGGTTGTTCCGAAGTCGATGGCCAACGCGCCATCGCACGAATCCGTAGAAGGGTGAGGGATTTATGTTGATGGCTTTGGCGGGCGCGGCGACAGCCCTCGTTTCGATTGCCGTTGGATTTGTGGTCGGTACACTATATGGAATCAGGTTCGCCTATAAGCTGCTGGAGCGAGAAGGGCGTTTGAGGCCCGTGACGCCTCCAGCGATAGCGCGCACGGATCCATAGAAATATGAGTAAGTGTAGACAAAAGCCCTGGATTTGCGAATCACGGAAGATGCCTCGGGGCGTCAAGGAATGGAGACCGGGGAATCCGGTTTCTTGCAAGTGCGCCGCGACCCTCTATTGCCCGACGTGTGATCTGATCTATTGCGAGAAATGTTTCAATGATCACAAGAACTCGGGATGTCTGATATACGAAGGAACCGATCAATGTCTCTGCATATGGCTGCCAAATGCGCCTTATCCGGCATGTGACCATGATATTCGAGGCCCCACGGGCCCCCAGGGCCCCCAGGGACCGCCCCTTCAAGAGCGAATAATTCACACGAATCTATAGAAAGGTTATGTGATGGATTTTGACGAGCTTGTCAAGGGTCTTCCGGATGCCAAGGTCTTCAAAGACATAGCAAATCGCATATCAGATCTTACGTCTCGGCTGAGTGAACGTGCGTCTACGATCGCAGAGCGTCTTGGAATGCATGGCCCGGTCTTTCAGGTTGGTGGAATTGAAAATCCAAAGACAATCGAGGAGACGCTCGCGTATTTGCTGAAACCGGCCGCTATATTCCAGATCACGCGCGTGGGGGATGTATGGGATGTCTTCTACTCGCAGACCGTCTCGTTCCAAACGATGGGAAAGAGGGAATGGCAGAGAGTCTCCTCGTGCCGCCTGGATATTAAGGTACTATTTATCAGGCACGCCCAGGAAATTTTCTTGGCCTATTTCAGGCACGTCAAAGAGTTCGTCGAGAATATCCATAAAGATCTCGTTATGGGCGATGCCGTAATAAAAGAACTCCAGGAGTTGCTTTGAGACTTGCGGTGATCACAGAAACGTAGAAAGATGATTATGTTTACACGCGCACGAAGACAAGCGTCGGTGACGCTAAAGGAAGCGGTGGCCGCCATGGAACAGCAGCTCGGCGTTCCATTGAAACGGACACCGGACGGCTTTTACCTTGCCGAACTTCCAAAAGACCACCCACTGTCTATAAAGACCGGAAATAATCGATTCCTCCTAAAGATTATGCATGTGTCTCCGTACGCATCGAAGAGGTGAAAGGTGAGGCGCACTGAAGAGGCAATTGTGAGACCCGTATGATAGAAGCATGCCACGCAACAACCCTGGAAGGCTTTGAGTCTATTACAGAAAATGGATTAATAATCCCCGTCGGATTGAGGGCAGACGATGAAGCCATCCGATCCTTCTGCGAAAATGATATCAGGGAAATAACCCAAAAGCCTGGCTTAATCAACCGTCTTCCGAATATCCCATTTGACGCCCTAAGAGAACTGACTGAGTATTTTATTGCCAATAGGCCGTGGTATCCGAACAGGGTTCGCAATATAATGGTGCACTCTTGGTGCATTGAGATTATGTATGGCTATGGTATGGGAGTCATGTTAAGAGCGCCATCAATCATGTATGATAGTAGAATATCAGAAAACCCGTATGGATTCTGCTTTGATTTGAAAGAATTACTAGAAAGAGGGGCGGTAATACTTACGAATTCTCTCTTCCTAGACAATCTGAAAACATACCTAGAGGTTAACGCGAACATATGGGATTCAAAAAACAGGATAGAACTCTTTATGGAGGCCGTTAACTGGGCGCGCGATAAGGGAGAATTCACTCCAGAACAAGTCGAGTCTTTGAATTTCAATTTCGAAAACTGGGTATTCTGGTGGGGTCCATTGTCTATCGATATGGCGACTAATGTTTGGAAAGATGGAAAGATTGTTGGGGGTTGGCATGGGATCACCGAATAGGTGAAAGGTGAGCCGATAAATGCTGGATAGCCAGGACATACGAGGGCTGCGCGAAGGTCTGGCACACATGTGGCTGGTGGCCATTGGCCCGCGTCGCGATGCCCGATACGGAGAATTAGCGCTTCCTGGCTTTGGGAATATCCTGGAATACCTCGGAGAGATGTATGGAATGTCCGTTGGACGGATGAACGGGGAGATTGATGGGTGGGAGGAGCAGAGCGTAACGAAGCGCTTTATTATTCTCAAACAGCCGGTATGGCAATTGGTCGAAGCAGAAAAGGACGAGAAGTGGTGGATCAAAGAACGAAAGCGCCTGCTGAGGGGTGAGGTGCGCAGAAGACAGGATAGGTGAACCATGCTGATTCGAAACGTGACCGACGAAGATCTCGACAATGCCCTACGAGCGACCAACGAGGTGTTCGGTGGAAACGTCGGGTTCTTCCACAAAAGACATATCGGGCATACTCGTCAGGGCGGGAACAAGTACGATGTCAGGCTCACGGTCAGAAGTTCCAGGGGCCCCGGGGCGGCACGTTCATACACAGGAAGGCGCCTAAGTGCAGCATGTTGGCATGTGCATGGGACGTTCTTCGATGCCCTCCCTCCAGAAGCGGAGATCATCAGTGCTCATGAAGACGGAATCCACAGGCCTGGCGATTGCTGGTTCGATTACCAGGTCGGAAGCATGATGCAGCCCATGTACGCCTCGGAGGCATGTGACTGCAGGGACGTTGACGGTTCGTCCGGGAAGGGCTTCACCCCGAACCTCTTTATCCCCCGGGGCGTCAAGGAATGGAGACCGAAGTAGATCATCGAACAACTGAAAGGTGAGGTAGCGGAGTGGCCAAGGTGCTTGTGCTGGATGCTAACGGTAGAGAATGGGTCGATCTCATCGATGTTCGGACTCCCCCGGGGAAGGAACGCACTACCGTAGGCGTTATATTTTTAATGATCGTAAAGGCGGTCGCGCGTCTCGGCCACGAACTCCACAGCCTCGACCTGGCCGAGTGGGTGCGTGATACGGGCTTTGCGGTAAAAGAAGACGTGGACTACGTCGCCTGGGTCGACCCCGACGTCAGAGCGCCCTGGATACCTCCAGGCCTGAAGGAATGGCGGCCGGAGTAGATCATAAAATATAAGATCGGTGAGGAAGGCCATGGCCGACATCCCTGTCGTAGTCGTCCCGCTGCTGTTCCAGGTCTTCGTAAAGACATCGGACGGTGAGTGGACCCTCAAGGCCGCCTTCGCCACGGAGAACCTGGCCGGGTCCTGGATGCTCGGCCTCATGACGCAGAAGGTGGAGGCCAAGATCTTCGAGGACCGGCAGGGCGAACTCGAGGAGATCACGCACCAGGCGCTCAGAAACGCGTCCAGGGCGATCCGGGAAGCCTCGGAGAGGAAGTAGCCATGCAGATATGGGCGCAGAAACAGAACCCATCGAACTTCGTTGGAGAGAAGGCCCGGGCCTCCAGGAAGATCGAGCAGTCCCCGCTGGCTCACAGTCCGGACGTCCCCCGCGGGACGATCGGGTGGATCCAGGATTACGATGGCGCCGAAGGTCTGTTTTTCGTAGACTTCGGAGACCCGTATGGCGTAGTGGCGGTTGTTCCTGAGGAGATCACGCTCGTCTGAGGTAGAAGATGCCGGATTTCGAAAGGTACGACATCATCGCCCCGAGGGAACACCTTGAAGAATGGACTACATGGGGACTCGTTGTGGAGGAGGTCAGGCCTAACGGGTCCATTGTCGCCTACCGTCTTGGGGGTGGATTCAATCGCGTTTTCTCACTAGAAAAAATCGGGTTCTATGACTTCGTGAAAGTACCAGACCGCCTTCTTGAGAACCCCACGTGGTATACAGGAAAATTCTATGCGGAATGGATCGACAAGACGTATCGAGGCTGGACAACCGGAGCGAAGTGGAATGGCTGGGCCGTGCCATATTTTGAATTCGACGAGGCCCTACGCTATGCCAACGATTCGGGAAACACGCGATACGATCAGGAGAAGGATGCCTTCGTAACGATTATCGAAGGACAGGAAGATGATCCCGAGATCGACGCGGGGACGATTATCTCTGTTCCTGATCGTGGAGACGTTGTGGTTTACCCCATCGGGGCCGGATCCTGGACATGGGCGGAGGCCCGGGAGGGAAGCAGTGGATTTGAGGAAGACGACCAAAGCGTAAAGGACTGGCGGCCCCCCTACTAAGACAAAATATGGGCGTAAAAGACTGGCGTCCGAATCCTGAGACCGACGAACTCCCCGACGGGACGAATATCGAAAGGTGGCTCGACCGGGGTATGCTCCACCGCGCCGGCGCGCCGGCGCGGACCGAAGTCTGGCCCGACGGGACGCGCGTTGAGCGGTGGTACGAAGGCGGCAGGCTCCTCGCTTCGGTCCTGACAACGCCCGACGGCGAAAGAACGGTAGACGAAGCCGGCGTCCTCGAAGTCCCGCTCCCCGGAGGCGTTTTGATGTTCGTCAGGATCCCGCCCGGGACGTTCCTGATGGGGGACGAAAAAGAAAAACCGGTCCACGTGGTCACGCTCATGCGTGGTCTTTGGATCGCCGTGACCCAGACAACTCATGCGCAGTGGCAGGCGGTGATGGGGAAGAACCCGTCGAGCTTAAAAGGAGACCCGAATCTGCCCGTGGAGGAGGTGTCCTGGGAAGACTGCGTGGGGTTCATCAAGGCACTCGCCCCCATGGCTCCGGAGGGCCTCGAATTCGACCTGCCTACGGAGGCGGAATGGGAATACTCATGCCGGGCGGATTCGACGACGGCGTGGTCGTTCGGAGACGACGAATCCGCCATTGGCGATTACGCATGGTTTGGTGGGAATGCGAACAATGAGCCCCACCCGGTCGGAACGAAGCGACCGAACGCGTGGGGCCTTTACGACATGCACGGGAACGTGTGGGAATGGTGCAAAGACTGGTATGAGATCTACAAGCCCGATCCGGTCCAGGATCCTCAAGGCCCGCAGTCTGGTGCATACCGCGTCCTGCGCGGCGGGGGCTATAGCAACAACCCGTCGTATACCCGCTCCGCGATCCGCGGCGGGGACAGTCCCGCGAGCCATGGCGGCGATGTGGGAGTGCGTCCGGTGCTGCGCTCGTCTTCTTGATTCTTTGACTCTTTGGATTTTGGCCCTTTGAGGGGGCCCCTGGGCCGCGCACGAAATAGCTGAAACGTGAGCCCCGTCCCGCCAGAATACCCCTTGATGAATTGTCCACAAAGTGTACACTTAATTGAGCAGTTAAAGGAGGTTCCCGTGGAGGCGCTGAACGCAACCGAGGCACGCCGAAGATTCCTGGGGCTTATCGAAACTTTCGAGAAAGACCCCGGGGCGGTCCACAAAATAGAAAAACACGGACATCCAGCCGCTGTTCTCCTGTCCATGGATCTCTACGAGAGTATGCTCGAGACCATGGACATCCTAGGGGACGAGGAAATCATGAAGCAACTCAGACGGTCCGCAAAGGACGTGTCTGGGGGGGAAACCATTCCCTGGGAAGAGGCCCGGAAGAGGCTGGGCCTCAAGTGAAATACCGAGTGGAAGCTACCTATACCGGGTTCTCTTCTCTCCGTGCAATTGGAGAAAAGAAGATTCTCCATGAGGCCGACGAATTGGTTGGATCGCTTGCGATTAATCCATCCAAGAAGGGCGAGGTCCTGAGCGCCCCCCTGGAGCGGTATCGAAAGGCATCGTTTTGGAGAAATAAATATCGCCTGATCTACGAAGTTCTTGAAGAGAAGAAACTTGTCTACGTCCACTGGGCCGGGAAAAGGATGCCCGGAAATCCAAACGATGTTTACGAGGCGGCCAAAATCATTTTGAGACCATTTCTCCCGACAAAGATCCGGGATCTCCATGAAACGTAAAACAGGCACCCGGGAATGGTCCTCGCACTCCTACAACTGCGTCTCTGGATGTTCCCATAATTGCCGCTACTGCTACGCTAGGGCCTCAGCTATGAGGTTCGGCCGGATCCAGAACCAGAAGCAGTGGGGGATGGAAAACGTCCGCTGGAAGGACGTCAAGAAGAAGCACCCGAAATACGACGGCGTCGTCATGTTCCCGACCTCGCACGACATCACGCCGGGGAACCTTTCCGCCTGCACGGAGGCCCTCGGGAACCTCCTTGAGGGCGGGAACCAGATCCTCGTCGTCTCCAAGCCGCATCGGGAATGCATCGCGCACCTCTGTGAGGTGCTGGAGCGGTTCAAGCACCAGATCGAGTTCCGGTTCACCATCGGATCCCAGGACAATGCCGATCTCGCGTTCTGGGAGCCTGGAGCCCCGGACTTCACGGAGCGCCTCGGGTCCCTCATCTACGCGCACGGGAGGGGATGGAAGACGAGCGTCTCGGCCGAGCCCCTGCTGTCGCCGTGGTACGTTCGTTCGCTGTGGACCAGGCTCATCGAGTTCGTCTCGGAGACATTCTGGATCGGGAAGCTCAATAGGTCGGCCCAACGGTGCCAGCTTGGGGACGACGATCGCCAAAGGCTCGCGCGGCTCCTGGCTTGGCAGGACGACGCTCACGTCAAGGCCATCTACGACGAGTTCCGCAAAGAGCCGAAAGTTCGATGGAAGGACTCGTATCGCGAAGTGATCGATCGGATGGTATAATCCTGGAGTGGTGGATCTGTTTAAGCGGTGAACCATGCCTTGCGACTGCTGCGGCTGTTACGATCACATCAAAGAAGAATGTCCGCGGGCCCGAAAGGACCGCAGGACGGACCTGGCCCTGGGGAGACTGATCCTGATCGCGCTCTTTCCTGTCCTCTGTATCGGTAGCATTGCTGGATTGATCTTCAGCGCCCTGAGGGCAGGATTCAAAAGCACCATGGGTCTCTGGGAACAGGCCCTGGACTTGGCTCGGCGGAGGCCGGATCCGCCGGAAAGCGCGTGAATTTCTGCCCCGGTGGGGGTATCCTTCAAAAGGAGAGTGTCATGGATATAAAGGAACTCGCGGAACACGCCCGATCATTCTTCGAATCCAAGACGCGTCCCAACTCAGAAGAAATCTTCTGGAGCATGACCAGGCGTCACCCGTCCTGGGTTCGGGACATGCTGTTCCACATCCACGACGACGGGGACATCTTTCCGGACGACTACAAATACGAGTACGTGGTCGATTTCCTGGACCTGCTGTCCGATGGCGTGGATCCAGAGGAACCGCAACTTGAGCCCGATCCGTATACCCACGATCTCCTGAAGTGGCTTGGGTCGCACTCCGTCAGGATCGGTTACGTGGACGAGGCCGCCGAAGATTTCGGACATTCCGCGAACGGTGGGGTCGTCGGAGACATCATGCAGGGACAAGTACGCGAGAAAGAAGAGGTCTTTAATCTTGTCGTCGAGGCCCTCAAGGAACGCCTCGAGGCGATCGAAGGCGGCGTCGAAGATGAATTCGAAGGGGACCCGAAGGGCGTCAAGGAATGGCGCCCTCGATAAAGGAAAAGAACGTGGACGAAATCGAACAGCACCCCCTGCCCCGACAGGTCGGATTCAAGCTCCTTGAGATCTCCACGGATGTCCTTTCTGAGCAGCTCGGCCGCGAGCCCCAGCCGACGGAATTCGCCGACATGGCCGAAACGATGTCGGCCAACCTGTTGTCGGCAGGCTACCTGGAGCTCCGCGCCCAGCAGGGTCCGGAAGTTGCGGAGAAGTGGCTCAAGAAGGCCCTCGCCCAGGTGTCTGCGGCCATACGGAGTTCCGGGTCGGATGCCTTCCCCAAGATCGACCTCATCATCAAGGACGTCCCCAACAGGATCATCAAGCGTCCTCAGGAGACCAAGCCCGCGCCGGCGGAACCGGCCGTAGCGCCGGCCCCGGCCGTGCCGGTATGCGCCTGCACGCGGACGGACGGCCAATGCCAGTCCTGCCAGACCGCGCTCGCCGGAAAGATCCAGGAGGTCTACGGGATCATACAGACACTCAATCGCTTTAAGGAATCCGCGGACCTCTGCCCGGTCTGTTCCCTCACGGAATTCGATCAGGCCCTGGCCCGGTCGGTCCCGGTCTTCTGGAAGCTCGGGGAGAGCGTCGAGGGAGATGCGAAAACCCAATTTGCCCAGGAACTCCTCGGCATTCTCACGATGACAGCCGCTCTTAAGGGACTCAAGGAGGTCCCGCTGACCCTCAAGGCGTGGAAGGAATTCGTCGAAGCCAAGGGAGTCCAGGTCGAATAAGGGTATGCCCTACGAAAACCGTCGCGGGAAAATAAAGACGATCTGCGCTTCCTGCAAGCTGGGTCAGCACCAAGGATGCAACGGAACGGCCCGTCAGAGGATCCGCAATACCGGGAAGAAGGACCGGGACTGGTACGAGGTACCTTGCCAATGCCCATGTGCGCCGAGGACGCTCGCATGAGCATACCGATGATCGGAATCGTGCAGGGAAAGCTTCGGGTCTGCTGGGACGGGGAAGAAACCCATACGTTCCCGGCCGACCGGACCGGCGCCGCGGAGCTGGGGCGGATCCTCAAGGACAGGGGACATAAAGTCTGGACCTACTCGACCAGTCTGGACGTGAACCCACATGTCGATTTTCGGACTCTCATCGAAGAGGCCTTCGATAGGGCGTGCAGTCCAGCAGGTTCGTGATAGAATATGGCTATGCCCATCAGCGTAAGGAAGGATCGACAATTCCCAAAAGGGATCATTAATCTAGAAGGACTCCCCGGGGGAGAGACGATCGTGATGCACGCCGATCGTCGTCAAGAGATCTGGCTCCACGGACAATCGACGGGAAGGGAAAAATTATTCGGTCACCTTAAAATAAGGATAAGCCAGGGCCCTCACGGATTCGGAATCGAAATCAGCAGAGGCGTCGGCGATGTCCCCTTGACCATCGACGATGGAACCGGAAAACACCAGGCAGACGGCCTTTTCGTCTACGAGCTTGTTCCGGAACCCACCGGCCTCAAAGAATGGCGGCCCCCGCACTAGGGAGGACGAAATGTCAAGAATAGAACTAGGCGTGGTCAAAGCCTGCCGCAAGAGGGACGTGGATCCAAAGCGCCCGGGGCATCGTGTCTGCCTCTATACGAAGTCGAAGCCGCGCCGCCTTCTGGGACGCCACAAGACCCTCAAGTCGGCCCTCCGCCAGGAGCGGTTCATCCAGATGAAAAAACATAGCGTAGGGTGACCTTTTGCAAAGTAAAGTGGCGGTTCCGCCACGCAGGGGGAAGAACGTGGAATCAGGACAGTGGGACATGCTTGTCCGGTCGATCGCCAGACAGGCGGACTACGATATAGCATTCATTCGCGATTTCGTGGCTCGGATTTTTGAAGAGGTAAACGATCGCCAGCTAGCTGGTGCCATAATGGCCGCCGCCGAAGGCGACATGGACCTCGCTTGCGATTTTCTGAGGCTCGATAAGGAGATCGAGGCTGCCGGGGAACTCAGTCCAGCCTTGAGACCGGAATCCGATCGTTTGTGGATCCGGCTCCACGAGCTTCGCAATACGCCTTGATGTGGGCCATCCATCCGGATACACTTAACTGGACGCGGTAGCTTCCCTCCCCCGGGCGGCCGCGAGCGAGGTCTTAATGCTGGTTCTCGCTGCCGCCACTCACGACATTTCCGACGGTTCGTCTTTATAGAAAGGGTCTGACATGGGCAATATGTTCTCCCCGGCGCCCTGGTGGAACAACAAGGAGAAGAAGACCGGGTTCACCCCGGGTCCGACGCGGGTCCCTGTCGTGAACCGGCAGGCCCCGGCGCCGGCCCTGTCTCAGCCCGTATCCGCTCCGGCTCCGGTGCCCGCCCCGACGCCCCCAGGCCGCGTCCCGGCCGGGAAGAAGGGGGATTGCCCGATTTGCAACCGAGGGTTCAAGCGCGGGGGATTCTAATGAGGACCCTGCAGGTACGCCGGTTCTCGCTTGCCCAAGCCGTGGTGAATGCCCCCATGGGGCACATCATCGTCGTGGACGCGCAGGACCGTCCGGTATCCGACGCGGAGGTCTCGGCCAACGGACTCGACGGACGCACGAACGGTCGGGGAATCTACGATTTCCCCTTGCCGGCCACGACCTCCGTCACTATCACGGTCCGTGTAGGGGATTACGCCGTCCGGACCGTGCGGCCGGCGGCCGAAGTCGAAACCGGGGCCTACGTCAAGATCCCCGTCTGCCTGGCCCAGCCGATCGTGACCTCAATCGAGATCGGAGCGCTGGCGGTCGGGATCGGATGCGCCCTCGCCGGCGTGTATTGGAAGGCGAAGCCCGCGGAAGTCATCGGGGAAGTCCTCATCGGCGCCGCGGCGTTCACGGCGATCTATAGGCATTCCTGCCTCTAAAAAATCGTGGAAGAGCACAAACAAATTCCGGCCTTTATCCGGAGCGAGACAACCCAAATCCTCGAAAGGCTCCGCGCTGCTGGCGCGGAGGGGCCGTTGGATTACGTCGGGGCCGGCATGTTCGGGGTTGTTTTCTGCGATCAAGAGGGCCACGCCTGGAAAGCGGCCCGGGTCGGAATGGAACCAAGCTCGGGGCATCATCCTTTCATGTACGAAATGTTCGACGCGGAATACGAATGGCTCAAAACAGCCGAACAATCCGAGGTCGCAGACTATATTGCCCGAGTCCATCGGTTTCACGGCGACGAGATCGTGCTTGAACGTGAATGCGTCTTCGGCCATCCAGGGGGATGGGGCGACGAAACGCACCTCTTCGAACTGCACAAGAAGATCGAGAGGGAAATGATTCCGCTTGGTTGGACGGCACCGGAATTCAAAGGAGATTCGTATATCATCCAAGACGACGGTAGCCCGAAGCTCGTGGATATTTCGCTCGTCCAGAGGGTTGGGATTAACCTGGTTCGTTGGGTCGAAGATGTCCTGGACGGACGGAGAGCCACGAGCGACAGATGGAGCGACCTCGCGTTTTACGTGCTTAGGGAAACGCGAGAAGGAACAATCCCAAGCGACGTCTCGAGGAACGTCTTGGGACGCCTTATAGAGCGCGACCCGGAGATTCGGGTTGCGTTCATGATCCCCTAGGAGTCCGCGATGCCATCGAGAACGAACGTGGATCTCGTCCGTTTCAGATGGTCTGATGGCTACAATAATGCCGTCGAATTCGCATCGGACCGGGACACCTTCGTCGATAACGCCGTCAACGCCGCCATCGACCTACGAAACAAAACGGTCCAGCACTTTCACGATCAGAGACTTGGGAGATGCCGCTATTACCGTCCTTTCGCCCTTCATCATCACGTCTCCAATACCTGGATCGAGATCGCTTATCTCCTGTCTAAAAAAGAACCAGAGCGTCAGCTTGCTTCCGCGGTCCTGCCGTCCAGGTTCGTCTGCACGAACCTGGAACGGGAACGTTCCGAAAAGGACGATCTCGAGATGATCCTGGAACTGTCCGCAGACGTCCGGGCAATGGTAGAGGCGAACGAAGAGTGGGTGGCGACCTTGGTTTCCATGGTCGACAAGACCCTGAGGCACCCATGAATCCGATCCTGGAACGACTCGGCCAATTGGTCGATGAGGGTCTTCATCCTCACGCAGTTCGTGTTCAGTTCCATCCAGGAGGCTCGGCCACGGCGGTCACCTTCGGGGATTGGGTGGACGCCCGGGAAGGCGTCAAGGGGTTGCCGGAGGTGCCACCGGGGACGAAAGTGACGGGGCGGGAACGGTATCCCGATGATTGGTCGAGGCTTCCAGAGGCCCCGTGGGAAGAGGTCGAACGGTGGGTCCACGAAGCCGCTTGGTATTCGAAGGCCTATGACTGGGCGCGGACCCACTACGATGCCGTTCTTCGTGAGCACGAACTTGGCGGACTCTACGGGCCTTTCTTGGAACTCGGTTTAGAGATGCAACCCAGACACCTCTCGTGGCTATTCAAGCCGAACGCCTGGTTGCATCCTGGCCTGCCAGAAGGAATTATAAAACGATGGACAGCAGAAAGAGCGACCGAAATTCCACGGTATGGAATCGAGGAACCAAAGCCAAACGAACAATTTGTTTTCACGTTGGGCCATAAAAATTCCGGTCTCAGCGGCGAACACGACGAGGGGATCTGGATCCCCGGGGCCCGGTTTGAGGCCACGATCTCTGCGAACCGGACCTTTGCGACAATCTTTGATCGTAAACACGTCCGTGCCTTCGACTCCATGGACGCGGGAGTCCTAAGGAATCTCGTCGATATTACCGGATACACCAAGGCGCTGATGTCTGGAGGCGATCCAGAAGAATTCGAGCCCCAGGATTTCCGTGCTGCTGTTTCCAAAGACCGATCCAGAGCTGATATCGCATACGTCGGGGGAGCGAAGTTCGTGCTACTGTCCCACGAAGACGTCAAGGAACTGAACGAACTGAGTTCGGTCATCCTTGAAAACCTGGAGGTCGGCCGGCCATGACCAGGACCGCGAACGGAATCGAGATCCCCTACATCGTCCGCAAGATGGTGGAGGACGGCATCCTCGAAGAGATGCCATTCGACCAGAACTGCCCGGGGTTCAGCGCCGGCTTCCACGACGGCCACCGGCGCCGTCTGTGGGCATGCCTGTGGGTGGAAAACACGGATCCTCAGGGTAGGCGCACCTGGCCGAACCTTTACACAGTGACGGTCCAGCCGGATCCGACGATCCTCTTCGGGCGCCGGATCGTGGCCACTGAGGATCTCACAGAGGCCGTCGTCAGCCTGAACAAGCTCCTTAAGGGGGGCCTCAAGGATAAGCAGGGCCGATTCAAGGTCCTGCCGGCGGAGGAGGCTTCATGATGAAATACATGGTCATCAGCGCCCCGGAAATGGCTGATCTCACTCCGGACGACCTGGTGATCAGTCCAGCCCGGAACGAAGCTGAAGTAGATGCCCTGTGGGACCTCCACGACGGCCGGAATCTCGGCACCATGGTCGTGGCCGTCTACCGCCTGGATAAGGATGGATTTTACTCGAGGGACACGCGCTGGGGACTACTCGGACACGCGAAAAAGACTCAGCCGGCAACGGACGCCGACATCATCAACCAGGAAGGCGAAGCTCCGTCGATGGGGTTCGTTCGGAAAGACAGCCCGGACGTCAGGACGATGGACCTGGGCACGCTTCTCGGTACGGAAATGCTCGGGAAGATCGCCCCGATCATGGAGAAGATCCGGCGCGGAGAGATTGACGTGAGTTCTGGAAAACTGATGATCCTAGAACTCCTGAGGCCGATCAAAAACGAACTCGAGTCCAAGGGAGTCCTGGACGAATACCTGGCCTGGTACTTGGCCTTCCTCTCTACGCAGCGTTAAGGAAATTATTCGTGACCCACGATCAGGTCTGGTTCACGGTCATCTACCTCCTCTCCGTGGCTTTTATCATGTTCGTGTACCCAAGGATCATCGACAGGAAGATCCGGAGGGGCGGCCCCGGCTGGTAAAGCTAGGTCGCTTCTATTGACTTGCACCCCATCGGGTGCTACCCTTACTAGAGACCTCCTCCCCCGGAGAGTCATACGCAGGCATCGCGCATGCGGAGGTCAACGACCCTGGACTTTAGTCCAGGGCTTGTCGGAGGAGACTCCGACAGGCCCACGTTGACTAGCGGACGCATTTAGGAGGAACCGTGCGTAGACGTTCGGGGGAGAGCCAAAGAACCGACGGCGGGGTACACGCGTCTAGCCCCGCCCTCTCGAAGCAGGTGGCTAATAAGTCCCAGGAGGTAGGGACCGTGCGCCTGCATACGGCTGACCTCGAACCCCGCGAAGGCGCCCAAACCCCGTGTGCTGCTCGAAAGAGTGGCCGGGAGATCGCCGCGGAAACGCGGCACATTGCGCAGCCCGTCTTCGTCGTGGACGAGGCCGGGCGCATCCTGGCGCCCTGCCATCCGGCCAGGGCCAGGGAACTCCTCGGAAGAGGAGTGGCCCAAGCAGTCGAGACGTGCCCATTCGCGATCCGGCTCTTGAAGTCCGTGCCGGATCCGCGCGTGCAAGGAACGGACTTCAAGGTCGACACGGGAGCGGCACACCACGGATTCGCCGTGGTGGAGAAGGAATCCGGGCGATGCCTCCTCTGGGGCCAGATGGACCTAAGGAGGGACATTAAGGAGCGCCTGGACTGGAGGCGGATCTGCCGGAGGAACCGGCGGAACCGCAAGACGCGATATCGGAAGCCCAGGTTCGACAACCGCCGGCGTCCGGAGGGTTGGCTCCCGCCGAGCCTGGAACATCGGGTGGCATGCCTGACGAAGTTCGCCAGTAGGCTCGCCAAGTTTGTGAAGGTCGACCGGATCGTGGCCGAGACCGCCCAGTTCGACATGCATCGACTGATGAACCCGGAAGTGGAGGGTGAGGGGTACCAGAAGGGCCTGCTCTACAAGACGGACCTCAGACGCTACCTCTTTTGGAAGTTCAAGGGCAAGTGCGCCTACTGCAAAAAGGATCTAGACAAGGGTTGGCAGGCGGACCACGTGCAACCGAAATCGCGCGGAGGATCCGACCGGCCGTTCAACCGCGTGGCCGCTTGCGAGAAATGCAACCAGGTGAAGGGAAATAAAACGGCTGAAGAATTCGGTCATCCGGAGGCGACCGACCTGGCGACGCGGGCCTATGCCCCGGCCGCTATCGTAACGTCGATCCGCACGGCCCTCGTGAAGGCCCTGGCTAGGCTGGCACCGGTCAGGGAGACGGACGGGGCGCTCACGGCGAGGAACCGTAGGAAGGCGAAACTAGAGAAAAGCCACGCCGCGGACGCGCTCGTGGCTTTAGAGGCACCCACGAAGATCACCATCCCTGAAAAGGAACTCAGGATCGTGGTCCGATCCTGCGGGAGCCGCCAGCTGGTCAACGGCCAGAGGGGGGAGCACAAGATCCGCCTGAACAGGGAAATCAAAGGCTACCGTCAGTGGGACCTCGTAGAGTGGCGGGGCCGGCGATGCTATGTAAAGGGACGCCGCAAGACCGGATCGTTCCTGCTTTCGGACCTTCTAGGGGAGAAAATCGGAGATGGTGCATCGGCGAAGAGGTTGCACCTGATCCGCCGAAGGACGACTCTGCAAGGAGAATACGTGTCGATGTGCGTATAGTGGACCATATTGTCTATGATAACGAGAAGGATGGGTGCCGCTTCTTCCCCGGACTGAAGTCCGGGGTTTTCGCGGCGCGAAGATTATGGGCGCAGGAGGACTTCTAAGGTTCCCGGAAAAGCCTCCGGACAAGGATGCCGGGAAGTCCCTTGCCCTGCGGGCCCGGGCGCTGCCAACCCTCCAGACCTTCGACGTCGATTCCACGAAGAATCTCCTGTCGGTCTGCCAGGCCGTCATCGAAAACTCCAAGGAGCTCCTAGCTTTCGTCGACGGCAACCGGGCGATCGCGAAGCAGGCCGGCATAGAGACCATCGGGATCGAGTTGTCGGGAATCCTCGAGGGAGGTGGCCTCGATCGGATCCTCGCGTCGCTTGAGAACTCGGCGATAAAGGAGCGCTCCGCTCAGATCACCCTGGAAGGCCTCGCGCGCCTGCGCCGGGCCGAAACGCTCCTCGCGGAGGCCAACAATAACATTTCGAAGTATTCCGGAAGGTGGAAGGGGAAGGTCCTGGAGTACGAAGCGCTTTCCGGGGACGACCAGGAAAAACCAAAGGCTTCCAGCGATCTGTCGCTCTGGATCCCCTTCGTCGCGCTTACGGCCATCGCCATCATCGTAGTCGCCCTTTTAGCGGAATCAAAAAAGGACTAGCGAACCGCCGTACCCAAGTGATAGATGAGCGACCTCGATCGGGATATGCAGGGCGGCCGGATTCGCCGCCTCGGACCAGGTGAAGATCCAGACGACGCAGCACGCCTCTGTGACATCCCCAAAGTAGTTCGCCAGGAAGTCTCCCGTTGCGTTCCCGGTCCCGTGATGATCGGCCCTGGCGGTGGCGGTATCGGCGGCCGGGGTCCTCAAGGGAACCAGGGTCCGGCCGGCGGAGGAGGAGGCAACCAAGGCCCGCAGGGCTGGCAGGGACCACAAGGTCCACAAGGGGTCCAGGGAGTTCAAGGGCCTCAAGGCCCACAGGGATTTCAGGGTCCGGGCAACGACGCCGCGGGCGCACAGGGAGAGCAGGGGACCCAAGGCTGGCAGGGAGAACAAGGCCCACAAGGGGATCAGGGTCCGCAAGGATTCCAGGGTCCTGGAAACGATGCCGCCGGAGCTCAGGGCGAACAAGGATCTCAAGGTCCTCAAGGCTCTCAGGGGTGGCAAGGATCTGGCGACCAGGGTCCGCAAGGACTTCAGGGGATCCAAGGTGCGCAGGGGTGGCAAGGAAACGGTGATCAAGGGGTTCAGGGACCGCAGGGCGCCCAAGGATTCCAGGGCCCCGGGAATGACGCGGCTGGCGCGCAAGGCGACCAAGGCCCACAGGGAAATCAAGGGAACGTAGGAGAGCAAGGCGCACAAGGCTGGCAAGGCTGGCAGGGGAACCAAGGCCTCCAGGGCTATCAAGGCCCGCAAGGACTTCAGGGGATCCAGGGCGCACAGGGATGGCAAGGATACGGTGATCAGGGGCTTCAGGGACCTCAAGGGAATCAGGGGGAGCAA
>Ga0315288_10004159_pt1 | contig 18407 bp, 12 predicted proteins | sample YL17G11_20_MG_FD_203454 | JGI IMG/M metagenome (GOLD analysis project Ga0315288, IMG submission 203454) | Sediment microbial communities from Yellowstone Lake, YNP, Wyoming, USA - YL17G11_20 | ecosystem: Environmental > Aquatic > Freshwater > Lake > Sediment | place: USA: Wyoming | collected... | reverse complement strand
ACCGGGACAAGATCACTCTGGTAAATCAGGATGTCCGCCGCCTGCAGAACCGGGTATGCGAACAGGCCGTGATTAGGGCTCAGACCCTGAGCAACTTTGTCCTTGTAGCTTGTGCATCGCTGCAATAACCCCATCGGGGTTATGCATGAGAGCAGCCAGGTAAGCTCAGTAACTTCAGGCACATCCGATTGACGCCAGAAAATGGTTTTTTCGGTATCGAGGCCCAAAGCGATGTAATCCATTGCGACGTCGAGAGTGTGGCCGGCAACGTCATCAGGCGCCGGATTGCTCGTAAGAGCGTGGTAGTCGGCAATGAAATAAAAACAATTGTGCTCTGCCTGGAGCTGCAGGTGCTGACGCATGGCACCGAAAAAGTTACCTATATGAAGCCTGCCGGATGGCTGTATGCCCGAAAGTACCCTCAAGCTAACCTCCTGATACTAAAAAGCTGGAAAAAATAAATTAGGATCAACTCCATAAATTAAAAAAATAAACGAACAATGCCGAAAATAACGTCATTAGACGCTAATGTCAAGAATTATGAACTAAGAATATGATACGCAGAACTGAAAATTACGAAGGACAAACTCTATAAGCGCATAACAATTCATATAGTTAATACACTTTAAGCACCAAGACCTCAAGCTGGGAGCCCAGAGTAAAGCAGACACAATCCCCGCAAAGATTAGGCACTACTTCATCAATGTCACTTTTGCAGAACCACCCTTAAAATTTACGCTCTGCCAAGGGACTTCATGTATTTCTTCGACTTGCGAAGTCCCATTCTGGAGGCCTTCTTTTTTACCGCATCGGTTGGGCGGTCGAGTTTTGCAGCTATTTTAGCAGTGGGATTACTCGGAAAAAGCTTCTTGAGCAGACTCAACTCGCCTTTCGACCATAAACCTTTTTTGAGTTTCTTTTTACTTGCCTTTGTTGCCATTGCGTACCCCTTTCGAAATAATTGGACTAATGGCTTGCTACACGCTTTGTGGTATTTTAATGAGTGACGCGACAATCATCAAACTTTTTTTCAAGACAAAAAAAATATTTTTCGCTTTAGCTGACCCTACGTGCAAAAAAAGACACTAATGGGACGTCACTTTTAATCCCAATTCGCCATCAAGTGCCTGTCCCCGGGGCTTTTCACCCGCTCATAGAGTGCTGCAATCGAAAAGATAGGCGTCACGATGGTGTTTCTGAAATGCCACTCCATGAATCCTGAACGAACCGGCCCCAGATACTTGACTATAATCTAATCGTACACACAGGCGTATCTCCCTAATTTTCCTATTTCGCCCATACCTATGGCTCGCATGGGGATTTATGTATTATCAATTACGAAAAAACAAGTCGATCCTTCCTTTATACAGACTACCAGGTAGTTCCAGGATAGTTTTCCCTACTTACATTACGATCGAACCATCACGGACTCCGGGCCTAATGAATTCGCCACAATAAATCCTATGAGTCAAGTCACCCATTACCTCTGCCGACTTGCCAAAAGCAGTCCTATGCCTGATGATATTGGCTCATATCAAAGCCCAAAAGCAGCGCAAGGGTCACTCGTCAAAGTGGTTATGAATCCGTGTTAAAAAAACTTATAGCTTTTTTCAGAGTTTTGCCGATCCTAACTATAAGGCATCATCTATGATAAGTGCCGGTTCTTACCGGCCCTACCATTTGAGTAGGCCATTTTTGTTATATGCTCTAATTATCAAGAATTTACAAATCGGTCAGCTCAAGTAATTATGCTTGACCATCATATAGATGCGCATTAATATCGCCGTGATTATAAGAATCCGCGAACTGGATTGCTAATGATGTAAAACTAATAACTCAGCTTATATAGGAGCACAGCAATGAAATCAATAAAGATACAGCTCAATGAGAATGACATTCCTCGACAATGGTATAACCTGGCGGCAGACCTGCCCACGCCTATGCTTCCCCCACTCGGACCCGATGGAAAGCCCGTCACGCCCGATATGCTCGCGCCGGTATTTCCAATGAATCTGATCGAGCAGGAAGTCAGCACTGACCGATGGATAGACATCCCGGAAGAAATCCTGAATATCCTCTATCGCTGGCGTCCCACGCCTTTGCGCAGGGCAGTTTACCTTGAGAAGCATTTAAAGACACCGGCCCGCATATACTACAAAGACGAAAGTGTCAGCCCGCCCGGAAGTCACAAGCCGAACACAGCCGTCGCCCAGGCATGGTATAATAAACAGTTCGGCATCAAAAAATTAACTACAGAAACCGGAGCCGGTCAATGGGGCAGCGCCCTGGCCTTCGCCTGCAGCTTATTAGGTCTCGAATGTAAGGTCTTCATGGTCAGAATTAGTTTTGACCAAAAACCGTTCAGAAAAATGATGATGTTAACATGGGGAGCGAACTGTGTAGCAAGTCCGAGTTCCGAAACAAACGCCGGAAGAAAATTTTTGGCGGAAATACCCGATACGCCGGGCAGCCTGGGAATGGCCATCAGCGAAGCCATTGAGGAGGCAGTTACTGATCCATCAGGCAAAACCCGCTACTCCCTCGGCAGCGTGTTAAATCATGTTTTGCTGCACCAGACAATAATCGGGCTTGAAGCAAAGAAGCAGCTCAAAATAGCCGGAGAAAAACTACCGGACATAGTCATTGGCTGTGCCGGCGGGGGCAGTAATTTTGCAGGATTGTCGTTCCCGTTTGTTGCTGACAAAATCAATGGTGCCAATATCAAGATTATCCCGGTTGAACCTATGGCATGCCCAACTATGACACGTGCACCTTTTGCTTATGACTTTGGAGATACCGCCTGCACAACTCCGCTGTTGGCAATGCACACCCTCGGACATGCTTTTGTGCCGCCACCGATTCATGCCGGAGGTTTGCGGTACCATGGTATGGCACCGCTGGTTTGCCAGGCTATAGTAGAAGGCTTGTTGGAGCCAAGAGCTTACCACCAGTTGCAGTCCTACAAGGCTGCCATAACATGGGCCAGAACAGAAGGATTCATCCCTGCTCCTGAAACCAGTCAGGCGCTTGCGGCGGTCATTGAAGAAGCGGAAAAAGCGAAGGAAGAAGGCAAAGAAAAGGTAATACTGGTCAACTATAGTGGGCATGGCCTGATGGACCTTCTTGGCTATGATGCGTATTTAGCCGGACAGCTTACCGATTATGAACTGCCGGAAGAAGAACTGCAGAAATATACCAAGGACCTTGAGAAGCTGCCAAAAGCGGAAATGAGAAAAACCGGGAAGTGGTAAAATTGCCGGTTTTTCTGTTGACTCTCGGCTTTATTTAAGACAATTTATGGAAGTTAGTGTCGTAAAAATTATGTAATGTTTTTAAGGAGAAGACAATGGGAAGGAACATTTTAGTGATTGTTGTATTTTTGCTGGCCATAGCAGGCATAGCCCAGGCCCAGGACTCGGAGCTGCACGGGTCGGTCGACTTTACTTATCAAAGTAAATATGTCTGGCGCGGCTTCGATGTTTATGGCGACAAGAGCGCCATGCAGCCAAGTCTCGACCTGGACCTGTTCGGCACGGGCCTTGGAGTCAACATGATGGGCCACAGGGCCAATTCGAGCGGATATGAAGGTTCCGAACGCTGGGATTACACATTGTACTATCAAAACATGTTGTGCCCGGAAGAAACTTATGCCATGATGTACAGGCTCGGATGGGTCTACTATAACTATCCACAGCATAACTCAGAAGACGCCGATTTACAGGAAATGCACGCCGTTGTTTCCTTACCAAAGATGTGTCCGACCGGAATCGTTCCGAGTTATGTTCTTGTGAAACTCTGGCCGAACAGCAGCGGTTCTTTTGTCGCAAAAAAGTATGACCTGAGCACTGGGGTCCCAAGCAGCGGCACGGCATCCGGCTGGGCGCATATCTTTATGCTGGACTATCCCCTGACCATCGGTGGTGTCCTTCCTGACACTCCCGAGCAGGTCTTGAATCTGCACGCAGAAGTGGTCTACAATGATGGTGTCGGCCCGGCAGGCCAGAATGTCGACCATGATTGGTCGAACGCCGTTTTCGGCATATCGACAGGCTTCAAATTATCAGAGGATATCGTCCTGACTCCCGGCGTGTATCACCAGATCACAATGGATAGTTCGGTAAACGACGATGGTGACGAGACCTGGGCGACCTTAAGTTTAACGTACAAATTCTAAAAACGATTCGGAAAATATTGGCTGAATCTCCAAAAAGGCTGGTCCCGGATACCAGCCTTTTTCCATTTTATTCGAAACAGTATCTCGATCAACGAAAATGCTAACGCTAATCAATACAAAAAGATTGAAAGAAGTTCATTTATGTTAACACTTATCAACACAAACAGAATGGCTCCCCTAATTGGGCCGATCGGGATAGACTATGTCGCCGCTTCAGCCGAAAAGGCGGGTGTAGATGTCGAAGTCGTCGACCTCGGTTTAGCCCATCAACCGGAAAAGACCTTAAAGGATTACTTTTCCACCCGAGAGCCTGAGCTGGTCGGACTTTCTTTTCGAAATGCAGACGATTGTTTTTGGCCAAGCGCCGACTGGTTTGTCCCCGGATTGAAAGATACGATTACAAATATCCGGGCTGTGACCAACGCCCCAATCGTCATCGGCGGTGTTGGATTTTCAATATTTGCCAAGTCAATTGTTGAGTACACCGGTGCCGACTTCGGCATATTAGGCGATGGGGAGACGGCAATAACCGCGCTAATCCGTCAGTTGCAGGCAGCAAGAAGGTTCAAAGATATCCCTGGTATTATATGGCAGGAAAATAACAGAATCTACAATAACCCGCCATCCTGGCCAAATTCGATTTCATTAGGCACTGCTCGCAATTTCATTGATAATCCAAGCTATTTCAAGCGGGGTGGACAATGTGGGCTGGAAACCAAACGCGGCTGCAATCGGCACTGCATATACTGTGCTGATCCGTTGGCAAAAGGAACCACTTTGCGACTGCGAAATCCTTCTGAAGTCGCCGATGAGGTTGAGTCATTGTTATCACAGGGAATCGACGTATTGCACCTTTGTGACTCCGAGTTCAACGTGCCCCGAAACCATGCTCATGCCGTCTGTGAGGAATTTAACAGGCGTTCGCTGGGTGACAAGGTTCGATGGTACGCCTATCTGTCACCTACACCATTCGATGCCGATCTGGCTAATTTGATGGCACGGGCCGGATGTGTCGGGATAGACTTCACGGGAGATTCCGGCTCTGAATCGATGCTCCGGACGTACCGCCAGCAGCACAGTAAAGAAGACCTTGCCACAGCAGTCAAACTATGCCGGCTAAACAAAATCGCCGTCATGATAGATCTCATGCTGGGCGGACCGGGCGAAACACCACAAACAGCACGAGAAACGATCGACTTCATAAAGAAGATTGGTCCCGATTGTGCCGGTGCGGCACTCGGTATACGCGTTTACCCCGGCACCGCTATGGAACAAATCGTTGCCGAAGAACTCCGGGACCAAACGAATGGCAACATCCGCCGAAAATACAAAGGACCCATAAATCTGCTCGAACCGACCTTCTACATCTCCGAAACCCTGGGCGAGCACCCGGCGGAGTTGATAAGAGACTTAATCGCCGGCGACCGAAGATTCTTCGAACCTGCTGTCGAGACTCTCAATCAGGCAACGGAAAGCAGTGATGCCGCTAACTACAACTACAATGAGAACTTATTGTTGACACAGGCGATCCGAGATGGTGCACGCGGGGCATACTGGGACATCTTAAGACGGCTGCGATACAAATGATCGCATACACTGAAAAAACAGGTGACGGGCAAGCGGTTCTTATCTTGAAAAACAATTACATGGAAATCGAGGCGGATTGGAAAAAGCTGGAACGCTTTGAGGGATTTTCCTGGATAATGGACACTTCTTCCCGGCAGCGGAAACTGCGGGATAAGTCGCCCGGGAAATCTGCCGGGAAGTCCAAATAGATTCTGAAATAAAAGCTTGCACATATTGCGTGCAACACGTAATATGACAACTGATTTGACTGCAAGGTAATAGAAACAGTTCTTGTATAATCCTTACTTTAGTAACGTAAATGTGCTGTTGTCAATTGACGAAGATGGTATTTAGGAAGATCCTTTTATGAAAAAGTGGAATGCAGTTGTTTTGGTTGCTGCCTGTGTGGTTTTGTCGGCGGGACTTTCAGGCTGCCGCCGGTCCGCGGACGAGGAAAAGAAGATGGAGAAGGTAGTTGAGTTATCATATAGTATCTTTTTCCCGCCCACACATATCCAGTGTAAGACTGCCGAGGCCTGGGCCGAGGAGGTCGGGAAACGCAGCAATGGAAAGGTCAAAATCACCGTCTATCCGGCCGGTACACTGACTCAGGCACCACAGTGCTATGAAGGCGTAGTGAACGGTCTGTCTGACATCGGCATGAGCTGCTTCGCCTATACACGCGGACGCTTTGGTCTGCTGGAAGGGATCGACTTGCCTATGGGCTATCCCAGCGGTCTTGTCGCTACCCGTGTTGCTACGGAAATGGTCCGCAAATACAATCCCAAGGAGGTCTCGGACGTACATGTGTTGTATATTCATGCACACGGGCCCGGAATTCTTGCTTCCCGAAAACCCGTTCATGAACTTAAGGATCTGGCCGGCATGAAGGTACGAGCGACCGGCTTGTCTTCCAAAATTGTACAAAGTCTCGGCGGCACACCCGTGGCGATGAGTCAGCCCGAAACCTACGAAGCCCTGCAAAAAGGCGTTGTTGAAGCAACCTTATGTCCGGTAGAGACACTAAAAGGCTGGAAGCAGGGCGAGGTTATCAACTCCATTACCGATTCATCCGTCATCGGTTATACCACAGCCATGTTCGTTGTGATGAATAAGAACGCATGGGATCGCCTCAGCCCTGAGTTGCAGCAAGTATTCACTCAAGTGAGCAATGAATGGGTCGACAAACACGGCCAGGCATGGGACCAGGCCGACGAGGAAGGTATGGCTTTCATCAATGAGCTTAAACACGAGGTGATCAAGCTTTCCGAAGAGGAGAAACAGCAGTGGAAAGACGCGGTAAAGCCGATTCTTGATGAATATATCACCAAGACGGCCGAGCAGGGCCTGCCCGGCAAGGAATTCCTCGCTGATGTAAAAAGCCTCATTGAGAAACTATCAACGAAAGCAGAATAGTAGATGAAACAATCGACAGGTCTCAGTGGGGCAAGCGGGATCGTCTTTAGCGTATACTCGCGTGTACTCCGCCTGATAGTGTATATCCTTCTTGTGTTGGCCGGTCTGGGTGTATTGACAATGGTCGCCGTGACCTGCATAGACGTGATTTTACGTCTGCCGTGGATCAACCGTTCGCTTCTTGGCGCCTATGATATTGTCAAAATCACCGGCACCCTGACTCTGGCGGCCACTCTTCCCTATACTACCGCGGTCAAAGGGCATGTGGCTATCGAGTACTTTTCCCACAAGCTCAACCGCCGCGGCCGCATCGTTGTCGATACAATAATCCGCCTCATGGGAATGACGCTGTTCGCGTTCCTAAGCTGGCGAAGCTTTATCTACGGCCTCGACCTTTATCGGATCGGCCAGGTCAGCCAAACCCTCCAGCTTCCCGTCTTCTGGATCCCTTATGTGATCGGTTTCTGCTGTGCTATCGTCGTCCTTGTGATCGGGTATAACCTCGTCCATCCGGATCAGGAGATGATCAAACCATGACACCAATTCAAATCGGCATCATCGGTTGTTTTCTGCTGCTTGCCCTTTTAGCTGCCAGCATGCCGGTGGCCTTTGCCATGGCCATTGTCGGTTTTTTGGGATTCGCCGTTATCCGCTCGCCCGGGGCGGCTATGAGCATGATTACGATCGACCTGTACGACACGTTTTCATCCTACTCTCTGACGGTAATCCCCCTGTTTGTCTTCATGGGCCAGATCGCCTTTCATGCAGGAATCAGCCGGCGGCTCTTCAACACCGCCTATAACTGGCTGGGCAGACTGCCCGGGGGCCTGGCAATGTCCACCGTAGGAGCCTGCACGGCGTTTGGCGCGATTTGCGGCTCAGGTCCCGCCACCGCGGCAACGATGGCCTCAGTAGCCCTGCCGGAAATGAAACGCTACAACTACGACATGGAGCTCGCTTGTGGAGCGGTTGCCGCCGGGGGAAGCCTGGGGATGCTGATTCCCCCCAGTGTGGTTTTTATCGTTTATGCCATCATGACCGAACAATCGGTGGGCAAGCTGTTTATTGCAGGGATTATCCCGGGCCTGTTCATAGCCTTTCTTTTCTGTCTGACGATATATTTGAACTGCAAGCTTCACCCCCATATGGGACCGGCCGGACAGCGGGTTAGCTGGAAGACCAAGTTCGCATCCTTAGCCGGGGTCTCCGAAACGCTCATCTTGTTCATTGTTGTCATCGGCGGTATGTTCGGAGGCTTCTTCACACCCACCGAAGCCGCCGCAATTGGCGCCGCCGGCAGCCTGATCATTGCGGCAACCAAACGCAAGTTGACTCCGAAGATGCTGGCCCAATCGCTGAAGGAGACGGTCAGAACTTCCTGCATGGTGATGATCATTGTCACCGGCGCAGTAATTTTCGGGCACTTCCTGGCGGTGACACGAATTCCTTTCGAGCTGGCCTCGTCGCTTGCGATTTTGCCCCTGCCGGGCTGGGTCATCATAGGATTGATTATCCTGTTCTATCTTGTGGTTGGCTGCTTTGTCGATGCTCTGGCGCTAATCCTTCTGACAATCCCCATTTTCTACCCGGTCGTCACGCAGCTCGGTTTCGACCCGATATGGTTCGGTGTGATTATCGTAGTAGTCACGCAGATGGGCGTGATATCCCCGCCGGTCGGTGTGTGTGTTTACGTGGTCAGCGGCATCGCGCGGGACGTTCCTTTGCATACTATATTTCGAGGGGCCCTGCCGTTTCTTGCAGCCCTGATTATTGCCGCGATCGTCCTGATCGCACTGCCCCAGCTATGCCTGTGGCTCCCGAATTTGGTGAAGTAGAAAAACAGTGCAGGTGAGAATCATCAGGAGGCTAAGCAGCTCCTGAGAAAAAAACCGTGCCGAATTATGCTCTCTCCCGGACATAACTGCTTCTGTATCCCATCAGATATGATTGGTCATCGCAGGGGAGGTTCGCGAACCGCCCGTACTACTGGTGGTAATCGTTTTGCTCAACTCTTGACAGGCATCCCAAAACGCAACTATAATGGGCTTTAGGCCAATTGTGATAAGGAAAGCCTTAACTTATGATTTCTCCGAATAGCCGGAGTTGTTCATGGCACATGATGCACAATCACATTCTGCGGTGACGGCGTTGCGGGAACGGGTTAAAGAGTTGACCTGCCTTTATGCCATATCTCAAATTGCCGGGCAGCCTGATATATCGCTAAAGGAAATCCTCCAGGGCATCGTAGACCTTCTACCTCCCGCCTGGCAATATCCGGAGATAACTTCCGCAGGAATCATATTTGACGGAGCTTCTTACACATCCCCGGCATTTCATAACGGCAGTCACCGGCAAACAGCCGACATAATAGTCGACGGCGTATCGAGAGGAACTATCGAGATGGTCTATGCCGAGCAAAAGCCCCAGGCCGATGAAGGCCCTTTTCTGAAGGAGGAGCGAAACCTTATAAACGCAGTGGCCAAACAGGTAGCGTTGATAATCGAGCGCAAAGAGGCAGAGGAAGACAAATTGAAGCTCCATGCTCAGCTCAGGCACGCCGACCGTCTGGCAACTATTGGAATGCTTGCCGCCGGGGTAGCCCACGAATTGAACGAACCGCTCGGAAATATTCTGGGTTTTGCACAGTTATCAAAAAAGTGCCCCGGAATACCCGCGTCAGCTAAGAATGACATCGAGAAGATCGAGTCAGCTTCTTTGCAGGCGAGGGAGATAATTAAGAAGCTTCTGGTTTTTGCCCGCCAAAGACCGCTCAACAAAAGCCGGATCAATCTCAACCAGGTAGTGCAAGACAGCTTTTACTTCTTCTCGGCTCGCTGTGCTAAAGAGGGTATAGAACTCGTCCAGGCACTTTCTCCAAACCTGCCGGAGATTATCGCCGATCCTGCCCTGCTGAATCAAGTGCTGGTTAACCTGGTCGTGAACGCCTCACAATCCATGCCCGGAGGAGGCAAGATCACGGTCAGCACGCGGTCGTGCGATAAAAATATCTATCTTACCGTTGCAGACACCGGTCCCGGAATGAGCAAGGAGGTACTTGAGAAAATTTTTGTTCCCTTCTTTACGACAAAAGACGTCGGGCAGGGGACAGGCCTGGGTCTGCCCGTAGTCCACGGTATTGTCACCTCGCATGGCGGCACGATTGACGTTGACACCAAGGTGGGCTATGGTACGCGTTTTGAAATTCGACTGCCCATTGGAGCCAAACAGCACGATGAGGAAGCATGGTAGCATGACCGCTTCAAAAAAGAAAGAATGCATTCTGATTGTAGATGACGCCGCTGCCACCCTGGAAGTCCTGCAACGTACTTTAACGGCAGCCGGATACCAGGTCTTCACTGCGCCAAGCGTCGCCGGGGCACTTGAAATTCTCGAAAACACGAAATTGGAGCTGGTCATAACAGATCTCAAGATGCCCAAAGTAAGCGGCCTCGATCTGGTGCGGCATGTCCGGGAAAACTTCAAAGACACCGAAGTCGTAATGATCACCGGTTATCCATCGATCGAGGGGGCCGTAAATGCAATCAAGATCGGTGCCGAAGATTTTCTTGCCAAACCTTTTACCAGCGAGGAGCTTCTCGCCGCTGTTCAGCGTGCGCTCGATAAACTCAATGCTCGCAGATCCGGGCACATGACTGCCGACCATGTAGTCCCTGTGCATAAAGGTTTTATCGGGAACTCGGAAGTAATGCAGGAGATTTTCATTGCAATAAGTAAAGCAGCTTCCACTTCGGCCACTGTGCTGATAACCGGGGAAAGTGGCACAGGTAAAGAACTTACAGCCCGGGCTATTCACTATGGCAGTACCCGTTCGTCGGCGCCTTTTGTACCGGTAAACTGCGGGAGTATCCCGGAAACGCTGCTTGAAAGCGAACTGTTCGGCCATGTAAAGGGAGCATTTACCGGGGCAACCGAATCACGAGCGGGCTTCTTTCATGCCGCCGACGGTGGTACGATTTTTCTCGACGAAGTCAGCGATATGAGTCTGGCCATGCAGGTCAAACTTCTAAGGGTGTTGCAAGACAAGGAAGTCTGTATGGTCGGATCGAACCGAGCGCGAAAGGTGGATGTAAGGATTCTGGCCGCGACGAACAAATGCCTGCATGAACTGGTAAAAAAGCAATCTTTCCGCGAGGACCTGTTTTATCGCCTGAATGTCATCACGATATTTATGCCGCCTTTGAGAGAAAGGGGCAACGACATCCTTATTCTGGCTCGTCATTTTGCAGCCAATTTTGCAGCCGAGCTGGGCAAGCCCGTGCCCCGCTTTTCCGACAAGGCTCTGCAAAGTCTCAGAAATTACGACTGGCCCGGCAACGTCAGGGAACTTGAAAACGTAATCCAGCGTCTGGTGGTAATGACCGATGGTGACCTAATAGATGTTCCTGATTTACCCGGCCTCATGCGTTTTTCAGCCCTGCGCAAAACGGGATTCACCCGAACCCTCGCAGAAGTCGAGGCCGAATACATAAGCAATGTCCTGGAGAGTGTGGACGGCAATAAAACCCGCGCAGCAGACATTCTCGGTATCGATCGAAAAACTTTACGGCAGAAGCTAAAGAATATAAAAGATCAGCGTCCCTGACGGCCAACTGCCGGGTAAATTCTCCCCGCTGGTTCAAAATGCCCCTGCCGCTAATGCGTAAATGGATTAATGAGTGTATGCGTTAAGGAGTTAAAGCATACAAGTGTAAATATATTTTTTAGATTTACTCATTCACTCTTTTACTTATTTACTGACCTTCTGGCAACAATTCTCCGCCGGTATGGGCGTTTCCTGAAGCAGGAGCGAATCTCGAAACATCCTCACATTTCAAGATGGCATAGTTTTTGCTTATACTCAGAGTGACACAAAAAAGCAAATTAAGGAATATGTTATGTCGGATACATACTACACTTTATGTTCTTCGTGCAAACATACTTCGACTTGCACGTTTCCAAAGGATCCTCAAAGACCATCGTTTTATTGTGAAGAATTTGAAATTGAGGTTGCCCCTCAAACGTACGGGCGGCCACCGACTCAGCCTTACATTGAGAAGGTAAAAGAATCAACAGGATTAGTGGGGCTGTGCAGCGATTGTGAGAATCAAAATAAATGTTCTTTCCCGAAACCAGAAGGTGGTATCTGGCATTGTGAGGAGTACCGGTAGAATGACAGAAAAAGCCGCTCTTTTGAGCACCGACGACGCCGTGATGCAACAAGACGTGAATCCCGCCAATGTCATAAAAATCATTGAGAAACACGCTGAGGACAGAGGGGGGATTATCGCCATCCTTGAGGAAATCCAAACTTCATATGGCTATCTCCCTGAAAAGGCGATTAGAATTGTAAGTGACAAAACAAATCGCTCCCTAGTCGATATATATGGTATCGCCACGTTTTATCGTTTGTTCAGCCTGAAACCCAGAGGAAAACATCTTGTCTGCGCGTGTCTTGGAACCGCCTGCCACGTCCGGAGTGCACCAAGAATCGTCGAGGAGTTACAAGCACAACTTGGAATCCGGGCGGGAGAGACAACTTCGGATAAGGAGTTTACACTGGAGACAGTATTCTGCCTGGGCGCCTGTGCTCTGGGACCGATCGTGGTCATCGACGGCCACTATTTCTCAAAAGTCAGGAAATCCGAGATAAGCCGGCTGCTGGATAAAGCCCGGACAGGATTTGACAAAACCGAGATAGGTCAGGACAAACGCATTTTCCCCATCGATGTCAATTGTCCCCGTTGCAACCACAGCCTGATGGACGACGCAGTTGCCATTGATGGACACCCGTCAATCAGAGTTGTCATATCCTTTAACCATAAAGAAGGTTTGCTCAGGCTTTCCAGTCTATATGGTAGTTATAACATTTCAACAGAATTGGATATTCCGGCGGACACTGTTGTGAAATTCAGTTGTCCTCATTGTCGCATGGATATACCCAGCACATCCGACTGTTCGATGTGCGGGGCACCCATGATACCGATGCTTGTCGACGGCAGTGGTATAATTCGGATTTGTTCGCGCCGCGGATGTAAGAACCATATGCTGGACGTGGTTTAACCAGGATTGAATAATGAGAACTATTTGGTACATGAATTTGTTCGAGGTTGCAGCATGCTAAGATTATCTTCTGTGAATCAACTGGAAGAGTTACGGAATGCGCTTCGCGATACCATTGGCGAGAACATACCTTGCATAGTTATTCCCACAGGAACGTGTGGCCAAGCCAGTGGCGCAGGCGACCTTATCCGTGTGGCCAAGCGCGAGATTCTGACGAAGGGGCTGGCCAGGAAGGTTCGTCTTCGCATCACCGGCTGTCACGGCTTCTGTCAAATGGAGCCTTCTGTCCTTGTCGAGCCTCGCCGGATCTTTTACCCCAGAGTCGGTCTAAAAGAGATGGAGCGTATCGTCCAGGCCACCGCAAATGACGATGTGCTTGCCGATATTCTTTTCGTGGATCCGGAAACAGACAAGCCCGTGGAAAAGCAGGACGATATACCGTTCTTTAGCAAGCAGGTGCGCAGGCTTCTTTCCTGGAACGAGAAGGTAGATCCTATCCGCATTTATGATTACATTAAAGCAGGGGGCTATTCGGGTCTGGTGAAAGTGTTTGCCAAGGGCGGTGCAGCTTGGGTGGTGGAAGAGGTTAAACGTTCGGGATTGCGCGGTCGCGGGGGTGGAGGATTTCCCACAGGCCTGAAATGGGAGCTGTTAGCCAAACAGCCGGGAGACCGCGGCAAGTTCCTGGTCTGCAACGCCGATGAGGGCGATCCCGGCGCCTACATGGACCGCAGCGTGCTCGAGGGCAATCCACATAGTATCATCGAAGGTATGCTCATAGGTGCCTACGGAACCGGGGCGACCGAAGGAATAGTATATGTACGCAACGAATACCCGATAGCAGTCAAGCATCTGAATATAGCACTGCAGCAGGCACGCGACATGGGGATTCTGGGTAAGAATATTCTGGGGACTGACTTTTCATTCGATATCAAAATGGTAAGGGGTGCCGGAGCATTTGTTTGCGGCGAGGAGACGGCACTGATACGCTCGATCGAAGGCAAGGTGGGAGAGCCGCGACAGAGACCGCCGTTCCCCGTACAAAAAGGTATTGACGGCAAGCCCACAGCTATCAACAACGTCGAGACCTGGGCCAACATCCCGCTGGTTTTCCGGCTTGGAGCCGAGGAGTTCGGAAAAATCGGCAATAAAAACAATTCCGGCACAAAGATATTCAGCCTGGTCGGCAAGGTCAGGAATACCGGGCTTGTCGAAGTACCGATGGGCATGACTCTCAAGGAAATTGTCTATGACATCGGCGGCGGCTCCGTAGGCAGGGCCAAAATTAAGGCCGTTCAGACAGGAGGACCTTCAGGCGGCTGTATCCCCGCCGAGAAGTTTGATCTGCCCGTAGATTACGACAGCCTGACCGAGGCGGGCTCCATAATGGGCTCGGGCGGCATGATAGTCATGGATCAGAACACATGCATGGTGGATGTCGCCAGGTATTTTATGAATTTTCTCAAGGATGAGTCGTGCGGTAAATGTTTTGCCTGTCGAAAAGGAACTCAAAGAATGTACGAGATTCTCGACGATATCTCAAAAGCTAAAGCAACTCTTGAGAGCCTGGATCTTCTGAAGGAACTGGCGGAGGTGGTGAAAGACACTACCATGTGCGGCCTCGGACAAACTGCCTCCAATCCCGTACTGAGCACCCTGCGTTACTTCCGTGACGAGTACGAACGGCACATCGTTGATAAAAAGTGCGACGCCTTCGTCTGCAAAGATTTGGTGGGTGCGCCCTGCCAGACCGCCTGTCCCCTCGGTACCGAGGTCTGGCGTTATGTCGCCCTGATTGAAAAGGGCGAATACGAAGATGCTTATCAAATGATCAGGGAAGTTAACCCCCTGCCGTCGATTTGTGCACGGGTTTGTGACCGCAAGTGCGAAACCAGGTGCAATCACGCAGTCAGCGGAGGCCAGGGCATTGCCGTTCGATCCTTGAAAAGATTCATAACCGACCGTATCGATCCGGCTGTATATAAGCCCGTCAGAAAGAACACCTATAACGGCAACCCTGCCAAGGTGGCGGTCATAGGGTCGGGTCCGGCCGGGCTTGCGGCTGCTCATTATCTTTCCCTGATGGGCGTGAAAGTAACACTAATCGAAGCCGAAGACAAACCGGGCGGAATGCTGATAAGCTGCATCCCGGCTTATCGCCTGCCGCACGACATCGTATCACGGGAGATCGAATCGCTGCTGGATGAAAACGTCACTATCAGATGCGGTACAAGACTGGGCCGGGACGTCACTATCGACGAACTCTTCAACGACAGTTTTAATGCAGTTTTCCTTGCCATCGGGGCGGATAAAAGCTGGCGCCTGGATATTGAAGGAGAAGACGTTAAGGGAGTCTATCCATCAATGCAGTTCCTCAAAGCTTTCAACTTGAGGGGCGAGGAATTGGCTAAAGGACACGTCGGAATCATCGGCGGCGGCAACTCAGCGGTGGATGCAGCCAGAGTCGCTATTCGCCAGAAGAAAGTCAAAAAAGTAACCCTTCTCTACCGCCGGACATCTCATGAAATGCCTGCTTACGCCGAGGAAGTCGAAGCGGCGATAGAGGAAGGTATAAAGCTGGAAACGCTCGTTACTCCGGTTAAAATACGTTATATTGAAGCTGCGGAGGCCGAGGGAATAACCGTCGAAACCTTTGTCTCGCCGATAAAAATAGACGCCAGGGGCGGACATCTCGCCGATATCAGATGCATCAGAAACAAGCTCGGCGAGATGGACTCAAGCGGCAGGCGCAAACCCATTCCCATCCCGGGCACCGAGTTCACGATTCCCCTGGATACGATGATAGTAGCAATCGGCGAACGTCCGGACAGCGACTGCCTGGCGCCGATGGGGCTGGATGTCGGCAAGAGCGGCAGGCTCCATATTGATACCGAAACCTTATGCACAAACCGGCCCGGTGTATTCGCCGGTGGAGACCTTGTTACCGGCCCCAATACCGTCGTTGATGCCATCGCTGCCGGCAAGAAGGCCGCCGAAGTCATAGACCGCTACCTGCGCGGCAAAGAGCTAAGGGTACCTTCGAAGATTACCCTGCCAAAATTCTTCGTGGAACCTCCTAAGATCGGTGACGAAGAACTTGAGGATGCGGAAAGAGTAGAGCCCGCTGCTCTGCCTGTCGGATCGCGGCGGAAGAATTTCGCCGAAGTGGAAATGGCCCTGTCAGTCGACCAGGCAACACGCGAGGCGCGAAGGTGTCTTAGATGCGACCTGGAGTTCACACAGCCCAGGAACGATAACAAATCAGAACCGGCAGCTATCGGGGAGAAATCCATATGATAACTTTGAAGATAAATGGTTTAGATGTCTCAGTGGAGCAAGGGACAACCGTACTGGAGGCCGCCACTTTTTTAGGATTCCCGATTCCCACACTGTGCCACATGGACGGACTGTCACCCTACGGGGCATGCCGGCTCTGCGTAGTTGAGATTGGGGACGGGCTGAAAGCAAAGCTGGTTTCCTCCTGCACTTATCCGGCACAAGAAGGTCTGAAGGTACGTACGGCATCGAACAGGGTGATAAAGGCGCGAAGAATGATTCTCGAACTGTTACTGGCTTCCTGCCCGCAATCCAAAACTATCCAGGACCTTGCCTCCGCCCATGGAATTCGCCGGCAGCGGTTCCGGCAGGAATATGAAGACTGCATTCTTTGCGGCTTGTGTGTACGTATGTGCGACGAACAAATGATGGCCAGGGCTATCGGCTTCCGCAACCGCGGCGAGAAAAGAAGTATCGGCACACCGTTCGATGTCAAATCCGACGTTTGCAGAGTCTGCGGCGGATGTATGTACGTCTGCCCGGCCTGCCAGCTTCGCTGCACGTATAGCGAGCCGGAAAAAGCAATATGCGGCGGCTGCGCAAATCTAACGCCGCCCTGCCTGGAAAAAGAACGCTTTGATGAAATGATGTGCTACATGAATCCATGTGTAGCCTGCGAGATTGAGACTAAAACCGATAAATAAGCTGGGGCGGTTTGTCAACCACCCATACACCGAAAGGAGCAAAACGCAATGTCAGTAACACTATCGAAAGTAAATGCTTCGGCAGCAACTCTAACAAAGAACCGGACCTTCGATTCGGTCGTTCCCGCTTCCGGCATGTGTGTCACCTGCGTCGACGGGTGCATCGGAATGTGTGAAATCGGCAAATCCGCCTACCGGGGGCACGAGGTCATCTATCCCCAGCCCTTCGGTGTTATAACTACCGCCGCCGAGAAAACCTACCCGGTCGACTATTCACACTTTAACATCATGGGGACCGCCGTTGGAGCGCACGGCATCGAACCTGACAGCGACAAGGCCATTTTTCCCGCCGTCAATCTGGAAGTGGCCTTCGGACACGATAAACAAATAAAGTTCCGATATCCATGGATTATCCCCGGCATAGGTTCGACAAATATCGCCAAGAATAACTGGGAGGGCCTGGCTATCGGCTCGGCCCTGGCGGGAACCGGCCTGACTATCGGCGAAAACGTAGTCGGTATGGACCCCGAGGCTATAATCAAGAACGGCCGGACGGTTGATACTGCCGACCTTAAGAGACGTGTGAAACTATACAAAGACCATCAGCGCGACGGCTATGGCGCAATCATTGTCCAGGCCAACATCGAGGACACCCGCCTTTGTGTGCAGGAATATGCAGTTGAAAAACTCGGCGTCGAATGCGTAGAGCTTAAATGGGGCCAGGGTGCCAAGGACATTGGCGGCGAAGTCAAAATCAAAGACCTTAAAAAGGCACAACTGCTGGATGAGCGGGGCTACATAGTCCTGCCTAATCCAAACGATCCCGATGTCATCAGGGCTTTTGAGCGAGGCGCATTCAAGGAGTTCGAGCGTCATTCGCGGGTCGGAATGGTAACGGAAGAATCGTTCGCCCAAAGAGTGGAAGAATTACGTAAGGCCGGCGCAAAATACGTCTTCCTTAAAACCGGCGCTTATCGGCCTGCAGATTTGGCAAGGGCCGTGGCGTTTGCCTCCCGGTACAAGATCGATCTTCTCACGGTCGACGGTGCCGGCGGCGGAACCGGCATGAGCCCGTGGCGAATGATGAACGAATGGGGCGTTCCTCCCGTCTACCTGCACTCGCTTCTGTACCGGTATGCCAAACGTATTGTCGAGACGGGCGGGTATTTGCCGGCCTTGGCCGTAGCCGGCAGCTTTGCGTTCGAAGACCA
>Ga0315288_10004156_pt1 | contig 18416 bp, 19 predicted proteins | sample YL17G11_20_MG_FD_203454 | JGI IMG/M metagenome (GOLD analysis project Ga0315288, IMG submission 203454) | Sediment microbial communities from Yellowstone Lake, YNP, Wyoming, USA - YL17G11_20 | ecosystem: Environmental > Aquatic > Freshwater > Lake > Sediment | place: USA: Wyoming | collected... | reverse complement strand
TTCCTGTTCGCGATGACGACACCGGTCTTGATCACGACGTAGCCGCTGGTTTGGAGCTTCATGGCGAAGCGTATGAAGTCCTTGTAGCGGTGCCAAGCTCCGTAGACCTTGCAATAGTTGGCGCCGACGCCTTTTTGTTCACGGCAACATGGTTCAAAGTCGCGCAGAACAGCAGCCTCAAGCTGCGCGAGCCTAATCCCATCTGGAAGTTCAGGAAGCCGGCGGACCAGAAAACTAACGGCGATGTTACGTCGATCGTTCGCGTTAGTTGTTGGCAGCTCGCCACGTCCTCTCATGCGCAAGCGCTGACCCCACACACGACGCCCTCAGTCAGCCGATCCTGCCAGGAGAGTAAGCGCGTCGGTCATCGGTAGTCTATCAATGATGTTCACGACGCGCTTTGGCAGTTTAGCCATGTAGGCTTGGGCCCGGTCGGTCCGCTTGATTGTTCTGAGATCGCCGCCTGAGAGGCTTAGGAACCCACGATCGATAATAAACCGAAGCATGCTGTCCATCGTTGCCCGACGCGAGTGCTTGTAGAAGAAGAAGCCCTTCTCAGCCGAATCGGCGGCGTCTTTGTTCAGATTGTGCATGAGCGTGTCGTGGCCGATAGACGCGCTGATCGGAACTCGACTAATGATAAAGGCGTTGACCAGTGTCTGGTTCGGCGGATTCCCTTTTCCCGAAAACCTCTTCACGCGGTGCTCCTGGGTTCTTTTACCTGCGGCCGATCGACCGCGTCTATGTGTAATTCCACGGCACCGTGTCGCGGCCGTTTATCTTGAATGTCTGATGTCGCCAGTCGACGTCTACCTTAGCCAGAGTGATTGTTCTCCTGTGGAGTCCCAATAGCTCGAAGAGCGCGCTTAGGTCACGCGTCGCGATCGGAACTACAACGCATTTGGCCGTAGGTGCTCTTAGCGCTTTGTAGACGAACGCGTCCGCCCGGAACGCGCCGGCGCTGATAGATAGTCCGGCGATGACGACGTCTGGCCGGTATAGACTGATCCAATGATATAGGAGGAACGGCGCCACGTTCTTAGCCTTATCGAGTTGACCGAAGCTCCAGAGCCAAGACGCCGGGTGGCCAAAAGACGTCTCGCCTACGATGCGTCGGCGTTCCGCTAAATCAGGAGACGTGCACTGCGCCCTTAGTTGTCGCCGTCTACCGTGTAACTGCCGTTGGCGCTCGACCTCGTGTTCGATGTCGAGAAGGAACCGACCTCTCTCCTGCGCGTCCTCAAAGAGCATGCGCGCGAGACGTAGCGTATCTATAGGAGGCGAGTGCAAGCTCTCGTGGCGGATGGCGGCCGCCGCACGGGCGACTAAGTCCTCACGCCGCAAGGCTGCTAGGGCTAGGGCATCTAATACGGTTAGCTCTAGATACTTACGTTTACGCGGCCTGGTCACTGGCGCACAGCTCCAACTGTCGTAAGTCTCGACTGACCACGAACTCTTGACCAGGGTATAAGTGTTCGCACCCAGGTGTGGGCTGCGGAGATAACGATGAGTAAGAAGCCGACCCAGACAGCCAGACAAGTTCTTGAAAAGCTCAGCGCTGATAGTAGTGGGATGGCTGGACTCATCACATCCCCGTTCGGGGTGCTCAACGATCTAGTTAGGCGAAATGCTGAAACCGTCATGGACCCTGGGTTCTGCGACGATCTTGTTGAGAGGCTCCTTGCTAGTGGCAAGGAGGTCTGTGAACCAGATCGAGCCCTCTCGCTACTGGGCGTCGCCGACCTTGCTGGCCTGGTTGTCCATCCGTTCTTCATTCGCGCAGCCGCCCGTCGCGGCTACTCCTTCTACATTAGCGCCGATGGCGGCCTACACCGCCAGTCACACGCTGATACACCGCGAACAGCCCAGGTCGTACTTGAAGGGCCGGTCGAGTCTGATTTCTACGTCGAGCAGCCGTGGTTCAACACTCTCGAGAAGTTTGTTCAGAACAACCAGCCGGTGCTGTTGATTGGACCAGCCGGCTCAGGAAAGACCGAAGCTGTCGAACAGGTCTTCAGGCGTCGGCAACAGACGCTTCAAATTGTCTCATGCACGCCGGCCATGTCAGCCGATGACTTCGAGGGGAAGATCGACATCAAAGATGGCGATACCGTGTTTACACCGTCGCCATGCGCCATCGCGGTTCGCGAAGGTCATGGACTCCTGCTAGACGAGGTGGACGCAGCTCCGGCTGAGGCCTGTTATTCTCTATACAGAGTGTTGTCCGGTAAGGACATGCGCATTGCTAGGCAGGGCTATGAGGGCGTGACTCCTCTTCATAAGAGCTTCCGCGCAGTCGGCACTCAGAACACCGAAGGTCGTGGCGACGACCGTGGCATTCACCACGGACGGTCTCATCAGGATGAGGCGTTCCTTGACCGCTGGCCGGCCTACATCCGCGTCGACTATCCGTCCTTCGAGACCGAAGTTCTGATCTTAACGAAGAGAACTGGCGTGCCCAAAAAGCAGGCAGAGAAGATCGTCAAGGCCGCGACCGAACTGCGCAGGGCGTTCTCGACGGACAGGGTCATGTTCGTAATGACGATGCGTAGAACGCTCGCTGTTGCGAGCAGCATTGCGGCCGGTTTCACGCCAGAAGAGGCTTGGCGATTCGCGGTCCAGAACCGATCGACGCCCGAAGATTGCCAGACGATCGAAGACTTTGTCAACAGGGTCTACGGATCGACGTCCAAAAAGCCGGCGAGCTGAGGAGAACATGAAGATCATCAATGCGACAGCTTGGTCAACCGACGCCCTCAAGTCAGTGGTGGATAGGGCCTGCCTGGAGATCCAGGAGCTGGAGAACTGTCGACACCCAGCTTACGAAGAGATATGTTTCAAGCCTACAAGCAGCTACCACAAGCCAGTCCATACCACTGAGTCTAGGATCACTAGGCAGCGCCTTGATGTCCTCCTTTGGCAGCCGGTCAAGTTCAAGAACAAGCTCGACGAGCTGACGTTAATTGCGGCTGTGACCGGTGACGACGGTTTCGTCATGCCACCGTTAGCCGCCGCACAACTGCTCGTGCGCATCAAGGACGGGCTTGGTGGACGTTATGGCTACGGTAAGGAGCTGGACGAGGTCGCAAAGAGTGTTAAGAACCCGCCGGTCGTCCATGAACGATTGGCCGAACAGGGTCGGATCGATGAGGCTGAGATGGTGCTCGCGCAAGCGAAGCTCGATCTCGCGACCGTCCGGGAGAAGTTCGAAGCTGCAGAGGCCGGCTTTCTTAGGCGGATCGACAAGTTCCAGAAGACCATTGACTTCAACAAGAAGAAGCTCGACAAGGTCAAGAAGGAGCAGCTCACCAGCCGATGAGTGACAAGGTCCTTCGATACCCGGATTCACGACTCCGCCAGAAGGCTGAGCGGATGACGAACATCACGCTTGACGACAAGCGACGAGCGTTTGACATGCTCAAGCTCATGCGAGAAGACGGCGGAATAGGGCTCGCTGCTCCGCAGGTTGGCTGGGGTGTTCAGCTTGTGGTCTGCAACGTCAGCGGTAAGCCGGAAGATGATCTCATCCTCGTCAATCCGGTCATCGCAGAGCCATCGAAAGAGACGTGGCTCGAAGAAGAAGGTTGCCTTTCTGTGCCTGGTATCCGCGCCAAAGTTGAGCGGCCGCAGACGTGCAAAATTCTCGCGGCCAGCCTGGATGGCGAGATCTTGGCCTTCGGTGTCAAGGGGATGTTGGGTCGATGCTTAATGCACGAAATTGACCACCTCGGTGGTGTTTTGTTCATCGACCGGTTGACACCTGCACGCAAAGTTGCGATTAGAGGCAAACTCAAGCGGCTTGAAGCCGGACCCGATCGGTAGAACTAGTGCATGAACAGACGACCTAGGGTGCTTGACTTCGTCTCGACAACCAGTAAGAAGGCCGCAGCGGTCAAATACAAGAAGAACTGGCTTCGTTACTCAGAGCCGCCGGCGGAACTCCTTCCAGGCTACACCTGGATCTTCACCGATGGCTCGACCACCGGCTGGCACGCAGCAGTTCTCATATTGCCTCACCTTAGCATCCACAAAATCGCGGCCCACTCCCAACCAACACCGACTCGCAACGTCGGCGCTGAGATGAACGGACTCATCTTAGGGCTCAAGCACGCCCAACCAGGAATTCCTGTATGGGTCGTGATTGACTACGTCGGCGTCGGAGCCTGGATCACCGGTGGTTGGGAGGTCAAGAGTCCTGAGGTTCAGGACCAGATCCGTGAAATCATGAAGATCATCGATGAACGCGATCTGACGTTGAACTTCTTTCATCATGGCGGCCACCAACGTGACGCCAGTCAGTTCACCAGGTTTAACAACATCGCTGACGAGCTTTGTTCGGGCAAGAAGTCGGTAGATCTGGTGGAGCAGTGGAAGTAACGCCGAACAGACCGAACTCCTCTCATTTGATGAGTGCCCAGGAGACTGTGGCGTCAGGTCTGGCTGCATCTGGTGTAAAGGTAGTGTGGGATGCGCCGTTACCATACACCGACCTCGCTAGTAAGACTATCCATCTACGGCCCATCCCCGATCATCTCTCTGATGAAGCCGTTGAGGATGTTCGTGGCGATTGCGACCACGAGCTGGGCCACATCAAGTTCACCGACCCAGTTGCGTTTTCCAAGATCGACCGCAAGCTTGTAAGGCTAATTGCCAATGCCATCGAGGATGGCCGCGTCGAGCGGCTAATGGCCGAAGAGTGGTTCGGTTGTGGTGAGAACTTAGAGAAGTCCGCAAGTCGAGCCATCTCTAGAATCCTGCTCGTGGCCACGGATGAAGAGTTAAACCGTCGCCGACGTACGCTGTGCGGCCTCAGCCTCATCGCCTACGGCGCGTCGGTCGACTCCGTCGTAGCACGTCTTGGTGAAGACATTCGGCCGGCCTATGAGCATGGCGCCGCGATCATCGATAAGATTGGCCTGTGCCGAACCACTAAAGACGCCGTCATCCTGGCAACTAAGGTCGCAGACACATGGCGCTGGCTGCCGACCAAGTTGGCGTCCGGCCGGCATGAAGAGCACAGTAAGGATAATCAGAACTCCCAAATCGATACGGCCCTTGAAGATGAAGCCTCATCTGAAATCGGTGATGCGCCTCTTAGCGCGGCCGCAGAAAGGAAGAGCGCTGTCGCGAAGCTACTGCCGACCGCGCACGACGTCTATAGGGCTAAGACGACTAACGACCGCGTAGAGACCATCCGTCAACCGTCATTTGACGTGCACCGTCTCTATGGCGCCTTCTTCGATGGAATTAGGAAGATCGTTCCGACGCTACGCCGTCGCCTTCTTATGGAGTTCCGAAGCGCCGGTAAACGAGAGGTTCGACACCTTAAGCGCGGCAAGCTCGACGACCGGTCACTCCATCGCGTCTCGATGGATGATCAGCGTCTCTACAAGGCCGGTCGTCGCGCTATCGTGCATAGGTCCAAAGTTACGCTGCTCGTAGACTGCTCGTCCTCAATGACACATCCGGCGAGGTCTGAGACTTACGTAGATGAGCCGATCGTCTTCAGAACAAAGCTGTTCATCGCCGCGCAAGCTGCGGCCGCCGTGTCGATCGTCCTTGATCTGCTCCGCGTACCTAATGAGTGCCTGGCGTTCACGACCATCCGCGCTCCTGTCGTCGGACAGCCTAACTACGAGAGAGTCAGGCCGTTGCGGCATCTAACCATCAAGCCGTTTAACAAGAGCGCGCATGCCTGCCGCGCCAATTTCGTCGCCCTCGGACTCTACGAGCAGTGCGCAGAGAACATTGATGGTGAGGCCATTCTCTGGGCCGCGAAGCGGCTTCTCGCTAAACCTAAGAGCGGAGACAGCCCAGTCCTAATCGTCTTCTCAGACGGTGATCCGGCGTCACAGCCGGAGAGCAAGGCGATCCTGGCTAAGCACCTCGTGGATTCGATACAGCGTGCCGAACGATCAGGCGTCGCGGTGTTCGGCGTCGGAGTCGCGAGCGACGCTGTCCGTAGTTACTACAAAAACGCGGTTGTCGTCTTCGACGTAGGTAACCTAGTGGCTGACTTTTATGGACTCCTACGCAAAGTTCTTCGCGAGAGGGTGTCCTCCGGGCTTCGAAGTCGGGTATAAGAAGCTTGGGTCGAGTCACTGATTAGACCCGATTAGAGCCGAGTCACTTAGACATGGCTCCTTGTGTGAAAGGAATCGTTCATGGCTTATCGCGGCGCTGGCGCACCTCCCCCCAAGGGAGCTGGTTTTGGTGGTGGCTTCAAGAACAGCAAGCCTGTTTACCACCTCTCTGAGAAGGTCAAGGGCAAGGGCGGCGCACTTGAGCTTAAGCTCGTTCGCGGCCTCAAGATCAACATCGACGAGCGCGATCGCCCCGTTGTGACGCTCGACCCGATCGTGGATCTCAAGGACGCCTACACGACGAATCTGCACGTCTTCAACCTTCGCGGTACGAAGGACAACATGGTCGTCTGCCCGAAGACCGAAGCCGATCCCCGGCCCTGTCCGATCTGCAGCGTCCTTAACAAGGCTCCGTCGTGGTTCGCGTGCATCACCTGCATCGATCGCTCGAAGTGGTCACCGCCCGATGGCAAGAACAAGGACATCGTCTACACCGACAATCGTCGGCTTGCTCTGATCACGCAGACCGGTGCTCCGAAGATGTCCATCAACGCTGAGAAGGCCAAGGGTTGGCGTGGCACCAAGTGGGACATCAGCCGGTCGAAGCCTGGTGAGGAGATGGGCCGCGACGGCAAGATGCGGCTCTCCTTCAAGGACTCGCCCAGGATCGGAGACCTGTGGTTCTTCACCGGGAAGCTCTCTGAGGAGGAGATGAAGAAGGAGTTTGAGAAGCCCGCCGCTGCCTACGGGCTGGCGCTCGAAGCCTTCGTCCAGCCCTTCGACTACGACTTCCTCCTCAAGCCGAAGGACCACAAGCAGCTCCAGGCGATCGCCAACGACATCAAGGACGATCCGACGGCGCTCAAGGATAACGCTAGCGGCGGAGCTTCAGCCACCGGAGACGAAGACGCGAGTCCGTCCGCGAGTCCGTCCTCTAGTGCGCCGGCTAGCGCTGAGGCCGAAATCAAGTACTAGTCTTCCCTACAGATCATCCTCTACAGAGCGCTGCGCCCTATGTGGGCGCAGCGTTCTCGTTTCTAGACTAGACGCTTTGCCCTATAACTACTCCGCGATCTGGGTATAACCAGCGCGGAAGTCTCGACCTACAATCATAGACGCACGTCACCAGGGAGGAAAACCGTGGCTAATGGTGCGCCTAAGCGCGCTGCGAAAAAGGTCAGCCCGCTCACGGACAACCCCGACGAAGCGGCGTGGGACCCTAGTGACAGCGGAGACGTTTCAGTTCCATTCTTGATTGAGGCCGCGATCAGGGAGGGTATCTACGCCTACGATTTGGAGACGACCGGGCTGAGCCCGCGTAAGCACCGCATTGAAGGTGTTGCTTTCTATGTTCCTAACGACAAAGCGCCGGATAGGAAGCCGGTGAGGGCCTGGTTCCCTTTCGTCGACGGGACTATGGATCATGCCACTGGCGGTGAGATCACTTCTGTACGTTCGGCGATGAACCAACGCCGGACGATGGATCAGCTGCGGGAGTTGTGGTCGATTCCTGGCATCATTGCCATTCGCCACAACGGCGGATTCGATGATGGCTTCCTCTTCGCGGCCAGCGGCTGTGAATCGCCCATCGTCGTCAAGAATCTGATCGCGGACAGCATGCTCGCGGACTATCTCTCAGACGAGAGACGTAAGAGATACGGTCTTAAGATCCGCGTAGAGCAGGTTTTCGGTCATAAAATGACGACCTACGATGAGGCCGCCGGTAAGCAGGGCGTCTTTGCGTTCGCACTCAAGAAGCCCCTTGGCGCCTACGCCGTAGACGACACGATGTGGACCTATCGCCTTTGGAAGTGGGCGATGGATTCCATGCGCAAGCAAGATCCTCCGCGCGAGCACAAGGGCTCTGACTGGAAGTCTCCCTATTTCGACGACGGTCTGCCAGGCGTCTTCAGTGACCTGGAGAAAATCTTCTGGAACGTTGAGATGAAGGTTCAACGCGTTCTCATGGAGATGGAGATCCAAGGCTGCCTTATTGACTGGGAGTGGTTGGTGCAGGTTGAGCAGCGCTTGGAAAGCGAAAAGCTCGCCATCATGGAAGAGATCCAGAAGTTGGCCGGCTGGGCGCCGAACTTGAGATCCCCTAAGCAGGTTAGTGACTTCCTCTACAAACCAAAAGAGGAGGGCGGTCTTGGGCTGTCAACAGACAATCTCGATGACACCTATAATGAGACTGCTGACTCGTATTCGACCGCTGACAAGGCCATAGCGCACTTCGGAAAGAAAGAGCCAGTAGTTAAGCTCCTGCTCGACTACCGATCGAAGGAAGTAATATCGAGATCGTTCTCACAGAAATTGATAGTTATTGCCCAAGATGAGGGCCGTGTTCATGCACGTTTTAGGCAAACTGGTACAAAAATCGGAAGACTTTCTTGTGCAGATCCAGTAAACCTTATGAATCAGCCTCGTGAAAAGAATCTAATTCGCAAGTCTTTCTGCGCAAGGCTGCCAAACGACACAGATTCTGATAGCAGCAAGTTGATTATGCTGGATGCTGATTATTCACAAATGGAACTGAGAATGGCGGCCCATCTCTCCCAGGAGAAGGGCATGCTTGAGGTCTTTCGCAACACTGCTGGGTGTAAGAATGGTAAGGACGGCGATGGCGTAGCCGGCGGCCCGTGTGATCGCTACATGCACTTTAAGTGCTTCGCTGATGGTTGCGGCAAGATTGGCATACCTAAGACAGAGCACGGAATTGCATCCTGCGGCTCATGCAACTCACCAAAGGTAGAACACCAGAAGCGCTGTCGACACGTCGATTTGCATCAAAGAACAGCAGAAGATGTAAACGTTAAGCGCGACCCACTTGCCAAGAATTCAAACTTCGGACTTCTTTACGAGATGGGGGCTCTTAAGTTCGCGATCTACTGTGATCTCTATGACGACGCCGGACATCCGCGCGTCGACTACGCTCGGGAGTTGATCGAGAAATGGCATGAGGCCTATCCCGGGATCAAGCCGTGGCACAAGACCGTCATCGCGAAGCTGATCAAAAATCACTTGGTAGCTTACAACCTTATGCGGAGGCGTCGTCGGTTGGATGATGACTATCGGCTTTCCGATCATCGGGCCGGCAGACAGGCGATCCAGTTTGAGGTTTCTGGGAGCTGCCAAGAGATCATAAAGCTCGCCATGATAAGGATTTATGATGAGAGGAATCGACGTGTCTCCTCGACTGGACCAGCCGAATCTAAGTTGTGGGAGCAGTTTAGATTCTTGATTCAGGTCCACGATGAATTGGTTCTTCAGGGTCGGGAAGAACTGCGCGAAGAGATGATGTCTATCATCAAAACCTACATGGAAGGAGCGGCCAAGAATCTTTCTGTGCCCTTCCTGGTCGACGTAAGGAGTGGTGTTAACTGGGAGGCTGCTCACTGATGATTTTCCGTTATGGCGAGCAGGTCGTCTACCCTGTCAAAGGCGAGCCGGACGGCCGGCGTGGTTGGGTTTGCAAGCCACCTGTCGGGCACCCAGTAAGGCAGCCTGATGGCTCGTTTAAGAGCCTTGCGCCGCCATATTACGAGGGTGGCGCTTTCGTGCTCAGCAAGGCCCACAATTCACCGATGTGGTTCGATGGTCAGCACCTCAAGATCGTGACCGCGCTTGATCGGCTTGCCGAAGAGACCTAGCGCGATGCGTCATCGTGTGCGACTGCACAAGGATTTACTACGCAGAGGTCGTCAGCATCGGGTAGAACGGGTTATCCGCGTAGTCTAAAAGAAATAGGAGGCGAATCGTGGGTGTGAAGACCGTTACAAAGCGCGACCTAGTTGACATGGTCGCAGTCAAGACTCCGGGCACGAACAAGACGGAGGTCTTGGCAGTCGTTCAGACGTTCCTCGATGTCATTACGACATCGCTGGGGAATGGCGAACGGATTGAGCTTCGCGACTTCGGTGTGTTCACGCCGCGAGACCGCGCGGCCCGCAAGGCTCGCAATCCGAAGACCGGTGCCGTGGTCGATGTTCCGGCCAGCAAGACTGTCGCATTCAAGCTTGGCAAGGAGTTCAAGACCCGCCTGAACACGAAGGCGGCCGTCAAGGCTCCGTCCGCAACGAAGTAAGGTGGTCGTCGCACGCGGTGTGATCGGTCAGTGCGATACAGTGAGCGGCAGCCGCGTCTACCCCAGGTCTGTAATGATTTCCGCGATGTCCAAGCTCCGTCAGGATCTTGGACATCGCGATTTCGTTATTGGCGACTTTGTCTGGGTCACTGACCCAAAAATGCGGCCGTTCTTACGCGGCTTTATCGTAACCATCGACGACTATCAAGAGCGGTGCACCATCGTGCTCGATGGAGCGCCGAAAGTCTTCTCCCAAATACGCGGCAGTCGTTGGCGGGTACGCTGCTCAAAACTCGTCGCGCCAAGCCTACTAGATCGGTTAGCCTTTGAGGGTGGGACTGGCCGCAGTTCTAAACATCGACCGTGGCCTTCCGCTCACGAGCTTCGGATGGCAGTATCCTGATCGAGAGTTCGATCAATGGCTAAGAAGCCTAAGCAACAAGTAACCTCAGTATGCACCGCGCCCGATTGTGGCCGCAAAACATATGCGACCGGGCACTGCAAGAGACACTACATGCAGATCCTGCGGCACGGTCAACTGACGCCGCAGCGCGAGCACAGAGGCCCAACACCGTGCTCAGCGCCGGCATGCAAGCTCGCGACTGCGATCCACGGCTACTGCCGTAAACACGCTCGACAGATACGACTCTACGGTCAGTTGACGCCGGACCGCGAGTACCTACTAGGTCAGAAGAGCTGCGCAGAGCCGGGCTGCACGGCCCATGTCCGTGCGAAAGCCTTGTGCGCGCGACACTACAATAAAGGTTGGCGAAAGGCTAACGATGCAGGAGCCAACCAGCCGCAATAAATGACGCAAAAGTCGAGACCCACATCACAATCTTGAGGAGACTGAATCGAGCCGGTTGGTGCACGAGCGTTAGCTCAGGCTTAGCGAATGTCGTAAGCCGACCGCTGTCGTCTCTCACCAGCCAGGCATCCAACCGAAGCACCTCGTCGGACTTGGTGCGCTCGCGAGTGTAGGTGCCGTCCGGTGTGTCGATCTCAAGCTTCGGAGCGCGGACATTGATGGTTGTCCCGGCGATGATCGTGAGTGGCCCTCTTCCAGTCGCCTTTGACCAGACGATGTCGCCGATCTTAGGTTCACGGGTAGGTTCGATCTTGGTGGATGCATCGACTGATTTGAGCGCCGGGATCGGCGTCGTGTCTTCCTCAGTCTCTTCGAACCCCGTGACCATGTCGTCAAACTCCATTGACCCGCCTCCTTTTGTGGTAAGAGCGACATTGGCTCCGCTGTCGGCGGCCATTGCCTCGGATCGCACCGTAGGCGGAGAGATCAACGAGACCGACAGCCGCACTTCGCAGGCAGCCGCCGCGTTAGTTGACGCCGCTACTGGAGCAGTAGGAACGGTCGGCGGCACTGCGGACGGTGCGGCGTTTACCGTATAGGTAGTGCTAGGCAGTGGAACGCGACCGCTGATAATCGGCTTCTTGACGATCTCATCGCCAGAGGCTGTGAATACTTGCTCACAGCCACAGTGGCAGATGTAGGCGTAAACGGCGGTCGGCTGCAGCGTGCTTACGCTAACCGTCCTCGGACCAGCATCGGTTAGGTAGGTGAAATTCGGATTAGACGTGTTCTGGCTCATGTCTACGTATACCTGCCATCCGGCATTGCTGCCCGTCGAAGAGGTGAAACTACTATGGATGTTGGGGTGTTGGCTGTTACGATAGTCCATGGTTTACCAACCAGTGTGAGGACAGAATGGCTCGTGTAGTGTCAGTCGACAAGTCCTTCCGTGCGGATGGCGAGAAGTATTTCGTCACGATGCAGAACGACGATGGGTCGAAGCAACAGATCGAGGTCGGTGAAAGCGAGGCTAAGCGCTTCCAGCAAGCACTCAAAGAGAGCAAGCCAGGCGGACCACGCCTGCTAACCGAAACACTTCCCTAGGAGCGTTAGCACCAATGACTAAGCGCCAGCCCCCGAAGCCAGAGCCCTCTGAGCCTGACGAGGATAGGACTTCGGACGGGCCAGCTCCATGGAACGTTGAAGTTGAGTTTGTCGACCTAGGTCGAAAGAGCGTGATGCATTCTATCTACGGAGCCAGCTTCGACTCTGAGCGCGTCTATCTTCTGCTGGAAGACGGGAAGCATGCCGCTTACCCTCACGACATCGTGCGCAAGGTCCTGGTGATGCACTCTTCTAAATACGATGGCTACATTGAGTCCAAACAATCGCCTAGTAGTGAGGAAGTGTCCGAGTGAAGCGTGTGTTGGCCGCGTTTCGCCTGCTGTCGCCCAAGCAGCATAAGCTCGGCCCGCTCCGCATCTCTGCAAATTACGATGTTCCGGCTGAGGGCATCGGCGATTTTCTCGATGCAAGCTATATCGCGGTCGAGAAGTTAAGAGCTTTCGGCCTCCGCGACAGAGACTTTGGCGGAGCGATTAAAGTTGTCCATCGTGAACCCGGAGAGCGCGCCAATGGTCGCTACGCACCAGAGAGCGACGAGTCGAAGATCTTCTACCCTCAGGTAAGAGGGGCGCCCGATTGGTTGTGGACTATTGTCCACGAGCTTGCGCATCGCGTTTGGTACAAGCTCCTCTCTAAGGATGCCAAAGAGGTTTGGACCGTCATCGCAAACAGCATGGGGAAACCGATCCCGCCCAGTGCTGCCGATGCAATCACACGGCTTGTCTCTAAGCACCCGGACAGACACAACTTATGGTTTTTCTTCAAGAAGCACTTTGGACCAGACCTTGAGGCGTTCAAGGCTTGGCTCCAGACCAAGCGTGTCTCTAACGAGTTTCCGACCGACTACTCGAACGCTGATCCGGCTGAGTCTTTTGCGGAAGTCATGGCCGATACAATCCTAGGTCGCGGCCGGATTGGACTCAGGATGCAGCGATCTGGTTCAACCATGAAGAAGGTTCTTCTGAGCTTGGTCGCACCGTTCAGGAACCGTGAGATCTTTGAGGACTCGTTGTTGGAGCAGAGCGACGAGAACTTCCTGCAGTCCCAGATTGACCTACCGAGTGTGGCCGGGCCGCTCAGTAAATGGGTCGCCGATAATCTCGCTGAGTCGATGATCGAGCGAGTCGAACGGCGGCCACACGTCACCTTGGTCTACGGTCTAGATCGACAGGACCAACAGCTCATAGCCGAAGCCGGCGCCGATTATGGGCGACCAATTAGGGTCTCGCTAGGCGCCATGAACTTCTTCGACGCGCCTGATCACGACGTGCTTTATATCGAGATCGTGAGTGAGGGCCTGCTGGGGCTCCGGCGCGCGCTTATGAAGCTGCCGCATACTCGTAGTCAAACGCACGACGACTATATCCCGCACATGACAGTCGCCTATCTGAAGAGAGGCAAGGCTGCGCGGTTTAAGGGCACAACGCCGTTGCGCGCCGTGGCGTCCCGAGATGGATTCTCCGTGATCGATGCTCTCGGAACAGAGACTTTTATTCCTACAGTTCTTGAGCAAGCGGCGGCTAGCCCAATCCTGCTTGCCGATCGATAGTAGGTTGAGGGGTGTATGGGTCTTCGCGGTGACATGAGGATCGAGACGACCTCTGGTCCGGTCTCTGTTTCTGAACTTGCCCGACGTTGCGAGACTAGCCAAGGCCTCTCAGTTTCAGTCTTCGTTTGGACCGGAACGCGGTTCTACGTAGCCAAGGCTTTAGACTTCAGGGCAATAGGGCAAGAGCAGATCTTTATAGTCGAACTAGATAGCGGTGACAGGCTGTATGTGTCCGCCAGTTCAAGCTTTGTGATGCTTAACCGCACCACGAAGTTGCCACCTGAACTCGTTGACGGCGATAGCCTTCTACCGCTCTACACCAGCGAAGACGCCCACGGTTACCCGACCTATAAAGAGCCAGGAACGACACAACCTTATAAATTCTCAAGACTTGTGGCTGAGTGGAAGACTGGTCAGAAACTACCACCCGGTACGTTCGTCGAGCACATTGACAAAAACCGAAAGAACTACCACCCCGATAACTTGCAGATTACGCAGAACATCGCCAAGGCATCTAAGTCTAGGTCTTATGGCATTATACAGGCGGTCGAGGACGCTCAAGCGCTGTTCGATGAATACGACCAGCTGGGCTCCAGCTCTGCGAGTATCATCCTTAAGCCCAATCACCGGGTGCTCTCAGTGGAAGTGGGCCACTTAGAGGACGTCTTCACGGCGACAATAGATACCGCAGATACGGTTGCTGTTTCCGGCGTTTTCCTTAAGATATGAAGTTGGTAGACTATAGGTCTAGATTACCGAAGCCGGACTGAGGTTAATGTGGGTCTAAGAGACGACGCTATTACGTTCCTACGCCAAGTGTTCGGCCGCGAACGCGCCGAACGCGAGAGGGCGGAGTCTCCCTCAGCTGAAGCTGAACGAAACCTACCGTCTTCGATTTTCAGTGTTTGGGGACGCGAAGACGTCGGCGGCCTGCTCACCGTCTCTCAGAACTTGATGGATAAGTTCGCCGACTGCGAACAGATGGATGAGTACCCCGACATTAACTGTCTAGCAGGTGATACGAAGGTCTATATCGCTGAAGGCTCAGTGATTAAACCGGCCGCAATTCATGATCTGGCCGCTGAGGGCGGCGGCTACCAGATCCTTGCTTACGACCTGGAGACCTCCAAGCTCGTCCTCGTGCAAGGCGAAAACCCCAGACTCACGGCCAATAACATTCCGGTCATTGCTATCAAGCTGAGCAACGGCGAGACGATCAAGTGCACGAAGGACCATAAGTTCCTCAAGCACGGCACTGGCTACGTGAACGCCGAACTGCTTAAGAAGGACGACAAGATCGTCTCTTCGTGGGCCGGTTTCAGCACGTCTCAACTCAGCATCTTTTCTTATCCGGCGGCCCACTACGTCACCGTGGTGGAGAATCCGTCTGACGCAGGAGTGACTGACGTTTACGATGTCACGACGAAGACGCACAACTTCGTCGCTAACGGCGTTGTGGTTCATAATAGCGCCAACCACTACTTCACGAACGACGCGACGCAGCCTGACATCGACACCGGTCGAACGATTTGGGTCCACTCGAATGACCACGCGCTAAAGGAGCTTGCGGAAACACTGCTCCATAAGCGGCTCAAGATCGAGGACGAGATCTGGAGCATCGTCTACACGACCGTCAAGTACGGAAACGACTACGAGGAGGTCCTAGTCACCGAGAACGGCGTAATCGGCCTCAATGCGCTCCCCGTTCCGACGATGCGTCGTGTCGAGCAGGCTAATGGCTCTCTGATTGGCTACGTCCAAGACATCACAGGTAAGTTCACTCAAGACGCGGCCGACCTTCGCGGCATGCTTGCTGGGCAGACAAAGATCCCGGATCACGTTGCGCTCTTCGAGGAGTGGCAAGTCCTTCACACGCGGCTCCGTGGTACGACTCGTCGGTCTCCTTACGGTGTGAGCATTAGTGACGGCGCTCGCTGGATCTGGAAGCGCCTCGTTCTTCTCGAAGATGCAATGCTCATCTATAAGCTCTGCCTGCGCGGAGACTCGCAGATCTGGACACCTGATGGTCGCAAGGCCATCAAGGACCTCAATGAGGGCGACGAGGTTTACTCGTACACCACAGAAGACAAACTCAAGAAGACAAAGGTCGTCTACAAGAAGCACAACGGGCAAGATCGGATCTTCAAGATCCGCAGTAAGCATCGCGAACTGTTTGCGAACGCGACGCACCCCGTGCTCGTGGAGTGGACTGAGCACTTCGGCAGTGGTAGAGCGAAGGTTCGTCACGCCGACTATGTCGAGGTCAAGAGTCTAGTTCCCGGTAAGCACAGTCTGTTCCTGCCCAAGAAGAATGCCGAGGACTGGGAGCCCGTTCACCTGGTCAAGCCGGAGTTGGTCCGCAAGGCTCGAATCAAGCAATCATCGGTCGCCACCGGGCTGACCAGGAAGATGCCTCTGCCGGATATCGCTAAGAAGCTAGGCGTCCACGCGTATCGGACTGAGGACTTCTTTGCCGGTAACTACGACCTGGTAGCTGACACCGCCGTTGCTCTTCTTGAGGCTAACGGCTACGGATCTGAGCACCTCGACATTAAGGAGAGCTGGAGCGGTCGCACCGGAACACCGGTCTACGGAATCAACGTTCCAGATGTGGTAGATGCAGACTTTTCCCGTTGGTTCGGATTTATGCTCGGCGATGGCTTCATTACAACGCGTCATCACAAGGATGGCTACGAGGCGTGTAACGAGGTCGGCTTCGCTCTTGGCGATGATCAGGAGATGAACTCGCGCTACCGAACGCTGTTTGAGAGGTACGCTGGAACCAATCTAAAACTTGTTGCCGACAACGGTGGACGGCTAGGCTCCTACGCTGTCTATTCCAGCGCGTTCGCAGAGTTTATGAAGCTGAACGGCTTCATTCCTGGAGCGGCAGAAAAGCGGCTGCCCGATTGGATCTACAAGGCACATCCGTCGATCAAGCTCGCGCTGCTCGAAGGTCTCGTCGACGCTGATGGGCATCGTCGGCCTAAGGGCGGTCGGATCTCTATCGAGTTGTGTAACAAGGCACTGCTTGAGGACGTTCGTGAACTGGCCATGCAGCTTGGCCTTATTGTTTGCCTCGTCCGTGAGAGGAATCGGGCTGGTGGTCACGTCGTAGACCAGAAGACCGGTCGACGCATGCCTCCGACTACAAGCTATACACTTGATTTCTACTTCAAGCAGGCACCTCTTAGCGAGCCTATCACGTCCGTCGAAGAGGTCTCGAACGACGACATCTGGGACATTGGCGTTGAGGCGGATGAGCATAACTTCATCGCTAACGGTGTCCCGGTTCACAATACACGCGCTCCGGCCCGCTTCGCATTTTATATCGACGTTACCGATATTCCTGGCGATAAGGTTGAATCCTTCCTAAGAAAAGCAAAGCAAGACCTACGTAAACAGAAGATGGTAAACCCAAGAACCCAGCGGCTTGATATGAGATTCAATCCGATGGATAACTCTGAGGACTTCTTCATCGCTGTCCGTGAGGGCCGCGAACTCGCACGAGTTGAAGTCCTTCAGGGTCCCGATTACCAGGCAACGGACGACGTCGACTACTTTGCCAGGAAGCTTCACGGCGTTCTGAAAGTACCGCGCAGTTATCTTGGCCAGGACGACGCAGTCCCTGGTAAATCGATTCTGTCGAATGAGGACGTCAGGGCCGCGCGCGTAACAATGGGCGTTCAGCGCGAAGTGCGGAACAGCATCCGCCGACTCGTCCAGATCGACCTCGCGGCCCGTGGCATCGACCCGTTCAAGCATGACCTTCAAGTGATGATGACGGTTCCGTCTGGTATCTACGAGCTTGCTCACATGGAGGTCAAGAACGCTCGCGCCGACTTTGCCGGCCGCATTCAGCCCTTCGTCTCCAAGCGCTATATCCAGAAAGTCGTTTTCAAGATGAGTGATGAGGAGATCGACATCCTGGAGAAGGAAATCAAGAAGGAGCAAGAAGAGCAAGCGGCTCAACAGCAGCAGCAGCAGGGCGGCGCTCCGGGCGGCGCGGCATCCGGTCCACTGCAGATGCCGGACACCTCTGGCGCTCTGACTGGAGCGCCAGGCGCAGCGGCTCCGCCTCCTGGCAGCCCAGACATTGGGCCGCCTCCTGGCACCGCTGGTCGGCCCAATACTGCCGGCGAGTGGAAGAGCTTCGACAATGCACGCCGTCTAGAGGAGAAGAAAGAAAAGCTCTCTGAGAAGCGCCATGACGAGATCATGGACACGTTGGTTAAGGTTGTATCGACCGACCGTGCTTTCGCGTCACGCCTCAACCAGACGAACGCCTTCCTGCAAGAGTTCCGGCACACGGCGTTCGCAAGGAATGGCAACGGGTCTGTTGTCGCGGCCCCGCGCGGTCGTGGGCACAAGAAATAACTACGATGCAGTTCTCGATCAAGAGTAACCACGCAGCTGTTCAAAAGGCGATCGATGGGTTGCCCCAGAAGGTCGGCGAGGCTGCTGAGTCAGCTGGAGCTGTATTGGCCGCAGAATTGGCGGCCAAAATCAGATCCATGATTCCGCAAGAGGGTGGCTGGTTCGACGTCTATAGGCACGCCGTCGATTTCATCGAGATCAGTCCAACTGAGTGGGGCATCGCAGGCATCGCACAGCTCTCGTTCGATCAAGTAGAGGCCGATAAGTCGCTGCTTTGGTTCCAAGGTGGCGACGAGGGTGCTCAGATCTTGGGGCAATACAATCCATGGGCGATCGACGCCCTTCCGTGCGTGGTCGGCGGAGTCGCGTCAGACGTTCTAGTACGTCCAG
>Ga0315288_10004155_pt1 | contig 18416 bp, 25 predicted proteins | sample YL17G11_20_MG_FD_203454 | JGI IMG/M metagenome (GOLD analysis project Ga0315288, IMG submission 203454) | Sediment microbial communities from Yellowstone Lake, YNP, Wyoming, USA - YL17G11_20 | ecosystem: Environmental > Aquatic > Freshwater > Lake > Sediment | place: USA: Wyoming | collected... | reverse complement strand
CGTTATTCAGGGCACCGCGCAGGGCTTTGTCGATGGCGTCATTCCGGCCGACGCCGCGCACGCCGGGATCATCTGCGATGAGGCGTCGCTGCTGAACAAGCTGATAACCGACCTGCGTGATATCGCCCTCGCCGAGTCGGGCGAGCTGCGCCTGGAAAGGAAGCCGGCGAACCTGGCCGCCCTGGCGCGTCAAGCGGCGGGCGCTGTGCAGCCGCGAGCGACGGAGAAGGGAGTCGAGCTGGAGGTCGTGGTGCCCGATGGGTTGCCACCGGCTTTCGTCGACAGCGACCGGACGCTGCAGATAGTGGGCAACCTGTTGGAAAATGCACTTCGCCATACGCCTTCCGGAGGACGCGTTTCCGTGCGGCTGTCAGGTTCCCGAGATAGCCTGCTAGCACTGCAAGTAGCCGACACAGGCGAGGGCATTCCGTCTGAGCATCTGCCGCACATCTTCGAGCGTTTCTATCGCGCCGACCCGGCGCGACCCGCCGGCGGCACAGGGCTCGGCCTGGCGATAGTGAAGCAGTTGACCGAAGCCCAGGGCGGCAGCGTGTCGGTGAAGAGCGCGCCCGGTCGCGGCTCCGTGTTCACCGTCACCTTCCCTGTGTCGTCTCTAGAAGCAGAACCGAAATGATGGCGCTCCGTGCGCTCTCGTTTCCCGGCATCGGCATGGATGCGTCGCTGGCGCTCTCGACTCGTCTGGTGTCGGGCATTGGCTCACCTCATCGGCAGTGAGCATTGGACCGCTTCCCTATTCCTCTGACATGCTAGACCGCTGAAGAACGTATTTGGTGCCCACGCTGCCCTGGACAAACGCGTCAGGGAGAGCAGCAGCGATAGCATGAGTTGCCCGCCACCCTGTGCAGTGGGTGGGGACAACGACCTCCGGCCCGAGCCCCACCAGCGCCTCGATGGTCGGCCAGACCACAGTCTCAAGCGGTGAGGTGGCGAGGTGGAATCCACCGATGACTGCGTACACCCGCTCGATTCCCGTCAGCTTCTGCGCGAACCGAACGGTGTTCACTACGCCCGCGTGGCCGCAGCCTGTTATCACAACCAGCCCGCGGCCGCGCACGTTTGCCACGAGCGCCTGGTCGTCGAGGATCAGCGGGTCGGGCACCCACTGCCCATCGCGAAGCGACTGGTGGATTGCCATCCCCTGCTCGAACTCGGTGGTCCGCTCGATCTCGCCCGTCACCAGCAACGCGCCGTCGAAAAGCAGCGACGGCTCTCGCTGCTCCACCAGTTCAAAGCCCGCGGCGCGTACCCTCCCCCGGTTGGTGGTGGACAGGTCGTGGGGCTGCTGCCCCGGCAGGGCGACGCGCCGTTTCAGCCAGAAATCGGGATGGACCAAGAGCGGCGGAAGCGGTGAGAGCTCCCGCGCCAGCCCGTTGAGGCCCGTCGTGTGGTCGAAGTGGCCGTGGCTCAGGACGATCGCCTCGATTTCCTGCGGGTTCACCCCTAGCGTCCGGAGGTTATGCACCACCCCACCGACTGTCGCGCCCGTATCGAGCAGCAACGAATGTCGCTGCTCATCGACGAACACGGTCACGAGAAATGACAGGCCGTGCTCCGCAGAGGGAGAATCCGCTGCATATCCCTCCTCAAGCAGCGGCGCCTCCAGCCGGGGCAATGGTTGCCCCTCGCGTCCGGCCGTCGCCATCCGCTTGGCGACAGCCGTGCTGGGAAGGAGCACGTCCACCACGTTGTCGATGACGGTCAGGATTTCTACGCTGTCAACCTCTACTAGCGGAATCTGCTTGGTCATCTGGCGAGACCTCCCCGTTGCTGGATATCACCATCTGGTGTCCTTCGCATCGCGTCTCCTGTCAGGCCGCTCTTTGATTCTGGTCACCACCTCTCCCTCGGGCGCTATTCTTGGTGTCTCGGTCTAGCGTCCCGGCCTCCGCAGGCGGGTGTCCGCGATGTCCAGCGGCTCGACCTCTGGCGGAACACTGTCATAGACGGTAATCACGTTCTCGACGCCATCGAACTCCTTGCGGATGGCGTCGATCTTCCCCTTCGGCAGCGGTGCGACGGGGCAACGCCGCAGAGGTGTGTTCAGTTGCACTTCGTCGGGCGCCAGCTCCCGCGCTATTCGCGCCATGTCCTGCGTCTCGCCTCCGTTGCCGTTGAGGAACATCATCTGGAGGGCCAGCTTCCCATGCCACTGCAGCCGAAAGCTTCTGAGGCCATCGACTATGTCCTGAAGTGATAGATCACCTATCGACCTGTTGATGAGACGAAAGAGCCTTTCATTGGGAGCGTCCAGTTTGGCTACCACAATATCTGCCTTCGCCAGGTCCTGCCGCACGTCGTCTCGCGAAATCAGCGCCGAGTTAGTGAGCACCGCTACCGGCAGGTCGAGCTCGCGACGTGCCAGGTCGATGGCGACGCCCAAGTTCTTCGCCAGCGTCGGTTCGCCCGTGCCGGAGAAGGTGACGTAATCCGCCGGCACGCCGTTGACTGCCGCCAGCTCACGGGCGAGGTCATCAAGCTTCACGAACTCCGCCCGCTCCGACGTCGGGTTGGTTGTAACGCCTAACTGGCAGTAAACGCAGTCAAAGCAGCAGGTCTTACCCCGCCCGGGCAGCAGGTCGATGCCCAGCGACCTGCCAAGCCGCCAGGACGGAACAGGCCCGTAGACAGTGGACATGCGTCACCCCCTCACATCACCTCGCCGTGGCGGCCACAGCCTGGATGAGGGCATCGCCGAAAGAATTCATCACGTCGGAGTTGTAGCGCTCAATTTCGCCGTCGTCGCAGAGCCGCGCCAGCTCGGGATCAATGGGTATCTGCGCCAGCAGCGGGGCTTCAGTCGCCTTGGCCATGTCGCTGGCCCTGCTTTCTCCGAAGATGTCCAGCCTCTTCCCGGTCTCGGGCAGTAGGAGATAGCTCATGTTCTCCACCACGCCCAGGATCGGGATGTGCATTGACTCGCGAGCCATCCTGACGGCCTTGCGCACCACCATCGCCGTCAACCGCTGGGGGGTGAAGACGATGATTACGCCTGCTAGGGGCAGGGACTGCATCACGGTGAGCGGGGCATCAGCGGTGCCCGGCGGCAGGTCCACTATGAGATAGTCCAGCTTGCCCCAGAGAACGTCCTCCCAGTATTGGTTAATGACCTTGCCTATGAGAGGACCTCTCCAGATAACGGCATCGTCCTCGCGGGGCAAGAGGAGGTTGGTCGACATGATCTTGATGCCAGCCCGAGAAAGCACCGGCAGGATACCTGTTTCGCTGCCCACGGGACGAGCTGAAACGCCGAACATCATCGGTATGCTGGGGCCGGTGATATCGGCATCCAAGATGCCTACCTCGTGACCGTGCCGCGCGAGGGAAAGAGCCGTAAGGCCGGTCACGAGGGACTTGCCCACCCCGCCCTTGCCGCTCATCACCGCGATCACTCTTCCGATCTCGTTGATATCCTTACATTCAGCTTCCTCAAAGCTAACCTCAACATCGACTACGCCCGGCAGTCGCTTGACGAATTCGGGTACAGTAGCGCCTAGCCACCCCTGAGTCTCTGGATTCAGGGCGGTTGAGACCAGGCTGATGTTCGCTTTCCCGTCAGAGACGGTCACGCGGCGGACCAAGTCGAACTTGATCAGGCTGCCCGTCGTGCCGGGAATGAGGATCTCATCAAGGATCTTTCTTATCTGCTTCTCAGTCGGCATAGGCAACTCCAGCCAAAGTCACTCGAGCTTTCTAGTGCAGGCGGTCGACCAGATTCGGCAGGTTCCCTTCAGCATGCCGCAGCGCGGCTTCCCTGGCATCCTCGACGTCGGTTATCACCACCTCGATGCCAAGCTGCTGGAGGCTCTCCCTCGCGCCCCAACCCATGCCGCCGGCGATTAGCGCCTGACAGTCGCTGATGGCAGTCGCCATCTGTTCGTGCCGCGACTGGGCTCCGGCGCCGAAGCCATGCCTGCCCTGTGCGTCCAGTTCTTCGTGCGGCCCGCCCGCGAAGGCGCGGTGCCCGAGCTTGGGGCGTTTCTCCTCGGCCACGACCTGTCCGTCCTTAATTGTCAGCACGACGTACATCTCTGCTCGCCCGAAGTGCTGGCTGATGGTCACGCCATCGTCCGATATCACTGCGATCTTCACTGCTCACTCCTCCAGCTTTCTGTAGTCTCGTTTATTCCCGGCCGCACGACCCGCCGCTTGAGCAGGGCGGAGTCTCGCATCGTTCCTCTCGGCCGCAGCAGGTCATGCCTCCGGTGCGCGGCGTATCGCTCATTACGTTGAAAGACGACAATAGCTTCTCCATGTCTTCTGCACCGCAGCCCGGGCAGCACGCCTGGGCAGCGTCGGCTTTCTGGACGAACATTTCGTGCACTTCGCCGCAGCGGCGGCAACGGTAGTCGTAGATCGGCATCTTCTCCTCCAAGCGTGCAATTAAGGCACCGGACAGGTCGCGATCGCCTCCCACAACGCCTCGATCTCGCGAGAGGCGGCGCCGTCAGAGGTCTCCACAATGGGTCTTCCCAGGACAATCGCCCTGTTGACGTCAGGGTCGAACGGTATTCTGCCGACGGCCTCGACTCCGATGTCGCGGCAGTGGGCCTCGATGCGGCGGGAGTTCTCGTCGCTGAGGTCACACTTGTTTATGCAGACGAGCGGGCTCACGCCGAAGTGGCGGCAAAGCCCCAGCACCCGCTCCAGGTCGTGGATGCCGCTGAGGCTGGGCTCCGTCACGATCAGGGCCAGGCCGGCCCCCGATAGCGATGAGATAGCCGGGCAGCCAATGCCCGGCGGGCCGTCGCTCAGGATGAAGGTCGCGCCCGTTTCTTGGGCGAGTTCGCGCGCCCTCTTCCTGACCGCCATCACCAGCTTGCCGGAGTTCTCCTGCGCTGCCTGCAGGCGGGCGTGGACAAGCGGCCCGTACTTCGTGTTCGAAACGTACCAGTGGCCCGCCAGCGTGTCGCGCATCGATATGGCGTTGAGCGGGCAGACCTGCACACACAGACCGCAGCCCTCGCAGGCTAGCGGGACGATCTGAAAGTCGTGTATCGCTTCGAAGCGACAGGCGTCAACACAGAGGCCGCACTCGTTGCATGTCTCCGAGTCGATGTGGGCCACCTGCAGCCCGTAGAAGTCATGCGTCTCCCTGATCAACGGCCCCAGGAGCAGGTGGAGGTTGGGGGCGTCGACATCGCAGTCGCAGAGAACAGCGTTCTCGGCGAGGGCAGCGAAGGAGGCGAGCACCGTCGTCTTGCCCGTCCCGCCCTTGCCGCTAAGCACCACGATCTCTTTCAACTGACACTCCCCACGGCCGCGAGCCCTCTGACCTTGTCGAAGAGCTCGCGGAACGCCTGCTGCCAGGACGGCATACAGGCGGCCAGGGTCTCGCCGCGGCAGTAGGCCTCGGCTATCCGCCTGTCGAAGGGGATGCGCATCAGCACCGGTATCGCCTCCTGAGCGCAGTAGCGTTCCACACTCTCGTCGCCTGGCCCGTCACGGTTGATGACCACGCCGCAGGGCGCGTTCATCTCTCGCGCCACCTCAACGGCGATCGTCAGGTCGCTGAGCCCGAAGGGGGTTGGCTCGGTGACCAGCAGGCAGAAGTCGCTCCCCCGGATGGTCTCAACGACGGGACACGACGTACCGGGCGGTGCATCGAGGATGACGGTGGCTTTGGAGTCGGCCAGCTTCTTCACCGCACGGATGACCGGTCCCGCCATCGCCTCGCTGACATTGAGGCGCCCCTGGGCAAACCCCATCGTGCCCACCCGACCGCTTTCGACAACTCCCACCTGCCGCGGCTCCTCGCTGATCGCGCGCGCCGCGCAGACGTAGGAGCAGGCGCCGCAGCCGTGACACAGCTCACGGAAGACAAGGACGGTGCGGCCCGCCACGGCGATGGCGTTGTAAGCGCACACCTCCGAGCAGAGCCCGCAGTAGGTGCATGTCTCCTTGTCGACCACGGGCACCGGAACGGTCACCGGCTCAGAGGAATCGATTGCCGGACGCAGGAGGATGTGCGCGTTGGGTTCCTCGACGTCGCAGTCCAACAACTGCACCGGCATCTGTCCCTCCAGGGACAGAGCCAGGCTGGTGGCGACGAGCGTCTTGCCTGTGCCGCCCTTGCCGCTGGCGACGGATAGAATCATCAGCTATCTTCCTCAACCAGGATGATGGTAGCGTGCTTCTGGCCTATCGTCGGCGACCGCCACCCATACCACCGCCACGGCCCCCGCCAATAAAACTGCCACCTATGCCGCCTCTCATGCCCGCACCGGGGCCGGTCGAGGCCGCTGCGATCGAGGAGAGTTTCCCATTCCTGTACGCCTCTACCACGTCCCGTACGCTGCCGGAGGCGCCCCCGAACACGGGAATGCCGGCGGCGGACAGCACCTGGTAAGCGTTGGGCCCGCAGTCGCCGGTGATGACCGCCTCCACACCCTTCTGCGCAACAAGCTGTGCGGCCTGGATGCCGGCGCCGCCGGGTGCGCTCATCGCCGGGTTCTCGATTGCCTCGAACTCCATGCTCTCGCTGTCAACGACCAGCAGGTATTGGCACCTCCCAAAGCGGGGGTCGAGGTCACCGTCAAGGTGCGGCGCCGTCGCCGAGATTGCTATCTTCATCTTGTCTCCTATCTAGTGCAGGCGAGGCGGGAAAGGGAGTCTACCCCGCCTGCCCGCTCACGTAGGGGTTACTCCTCTTCAGCGGTGCTCTCCATCTCTTCGATGCGCTTCTTAGTTTCCTGAAGCGCCTCCTCGAAGTAGCTGGCCTGGTTCTTCAGGGCCGTCACCTCGTCCTCCGGGCTGTAGCTCGGGGCATAGCCCGGGCCGTAGGCGGGAGCGTACGAGCCGTATGGCGCGCCCCACGTCTGTGGTCCCCGGCCAAAGCCGCGACTGTGTCCTCCGCCGAAGCCTCGTCCCCAACCTCGACCCCGTCCGCCGCGGCCAAGGCCACGTCCGGGCAGGGGGTAGCCGGCGCAGTAGCCCGCGCCTCGGCCGGTCATCGGCCCGAGACCCTGGGGTCCTGTTCTGTTTCCGAATGGCATGTGATTTCACCTCCTCTCATTAGTCGTGTTCTCTGAACATCATGTCCTGTGCCCAATCGTGCCGGCGGATCCGCTCCATCAGCATCGCAACATCTTCAGCAGCGCTCGCCGCGCATGGGCGTTTTGCATTTGGGGCAGGCGATGGCGCTGCATGGCGTGCCCTTGCTATGCGGCTGCGTGTGTCCGCAGCTCGGGCAGCGGCACACCACCGACCCGCCAAGGCCCTTGCCTGGTCGCGAGCTTCCTCCCGAACCCTGCCCGCTGAGACGGCCTACAAGCTTTCCGAACATTGACATGCCTCCTTTTCCGTCACCGACCACGTCCACCTCGCCACCGTCGCCGGATACCGGGCGAGCCCGTTAGGGGAGTCGCGGGTGGCGTTCCGCCTCCGATACCGCGTCGGGCCACTGGACTGCTTCTCCTGTCCAGCCACCAGTCGGCGAGACCGCCGACAAACCGGGCCGCCAGCGGGAGAACGCCCACCCACAGTGGGGATGGCGTTGTCGCTGGAAACGTGAGTGCGGGGGTTCTCGCTGGCTTCGCAGGCCGGGCGGCGGCTGTCGTATCGGCACGCATGATCGGCGCCGCGTTGGCAGCAACCGCGACCACCGGCGCCGGTTCAACCTCGTAGATGGCGCCGACCGGGCAGAGGCGCAGACAGGCGCCGCATTCAGCGCACAGGTCGCGGTTGATTACTAGCTTGCCCTCTGCCAGCGAAAGCGCTTGCCAGGGACAGGCTTCGACGCAGTCGCCGCACAGTGTGCATTTCTTCTCGTCGACAAAGATCATCCTCTTCCTCCTCTCCAACGGCGTCCCCGCTGGCCCTGCCCTCCGCCCCATCCACGACCACCCGCGCCGCCGGGGAACACGGGAAGGACCTCCGGGGTGCGGCAGTCGGGACAGACGATGGGCTGGCGCGATGCCAGGGCGTCGAACGGGACCTGCCACTCGTGGCCGAGAGGGGCACAGCGGAAGCGCTGGCTCGGCAGGGCAAAATTGCCCCCTTCAATGCGGAGGGCCTTGCCTTCGGCAAGCACGGTAGCTATCTTGTGATGCGCCGAGCGCAGTATCCGGTGAAATGTGGGACGGGAGACGCCCATCTTCTCGGCGGCCTCCTGCTGCTCCAGGCCCAGCAGGTCTTTCAGCCGGATGGCTTCCGCCTCCTCGATGGCGAGGGTTACTTCCTCCAGCAGGCGCAACGGGATGCCGGCCGGCTTGAAATAGGTTGCCAGCGGCATCTCTGATACTCTGCGGCACTTGATTGGTCTCGACATGGTTGCTTCACCTTATGAAACTATGTTCATAATAATCGACCCTGTGGCGGCTGTCAAGGGGGTGGGAATGATGACCTGTCTCGGGCCATGGAGTTACCATGAGTAGGAGCACCCTTGCTTATCGGGAGGAGAGAAATGCCGAGGAAGGCTCAGCCGGCGGAGATCATACTTGAGCCCGACCTATCTCGCTGCATTGAGACCGTCGCGCGGGAGGAGTTCAGGCGCGGCGTGCAAGCCCTCGCCGCAGGGAAGGAAAACGAGGCGCTCGCCGAAAGGAGCGAAATCCTGCGGCTTTTCCTGGAGGGCGCTGACTTCAAGGAACTACGAGGGCGCTCGGAGCCCCGCCTGTTGGAAGGGAAGAGGGTCAGATTCTCCGTTTTCGTGGAACGCGGCGCTGTCCGCTGGCGGATGGACGTGCTCTAGCGCAGGCCATCGGCGGATGACGGGGGTAGCTCCCCCAGAGGTATCCGCACGCGCTCCATCCGGTAACCTGCCCTCGAAGATTTCGTCTTAAGGCGACTGCGATACGCGAAGATGCTGTTTCAGGTAGCGAAGGAGTTCGGCCGCCAGCGAGTCCGGGGAGCCCTCGATCAAGCCTCCCTGACGCTCGCGGACGCCGCCGCTGATAGCCATCATCCAGCGCTCTTCTGGAGGTAAGTCGCTGCTTGGGTCGACCAGGCCGCGTGGGTCAGGAGGAGGCCTTCGCAACGCAGTCGTTCGCAGCGCAGAGCCCGCTTCTCCGACATCCGCCGGCTCTAGTCCTAGCTGCGTGATCCCCCAGCAGGGGATAGGCGCCGAGCGTGAGTGGAGTCTTGCGCGCAGGGTCGGATAGCGGGGCACATTCGTACCCGTCCCTGCTGTTATGAGCGCTGGCAACGGTGTTCTCTCCACCGTGCGGAAACCTCCGCCGGTCCGCCGCTCCGTCAGCAGGCAATCCCCATCAGCTGCGAGTCCCACCGTCGAGACCCTGTCTACCATCGGTATTCGCAGCAACTCGGCGAGCTGCGCGCCCACCTGACCACTGCCGCCATCGAGCGAAAGATCCCCGCAGACGACAACGTCAGCCCCCACCTTTTCGACAGCGGCCGCCAGTATCCGCGCCGTCCCCAGACAATCGGACCCTGCGAAGGCGTCGTCCCACAGCCGCACCACTTCGTCCACTCCTTCAGCGATAGCGTCCCGCAGAGCGCCATCTTGAAACACTGGGCCCATGCTGATGGCGATGACGCGGCTGCCGGCGCGACAATCCCGCAACGCGAGAGCAGCTTCGAGAGCGTTGGCATCGGCCGGATTCAGGACGTGCGGAAGCGCCGTCTCGTCGATCTTAAGGGCGCCCCTCTCTGCCTCGACGGGCTCCTGGGTGTCGACGACGCTCGTCACGCAGGCGAGGATCGTCACACCCATGGGTCTTCTCCCTGTGGGCACCCCAATGCCGACCGTGCCTCCCCTTCCCCCTCGCGCGCAGCGTCCAGTCTCTCCAATACCACTGGAATGACCTCGTGGACGTCACCGAGAATAGAGACGTCGGCGATCTTGAAGATGGGGGCGCTCTTGTCGCTATTGATCGCGATCACCGACTTCGCGTCCTTCATTCCGACGACGTGGTGGGTTGCTCCAGAGATACCGCAGGCGATATAGAGGCGCGGCGCAACCGTCTTCCCCGAAAGGCCCACCTGCCTATGCGCCGGGACCCAGCCGGCGTCCACGGCCGCTCGGCTCGCTGCCAGGGCGCCTCCCAGCTTTTGCGCCAGCCTTTCCAACATGGCGAACCCGTCCGGCCCGCCGACACCTCTACCGCCGGCGATGATGACATCTGCGCTCATCAGGTCCATCTCGCGCGGCGGATCGCGGACCTCTTTTTCGATGGTTGACCTGGGTACGGCAATTGTCGGTGCGGGCAATCGAAGCACTTTCGGCTCGCAAGGCGTGGCAGGGCGCTTTCCGTAGCCGGGTTGGAAGGTGGCGATCTGAGGGATTGACCGGCAGACTACTCTGGCCGATAGCCTTCCCGCATAGACCGGCCTGTTCACCAGCAGATAGCCATCGCCATCGATATCCAGCTTCGTGCATTCAGATACAAGACCCACTCCTACTCTCGCAGCGAGTCTGGCAGCCAGTATCCGCATCGTTCGATCAGATGGGAGCAGGATGATGCGCGGCGCATGCTGCCGGACGGCAGCCTCCAAGATGGGCATACAGACATCGGGCTGCTGGTGTGAGAGGTTGGGATGATCGCACAGGTAAGCCAGCTGTGCGCCGTGTCGGCCCAGGGCGGGCACCGAACGCTCGGCCTTGTCGTGAAGAACAACCGCCGCGAGCGTGGCGCCCAAACGGTCGCCGAGCCCGCGTCCCTCCGCCAGGAGCTCCAATGACGCGTCCTCCACCTCTCCGTCCCTGAGGCCGATGATGACCCAGACCTCCGCCTTCTTCTCCGCGTTCACGGCCCGATTATACGCCCACCACCGGCTCAAGTATGTCTGAGTTGGGACATCCCGAATGGGAACGCAATTGACCTGCGTCGGCACTACCCATAGAATGCGAGTCGCCGGTCCGCTGAATGCCCTGTCGTGAGGAGGCACAGAATGACGACCCCAACTCCCGAACTGAAGCATCTGTTCACGCCCCTGAAGATAGGCGCATTCACCGTGAAGAACCGCATCGTCAGCACCGGCCACCTGAGCAACTTCGCCGTCGCGGGCCTCCCCTCGGAACGCCACTTCAACTACTGGGTAACGAAAGCAAGAGGCGGCGTCGGTCTGATAGTGACGGAGGACCAGGCGGTGCACCCCAGCGGCGGCTCCGAGTCATTTGTCATCCAGGCCTACCGCGAAGAATGCGTCGAGCCTTTCCGCCGGATCACGTCCGCAGTCCATGAGCACGGGGCGAAGATGGTGGCGCAGCTTTTCCACCCCGGGAGCAACTGGTTTCCGACTCGCGAAGAAGGCCTGCCTCTCTGGTCCGTAGGGCCGATCTCAGCCAACTTTCACGTTGAATCGACTCATGAGATCGGCAAGGAGGAGATCCAGGAGGTGATCCAGAGCTTCGCCTCCGGCGCTGTCCGCATGAAGGAGGCGGGACTGGACGGCGTGGAGTTGATGGGCGCGCACGGCTTCCTGATGGAGCAGTTCTTCTCGCCGCGGACGAACCGACGGACTGATGAGTACGGCGGCTCCGAGGAGAACCGGCTTCGATTTGTGAGAGAGCTCCTGGCGACGGTGCGGCAGGCGGTGGGGCCCGACTTCACCGTCGGCATGAGGATCAGCGGCGACCAGTTCCAGCAGGGCGGGCTCACGCTCGACGACATGAAGCGGATCTGCGCCGCCCTCGCCGACACAGGCAACGTCGACTACCTGAGCGTCTCCATCGGCATCGGCGGTTCCGTAATCCCGCCAATGTACGTTGCCTCGGGCGCCTTCGTCTACCTGGCGGCCGGCATCAAGGAGGAGGTCGATATACCGGTGTTCTGCGCCGGCCGCATCGTCGACCCGATCAAAGCGGAAGACATCCTCTCGAAGAACCAGGCCGATATGGTGGCGATGACCCGCGCCTGCCTCTGCGACCCTGAGTTGCCGATGAAAGCGCAGGAGGGCCGGCTGGACGAGATTCGCTACTGTATCGGCTGCAACGAAGGCTGCTGGGGAAGATCGGCGCAGAAGCTCCCCATAACCTGCGCCATTAACCCGTCCGCGGGCCGTGAAGAGGAGATGAAGATAACGCCGGCGTCTGCCAAGAAGAAGGTCATGGTGATAGGCGGAGGTCTGGCCGGCATGGAAGCGGCGCGGGTTGCAGCTCTGCGAGGTCATTCGGTCGCTCTCTATGAAAAGGGCGCAGAGCTCGGTGGCCAGCTCCAAATAGCGGCGCGCGCTCCCGGCCGGCAGGACATGGCGGAGCCTGTCCGCTACTACCGGCGGCAATTCGAGCTGTTGGGCGTCGATCTGCATCTGGGGACGGAAGTGACGCCGGAGCTGGTCGAACAGGAGGCCGCCGACGCCGTGATCGTCGCGACCGGAGGTGTCGCTGCACGAGGTGCTTTCCCCGGTTCAGACAACCCGAACGTGGTGCTGGCAAGGGACGTGTTGTCCGGCAAGGCGGAGGCCGGCAAGAAGGTCGTTGTCCACTCCATGGACCGCTCCACCGAAGGCTTCACGGCGGCCGACTTCCTGCTGGAGAGCGGGCATGAAGTCGAGCTCCTCATACCACATCCAATCGCGCCGCTGGCGACCGAGCCGATAACGTTTGGCTTCATCATGACCCGAATCGCGCGGGCGGGCGGCAAGATCACGATGGGGCTGGATATAGCGTCCTTCGACGGCAGCATGCTGACGTTGGGCGGGGTCTTCGGCGGCAACGTGCAGTCGCGCGAGGGAATCGACACCGTCGTCGTGTCACGCGGCAGCAAGGCCAACGATGCTCTCTATAAGGCGCTGAAGGGACAGGTCAAGGAGCTCCACGTGATCGGGCAGGCATTGGCGCCGCGCAAAATGCTGGAGTCGACGCTCGACGGCCTGCGCCTCGGCAGAATGGTCTAACCGCAGTCACTCCGACGCTGTCTCGCCCGATCAGCCTCTGCCGAAACGCCAGAACGGGCCGGTCTTCCCAAGGTTGATGAGGATGCCCACCCACTCGCGAGCCAGCTCCGGTATTCGCAGCAGATAATCAGGCGCAAGGCGTTCGCGGAACATACGGCCAGAAAACAGGGTGGCGTAGTCCCTGAGCGGCATCGTGCCGTCAGCGCTCTCAGGATCGTACTGCGTCCAGTTGCGAACGTGCTCTTCCGACCGGAAGAGATTCATGGTGCTTCAGGAATGGACTATATTCTCTGCCCAGCGGCCAAATGGCACGTTGACGTGGCCAACAATGGACGGCGGCGACGCCTCGAGGATCTCGCCGTCTCGCATACGGACGCGTATCGGTTCGTTGCAGTCGAGGCAGGGGCAGTCGATTTGGACTTCCTTGCTGGGGTAGAGCCAGCTGACCGCCAGCGACTCAAACCCTCACTGCCCGTACCATTTCTGTTCCCCATCCACTGATATCAAGTATTGGGTAGGGCGGTTGGAGAACGGCGCTAACGAGCCTATCAGGTCGGTGTTCGGCTCCAGCCAGAACCCCGGGATGCCCGCCTTCTCCAGGTCGTGCAGCGCAACGCGAGCATCCTCCGGCGACAAACTCAACTCCTTCGCCAGCTCCGTATAGTGAGGCGCGCGACCGTCTCTGACATTGGCGGTTATAGACGCGTGGTACATCTTTGCCAGAAGTTCTCGATCCGCCATGGTGCACCTCCTGTGCGATCAAGCCCGGAGATTTCCCGCGGGCAAACCATATCACAGCCGGTCGCCGTTGCCAAGTGGATGCTGGCGCTTCTTCCTCCCTAACTGGGTTGACCGGCCGGCTAAAGGAGGATATAGTATATCAGGGGAGGCTGATATGTCACGCACCGGAACGACAACTTCAACGACGAAAAAGGCTTTTCACCGCGAGACGGATCTGGGCGCCTGCCTGCGGCTGCTGGGCGAGGAGAACCGGCTGCGCATCTTCGCCCTGTTGACGAAGGGGGAGTTCTGCGTTTGCGAGATCGAGGACACCACGGGCCTATCTCAGAGCCTGGTCTCGAATCATCTGGCAGTGCTGAGGCACGCCGGTCTGGTCGAAAGCCGCCGCGACGACGAAGACGGCCGCTGGATCTTCTACCGCGCCAATCGAAAGGCAGCGGCCGCCCTGCGCGAACGACTCGACGCCTTGCTAGACGTCCAACTGTCGCCGGGAGACCGCCGTCGCGCTGAACAGGTGTGCCGTCTGAGGGGGTCCTGACGATGTTTTTTTGGCACAATACATCAGCCAGCGATGATGTGGTAACGCAGCCGGTTGCCTGCGTAGCCACTCCCGCCAAACCTGGCGACAGTCTCACGGAGCGCAGATTCCCGCTGCCGCTTTGGGCAGCGCTCGCGGCGGCTGCCCTGGTTTGGGTAATGACTTATCTGGCTCTCCACCCCATTGCCAATGCCCTCACCTACGATCTCCTCCGCCTGTCACCTGACGGCCACCTGGGCAGCGCCGTCAACTTCTTCCTCTACGATACCCCGAAGGTCCTCCTGCTCCTTACGGGCATCGTCTTCCTGATGGGAATCATCCGGACGTTCTTCTCGCCTGAGAGCACACGAAGGCTCTTGGGCGGACGCAGGGAGGGCGTAGGCAACGTCGCGGCGGCGGGACTCGGTATTGTAACGCCCTTCTGCTCCTGCTCCGCCGTGCCGCTGTTCATCGGCTTCGTCGAGGCAGGTGTACCGTTAGGTGTGACTTTCTCATTCCTGATCTCGGCACCCATGGTGAACGAGGTCGCCATCGTCCTTCTCTTCGGCTTATTCGGCTGGAAGACGGCGGCGCTCTATGTTGGACTCGGGCTGGCGATAGCGATTGTCGCCGGCTGGGTGATTGGACGGCTGCGGCTGGAGCGACACGTTGAGCCGTTCGTCTACGAGATCGCCGTCGGTCAATTGGACGCCACTGAGAGCCTGAGCTGGTCCGACAGAACCGCTAGGGGCATCCAAGCCGAGCGCGACATCGTCGGCCGCGTCTGGCCCTTCGTCGTGGCCGGCATCGCCGTTGGCGCGGCCATCCACGGCTACGTCCCTCAGGACGCTATGGCCAGCATAATGGGGAAGGGCGCCTGGTGGAGCGTTCCAGTCGCAGTAATCCTGGGTGTGCCCATGTATTCGAATGCCGCAGGCATCCTGCCGGTCATTGAGGCGCTTATCGACAAGGGAGCCGCGCTCGGGACGGCCCTCGCCTTCATGATGAGCGTCGTCGCCCTGTCGCTGCCGGAGATGATCATTTTGCGTCGGGTGCTCAGATGGCAACTGATCGCCGTTTTCATCGGCGTCGTCGCGGTCGGGATCATGGCCGTCGGATTTGTCTTCAATCTAGTCTTCTAGGAGGAACATCATGGTCAAGATCGAAGTGCTCGGGTCAGGTTGCGCGAACTGCCAGCGACTGGAGGTGCTGGCGCGTAAGGCTGTCGCGAAGCTAGGCATCGAGGCGGAAGTGGCGCACGTCACCGACATCAAGGAGATCATGGCGCGCGGTGTGATGGCGACGCCGGGCCTCGCGGTCAACGGCAAGATCGTGTTAAAGGGACGTGTGCCCGCGGCTGCGGAGGTCGAGAGCCTGATCAAAGGCGCCGCGTCGTCGCCGGACTGGAGGAAGTCGTGACGAGAGTGCTGTTCGTCTGCACGCACAATGCCTCCCGCAGCCAGATGGCGGAGGCGTTGCTGCGTCGCCTCGGCGGCAGCTCCTTCGAGGCGCACAGCGCGGGCACGGAGCCGCGTGTGGTCCATCCCCTGGCCATCGAAGCCATGGCAGAGAGCGGAATCGATATCAGCGGGCAGCGCGCCAAGCCGGTGGACGACTTTGTACAGCAACCCTTCGACTACGTGATCACGCTTTGCGATGACGCCAGGGAGACCTGTCCGTTCTTTCCCAACGCGTCGAACCGACTCCACTGGAGCTTCCCCGACCCGTCGGTCGCGACTGGCAGCCATGGAGAGAGGCTCGCGGTCTTTCGGACAGTACGTGACGGTGTCAGGGCTCAGGTCGAGGAATTCATTTCCGCGCATGGGGAGAGGTAGCAGTAGATGTACTTCTTCGCCAGCGACGGGACAGCGCTCGCCAGAGTGCGCCGCATGGACGGAAGTGAAGCGGGGACGTGAGACCCTCCCGCAACGGGCTGCGTACCCAGAGGAAGCGGCAAGCGCACGCGGCGCCCCCAGGGCCATTGACACCGCCGGGTAGCCCGCACACATCCTTCTCAGCAGATGGCGCCCCACAGGAGTGATACTGGCAGGGCGCTCACTCCGTAAGGATCGGTAATGCCTCGAAAACCAACTCTTTTCGACTTGTGCAGAACAACCCTTTACATCGGTTCAATCGGCTACGGCGGCCCAGCGATTCTGGCGCTGATGAAAAGGACTCTCGCCGATCAGAGAAGGTGGATATCCGAAAAGGAGTTCATGAACGCCTTGAGCCTGGCACAGGTGTTGCCGGGCGCAACCGGTGTAAGCGTCATAACCTACATAGGATTCAAGCTCCACAAAGTATGGGGCGCGATCCTGGCTCCCCTGTTCTACATTCTGCCGGCCGCCGTCGGCGTGACGGTGCTGGCCTGGGCCTACTTCCGTTTCGGCGACGTTGGCTTCGTCAAAGCGTTGTTCGCCGGATTGGGAGCGCTGGTGGTCGGCCTCCTGCTCAGCGCCACCTGGACACTGGGACGTTCGGTATTCAAAAAGCTGGATATCGGGGACATAAAGGGTCTCGTCATTAGCCTGACGACGTTCATCAGCATCTACTTCTTTGGTCTCAACGTCGTTTGGCTGGTCCTGGCAGCCGGTTTTGTCGGCTTTGTTCTCTTTTACTTCACCGGGGAGTTTGAAGGCGAAAGAGCGGCGCCGGGAGGGGCGCTGCTTTCTGAGCCCAGGACCCTGGGCCGCGAGCCATTGAACGCCAGGGATTTCATTCCGGTTGTTGCTCTGGCAGCGGTGTTCGGGGTCGGTCTGATTGTGGCTCCGACACGCGCTCTACTGACGACCTTTCTGGGCATTGGCTCGCTTGCCTTCGGCTCGGCCTTTGCCGCTATTCCCCTCATGCAGCATCAGGCGGTCGACGCCCACCACTGGCTTACGACGAAGCAGTTTCTTGACGGCATCGCACTGGGACAGATCACCCCTGGCCCCATCCTGATCACCGCCACGTTTGTCGGCTATCACGCGGCGTCGATTGCAGGAGCGCTTTTCGCAACCCTGGCGATCTTCATCCCGTCGATCGTCGCCATGATTGCGCTCGCCGACGTCCACGCACGGGTGCAGAATCTCAAGATTGTGAAGGTGGTGGTCAGGGGGTTCCTGTGCGGGTTCATTGGTTTGCTCATCGCCGTCACCCTACAGTTCGCCACCAAATCGCTTGTCAGCTGGCAGGCCTGGTTGATTTTCCTGGGAGCCGTCTTCTGGTTAATGGTCCTGAGAAGGGACTCTGTTTGGGCAATCCTGGGAACAATCGCGCTTTCATTGCTCATATTTCCAAAGTGACATCACCCGTGCCAGCGGCATCCTAAACGTTAAACCGGCATCCCTGTCTATCTGCTGAGATGGAACTTGATCGTCTGTGCCGTCTCGTCGAGAGCCGGGCGCTCCTCCGTGTCGGGCAAAACGCAGCCCTTTCAACTTCCCAAGAACGAGGCCGAGCACAAGCGGACACTGCCGCGCACCATCCGGCGAGCGCGGGTCTTCTCGTGTCGTCAGCCCCAGGGGTCGTTCGCCGTCTTCATCACGGCACGCAAACCTTCGTGAAAAACAGGTTGTTGCTGTATCGCTAGAGTAGCTCTTGACCGGTGAGACGTCGGAACGCGTCGCGATATCGCGCCGACGTGTCCGCGACCACCTGGTCGGGCAGGTTCGGCGGTGGCAGTTCGCGATTCCAACCCGACGCTAGCAGCCAGTCGCGCACCGGCTGCTTGTCGAAGCTCGGCTGCGACTTGCCGGGTTGATAAGTCGCTGCATCCCAGAAGCGGCTTGAATCCGGCGTGAGCAGCTCGTCGATAAGCATGAGCTCTCCCCCGTGCCAGCCAAACTCCATCTTCGTGTCCGCGATGATAACTCCCTGTTCTAGTGCGTAGTCCGCTGCGAAGCGGTAGATAGCCAGCGTGGCGTCCCGAACGCGCTTCGCTGTCTCTTCGCCCACCATCGCCGCGACCTCCGGAAGGCTGAGGTTGAGGTCATGCCCGCTCTCGGCCTTCGTCGAAGGCGTGAATATAGGGTCCGGGAGCTTGTCGCTCTCCCGGAGCCCCCTCGGCAGCGGAATCCCGCATACCGACCCCGTCTGCTGGTACTCGACCCAGCCGGAGCCCGACAAATATCCGCGCGCAACGCACTCGATGTCGAGCCGCTGTGCCTTCCAGACAGTCATCGATCGGCCGACGATGTCCTGAGAGCACGGGAACGGGAGGTCGGCGTCCTCGCAGTTGGTGATTAGGCGCAGCATATGGTTGGGCATTACGTCCGTCGTCTTCTCGAACCAGAATGCCGATAGCTGGGTCAGCACCGCGCCCTTGTCCGGCACGCCCTGCGGCAGAACCACGTCGAAG
>Ga0315288_10004154_pt1 | contig 18420 bp, 31 predicted proteins | sample YL17G11_20_MG_FD_203454 | JGI IMG/M metagenome (GOLD analysis project Ga0315288, IMG submission 203454) | Sediment microbial communities from Yellowstone Lake, YNP, Wyoming, USA - YL17G11_20 | ecosystem: Environmental > Aquatic > Freshwater > Lake > Sediment | place: USA: Wyoming | collected... | reverse complement strand
GGTGGCCTCTATGAGTGCCGGTGGCCATTCACTCATGAGTTGATATCGGAATTCTTCTATCTTCTTCTGGTCGTCTGTCATGCCATAATCCTCCATCGTCATCTCCAGTCATCGAACCCGATCTCATGGTTCGTCATCTCGTCAATCACGCGCGCCAGTTCGAGGCTCGGCTTGCGGAGCCCGTTGCGTAGGTCGTAGATCGCCCGCAGGCTCGGCGCCTTGAGCTTGACGTCCACGGCAGTGCGCTTCAGCAACGCCAGGACGAGCCCGGCGGATAGGTGGCGGTCGTCCATCCACCGCCCGAACTTGGTGGGCGCCACAGCGAACGTGCGCGGCCTGCCACGTGAGCGTTTCGGGCGCGCCTCCGTCGTGACCATTGCCGGCTTGCGGGTCATGCGAACCACCATATCATGTTTTTCGCAGGATTCGTCAAAAACCGTTTCCCGACGTCACACCAGCGTGCTATGGTGTCTTCAGTTGCGATGCCGGCCGCGACGGAGGGACCACCACACATGGACATCTACAGCATCTCGCGAGCGAAGGACTTCAACCGCTGCCGGCGCCTGCACTACTTCGCGCACGTCCTCGGGCGGCGGTCGCGTCGCGTCGCCGACACGTTGACCTTCGGCAGTCTCCTTCATGCCGGACTTGAGCAATGGTGGGAGTATCATCGCGATCCGATAGCGGATAGCTATCCAGAGCGCGGGCTGGACCTGGCGCATGCCGGAATCCGCGCCGCCGTTGCCGCGACCGCAGACGGGGCCGTTGACGCGCTCATGCTGATCCGCCTCGAGGAACTGATCACTGGCTACCACCACCGCTGGTGGGCGTTCGCCCGCGGCTGCAAGGTGCTCGGCACGGAGCGCGCGTTCTCCACGCCACTGATCAATCCGAACTCAGGGCACGCCTCGCGCCGGTTCCGGTTCGGTGGCCGGATTGATGGCATCATCGAAGTTCCAGGCCCAGGCGGCGGAATCTGGATCCTCGAGCACAAGACGTCCACGGACGAACTGGAGCCTGGGAGCGCCTACTGGCAGAAGCTCCGCATCGATGGGCAGGTGTCGGCGTACTACGAAGGGGCGCGTGCCCTCGGCTACCATGACATCCGCGCCTGTCTCTACGATGTGGCGCGCCGCCCAATGCTCAAGCCGCACAACGCCACGCCGATGGAGAAACGCCAGTACCGCAAGGATGGCGCCCTGTACGCGAGCCAGCGGGCCGAGAACGAGTCGCTGGGCGCCTACCGCGAGCGCCTGCGCAACGAGATTGCCGAGGCTCCTGGCGAGTACTACCAGCACGGCACCGTTGTGCGCCTGGATAGCGAGCTGCACGAGTACCGTCAAGACGCATGGGAGACAGCGCACGAGATGGCCACTGCGATCAAGTCCAACCGGCATCCGCGCAACCCCGACGCGTGCTTCAAGTACGAGCGCGCCTGCGAGTACTTCGAGGTTTGCACGCACATCGCGGACCTCGACGATGACACCCGCTTCACGACCCGCCGGCACGACCCGGCGGAACGAGGACCAGTCCAAGAACCATTGCCGTTCTAACCCCGAAAGAGAAAGGGATCACCATGACCGCACCGAGAGCCTACAGCCGACTCCAGCACGTCAAGAAGGGGCCAATGAATAGCGCGCTCCGATTCTTGTTCTACGGCGCCGAGGGCGTCGGCAAGAGCACGCTGCTCGCGCACGCCCCGGCGCCGATCTTCTTCGATCTCGAAGATGGCACTGCGACCCTCGACGTCGCCCGCTATTCGTTCCACGATGGGCCAGGCGGGCACGTTGCGCACGGCTTCCAGGACGTGCGCCTGGCGATTGCCGACTTGACAGAGAGCGAGCACGAGTTCCAGACGCTGGTCATCGACACCGTGGACCGCCTGGAGGCGATGCTCTGGCGATGGATGATCGCCCGCGACAACGATTCCGGCGGCAACCCGTTCTCGAAGTCACACCAGACGCTCACGAGCATCGAGTCCTACGGCTACGGGAAGGGGCCGCAGGTCGCCGTTGACGAGTGGCGCGCCCTGTGCGAGTCCCTGGACGTGCTCCGTCTACGGCGCAACATGCACGTCGCTCTCATTGGGCACGCGCAGATTCGCACGTTCAAGAACCCGACCGGCGAAGACTACGATCGCTTCCAGCCGTCGCTCAACATGCTAGCCGCGGGTTGCCTCAAGTCGTGGTGCGACGTGACCGGGTTCTGTTGCTACGAAGACGGGAGCGGCAAGTTGGACGGCAAGGACAAGAGGGACCGCCCGCGCGGCTGGTCCACCGGCCGCCGCCTACTCAAGCTCCAACGCGAAGCCGCATTCGACGCCAAGTCCAGGATCGCACTGCCGGCGGAGATCGAACTGGACATCACCAATCCATGGGCGCCACTCAATGACGCTATCGGTCAAGTTCACCTGGAGGCGAAGAAGCTGATTGACTCCATCGCCGCGGTGTGCGCCGCCATCGGCGACGAAGTCCTGGCCAAGAAGGTCGCCGCCGCGGTCAAGAACGCAGGCGCGAACACGGCCACCCTTGCACGCTATCTTTCCGAGTTACAGACTCGGGCCAATCAACCGAAAGAGGAGGTCACCAATGTCACGCAATGAACTGAACGGCACCTTTCGCGCAGTCGCAATCCCGCAGTCAAACGATCACGGCACCACCATGGTCCAATGGGGCAAGAGCAAAGCGGGCAACAAGCAAGTCCTGCTCATGTTCCACCTGCTCGACGGCCCGCAGGTTGGGCGCGATGTCCCGTGGTTCGGGAACTTCACGAAGGACTCGTACGCGAGAACGCTGGAGTCGCTCCGCGCATGCGGCTGGCAGGGCGATGACCTGGCGGTAGTCGGCAACCAGACCCTCGACCAGGAAGTCTCCGTTGTCGTCGAGACGAAAGAGTATGAGGGCAAGGTGCGCACGAGAGTCGCATGGGTGAACAAGCCTGGCGCCGGCGGGATTGCACTCAAGGATCCGCTCTCGGATGCCGAGTTGCGCCAGTTCGCCGCGCAGATGAAGGGTCACGCCAAGTCGTGCCCCGTCGTCGAAGGTCCGAAGGTAGATCGGAACGCGATGACCGGCAACGAGTACGATCAGTCGGCGCCCGAAGACGATGACCGGCCGCCATTGGATGACGAAGACTCGATTATTCCATTTTGATGCGCCACCAATGAAGCGATGTGACCGTTCTGATCCCCGTCGAACGGAGCACTTGCATTCTGCCGCCATGCTAACTATCATGATCGCTAGTGGTATGAATCAACAGTGCTCCCATGTCCCGTCAAGGCATAGCGCCTGCCGACTTCCGTCGGCGAGCGATTGCAGAACTGGCCCGGCTCGCCGGCACCAGCGACGCAAGTGACCTGCGCGCGCTCGCGGAAGCGGCGCGTGACTGGGCGGACATCGTGTTGCGGACTCTTGATGAGGCGACCATGACCCCCGTGGACGCACATCGGGAGTCCGTGCTAGCCTACGCGGCATGACGACTCGGACTGCCGGCTTCCAACTCGCGATCACACTTGCGCCTCTGCCCACCGATCCGTGGAAGCACCGCGGGATCTACGGCCCGCAAAAGGACATGATGCCCGACCGCTTCATGTTCCTCGAGCCCGCGGCGCTGGCGTCAATGGCCGCTTGGGAACAGGCGCACCCCGGCACGCTCTGGATCTCGGACTGCTTCCGCAACGCGATTGGTAGCCTCGGCCGCCGGCAGAAGAACGCCGCGGCGCATAGCGGTGTGGCCACCGGCAAGCTCCCTGGCAGCTCGGCGCACGGCTACGGGTTCGCCCTGGACGTCGAGGTTGACCACTGCCTCCAGACGTTCGGCAAGCACATCGGCGGCCCGGTCACGAAGAAGGACTGGGATCACGAGCGCGAGAAGTTCGGCTGGTACTGCCACCGTCGCGACCACGCTGGAGGCTCCGAGTCGTGGCACGAGAACTTCCTCGGTGACGATCCTACCCGTTGGCTCGCGCACGCGGGCACGTCCACCGCCGGCGCCATCGAGGCCAAGGTGCAGGCACTCTACGGCCCGTTCAGCGCAGACAAGCTGCTCATCAACGAGACCTTGGAGCGCCTCAGGTACAAGCCCGACCAGAGCGGCATCCGCCGCTTCCAGGGCGACTGGACACTTGAGGCGGACGGCATCGCCGGCCCGATGACGCAACGCGTGCTCCTATTCGTCGGCGCACGGTTCGTGGATGCCACCGGAGCACCGTTGCCGATCAAGCAGACCGCTTGACGGCCGCCGGCCCGGCGAGGTACAAGAGATCCAGCCGGCGATGAGGGACATGCCCTGCAGTGCAGCCTCCGTTCGATCCCCCTGAAGACTCGATGTCGGGAGTGTCCCTCCTGGCTCGGCCCGGTCGCAGCCGGCAAAGCACGCGGCCGGGCCACCTTTTTCTCGGAGGTCCGATGTCACGCCGTCATGAGCGCGAGCAGCCCGAGTTTCTAGTCTGGGTGCGCACGCAGGGTTGCTTCCTGGCGCCGTTCGGCGAGTGCCAAGGCCGAACCGAGCCGCACCACGCCGGCCAGCGCGGAGTCGGCCTGAAGTCGGCAGACGTCGAGGCCGTGCCGCTCTGCACCAAGCACCACCGGCAGTATCACGACCACACCGGGCGGTTTAGGTGGCAGTCACACGCCGAGCTGCTCGCCTGGCGCGCCTACGCCATCGAGCAAACGCAGGCCGGCTACGTCCGCGCTCAGGAGTCCGTCGAACTGGTGCCGTTCTGAGCCTGGCTCGGCGTGCCTCAATGATATTCACGTTGTAGACGCGGGCGCCCCAATGATATTCACGAAGTGGACGACGTCGCTCTGCCTGTTTCAGGCGCGACAGTTTTTCCGGGCGGATCTCTCCTTGAGGACTTGCTAGCCCGAGTCGGGGGAGCCTTGGCGTCCCCGCTCCCACCCCGTCCGGTGCTCGGCCTCCCGGGTCTGCCCGCCGCCCTCCCTGGTTGCCGCTTCGTCCTGCTTCCACCGCCGGGGGGAGAACCCGGATCTATGTGGCATGTGTGAAAAAGTATGTCAATGGTGCTGGTTGTACCCAGGGGTGGGTCAAAACATACCCACCCTCACATATCGTCAATGATGTCCGTGTAGTAACAGACAAGAGCGCAGTGCGATTATTTTAGGGGTGGGTCAGAACATACCCACCCCTACACACGGCTACTTCAGACGCCACAGGATGCCCCGTAGGCGGCCGGGCGCCGGTGGTAGTCGCCCGCACGGGATCACGGCTTCACGCCCGCCAGTGGCCCGGCCATCGCGCCTACGGCCCGAATGCGCTCGCCCCTGGCCGCGGCCTCCATCCGGCGCAGGCAGCTATCGTAGGCGCGCCGCATGGCCAGAGGAGGATGCGCATCGCCCATGTGAACCATGATCGCCACGCGCTCCTCGTAGTCCTCTTGCCAGGCCGCCGGCCACTTCGCCACGGCGCGCTTGACCACGCCCATCCGGTCCTCGGCCTGTCCTGTCTCGATTCGCTTGGCCACGTTCAGCGCTCCTTGTGCTCCTTCATCAGCTCGCGCACCGTGCGCACCGCGTCGTTCCACGTGCCTCCCTGCCACTCCAGCGCCCCGAACAGGTCGTCCATCCACGGCGGCCCAGGCCGCCCGCCTCGGAGCGTCTCTTCGGCCATTGCCTTGATCTCGATTGCCAGATCGGAACTGGGCAGCTTCACGCGCTCGCGGATGTACGTTAGCGACACCGCGAATCGCTCGGCCTCGGTCATCCACACGCCGACGGTCCGTTGCTCCTTCTCGGCCCACTTCGTTGCTGTCCGGACCTGCTCCTCCAGCTCGTGGATGCGCTCCCTGGCTCGCGCCAACTGGTGGCTAGTCCAGCACGTCCAGCACCAGCCAATCGGCTTGCCGTAGGCGTCAACCGGGTGACCGCTCGGCAACCCTATCACCTGCTCGCAGTCGGCATGCTCCGGGCGTGAGAACGCCAACGGGCACAACGGGCCAGGGTATGGCTTGCACGGCTCAGGCTCACCGCACCCCGGCTCGTGCATGATGCCCACGCCGATGTCAATGCCGCCACACGAACACTGGTGCGCCATCACCCGGCCGCCTTCTTGCGCCCGGCCAGCATGCCCAGTTCGGCCTGGTGCTTCTGGTGCAACCAGCGAACGTACTCGCTCACGCTGGTGGTGTACCGTTCTGCCGCGGCCAGCAACTCGGCGTGCTCGGCCTCGGACACGTGGATGAGTACCGCTTTCGGGCGGCGCGGTTTCGGGGTCGGTGCGTCAGTCATCGGTCGGATCCTTTCGGTGGGTAGTTCTGGTGGCCAACTGCTCGCCAGTCGTTCCGTTCGTTCTCGGTCGCTTCGCGGTCGCTTCGCGGTGACGGCTTGGAAGTGACTTCATCCGGCACATGATGCCAAGTTGTTCGATGGATGATCTGCCAAGTGGCACTCTTGCCAATTCCGAATGCCGGGCCGATCAGGCACTGTTTCTCCCCTTCAGCAGATCTCCGACGGATCTCTCGCACCTGCTCTTCAGTGAGCTTGGCTCGGCCGTTATCTTCGCCACGCGCGAGTCGATTCTTGCGCTTGGCGTCCTGCGTGTTGTCCTTGGGAGTGCCCAAGAATAAATGCTCTGGATTGACGCATGACGGATTATCGCAGTGGTGGCAAACGAAAAATCCATCGGGGATTGGCCCGTTGGCCAGTTCCCATGCGATGCGATGAGCGTATTGCCGTGTGCATTGCTGCCGAATGTAACCATATCCATTCCCGATAGAATGGCCCTTCCAGTTCCAACACCATTCGGTCTTCTCGACTTGTGCCCAGAATCGCTCTGGGAATGGTACGGATTCTGATTCGTTTTTCATTGTCCAACCATGCCCGGTAGCATTGGCGGCCCCAGGCTCACCAGTCGTTCTACTCGTTCTCGGTCGTACCCGGCGCCGCGGAGGGCAGCTTCTAAGATCACTACCGCACTCCCAGCCAGTTCTTCGACACGCAACTCACGCAACTCAACGAGGGCGGATGCCAACATGTATATCGCCCAGTCACGCTGCGCGCGCACGTGCTCGGTGTCGCGTGTGTCGAGTTCCGCCCAGAGGCGGTCGGTCCGTCTCTCGATCAGCTCCGCGACCGCAACCGCAACCGCGGCCCGGTCGGCATCGCAATCCAGGCACCGCCCGGTCATCGCTTCGAGCAACGCGTCCACATCTTCGAGCAACGCTGCATCCATGGTGTTCTCCTCTCGTTCTATATAGCGCACGCGCTAGCCGTTTGGCTAGGCTAATCCTTGCCCATAGGCAACTGGATCGCTAGTCCGCCCGCGGAGTCTGGCGCCAACACGCCCACCGCGGCAGCTCCATGTCTGCGCGGAGGTCTGCGAACAACTCGTCGCAGTCCGTGTAGATCCCGTGCAGCACGGATGCGGTGTAGTCGCTCAACCAGCTGATCAGGGCGTCTTGCATCGCGGTCGGCATCGCCGGTGCCAGTTTCTTCTTCGGCATCGTCTACTCCTCGCTCCCGGCCGATGCCCACGCGGCGCGCAGTGCGCTCTCGTAGATCGGCCAGTAGATCGTCGCCGCTCCACCGTGCAGCCCGTAGTGTGCCGAGTCCTCGGCCCAGGCGGCCACATCCCAGTCGCCGCTGTCTAGGTCATCGGCGGTGAGGCAGTCCTGCGCCGCCAGTTCGCCGGCGGCGCGGCCCAGCTCCTCGATCTCGGCACATCGCTCGGCGTACCGCTTCTGCTCGCCGTTGACGTACTCCTCGAGATCGTCGGTGAAGAACACGCGCTCCAGGTCGGCTTCGTGTTGCAGCTCCTCGACGATCTCAGGCACCGTCGCGCCTTCGGATAGCCGCTCCTGCACCGCCCATGGCGTGCCTTGGAACCAGTCGCCAGCGGCCCATCCGCGGCAGAAGTCGCCGTTCTCGGCGGCGCGGTCGAACGCCACCTGCAGTTCCTCGGTCGCCACGCACGCCGGACTGGTTGCCTCGTCTTCGTGCTCGTCATCGGCCCACTGACCGACGTGATTGCTCCCATCCCACCGCTGGCCGCGGTAGGCGGCCACGATGACCGCGAGCCGCGCCTGCTGCTCGTCGGCTTCGAGCCACTCCTGCAGCTCCTCGGCAAGTACGTCGTAGCGGACGTCGAGCACCACGCGCTCAAGCTGGTGCCAGACTCGAAACGGAACGGCGCCGCGCTCGTACCAACCGCTGACGTCGCCGCCGTTTGCCGGGTCCAGGATCAGGCGCACGCCGACTGTGAGTTGCCCGGTGCCAAGTCTGATGCTGATCTTCTGGTCTGCCATTGCCGTTCTCCTCGTTCGTGTGCTGGTGTTACGCGGCCAGGGCCGCGCACTCGTTGTAGGCGATCTCGTACGCCTGCTCCCATGTCCACGCTTCTCGCGCCGCCCGCCACACCACCGATTCCGCATTCGCCACCGTCCACCCGTCGTGCTCTGCCGCTTCGACGCCGCGCCATGCTGCGTTCTCGAGTTCGTTCACGTTCCGTGTCATGGTTCTAGTATACGAACCCGCTAGCGTTATCGCTAGACGCGCCATGACCCGCGCACTAGTAGAATCTTGCGCTAATAGTGCCACCGCGCCGACGGGTCGCACCAGTCCCCCAGGTCCGCCGGCTGGCGCTCGAGGCGGTAGTACACCATCGACTTGCTGCCGTTGGAGATCATCGTGCAGCCTGGCAGGCACTGCATGATGCGGGCGACCGCCTCGGTGGCCGCCTCGATGCTGTCCAGGTCGAACCACACGGTGATGGTGTCGCTGTCCACCTCGGTCACGAAGTCCGTCGCATACTTCCGGGCTAGCTTCCTCGCCGTCGCAATCGTTGTCCGTGCCATTGTCGTGCTCCTCTGGCGCCATGGCGCCCGTCGGTGTTATCGGTCGCCGCCGAACCACTGCTCCTGCTTGGCCACCATCCACTCGTTCGCCTGCTCGTCGGTGATGTCGCCACCCTCGACCATGTCTGCCAGGCTGCTGGCCAACTCGCGCATCGTTTGCTGCTTCCGGGCTTCGATTCGTTCCATCATGTTCGTCATGGTCTAAGTGGCCAGTAGCGGATCAGCTCGGTGGGCTCATCGCTCAGGCGGTAGGCGTACCGGACGTGCGGCACGCCGGCGAGCTGGACTATGGTGCCAACCATTGACACGGGTCACGCTCCCTGCGCGGCGCGCATGCGGCGCTCGATGGCGTCGAGTTCCGACGACGTGTGCCGGCACGACAACGCCACCGTGCGGGTCAACTCGCCTTCCTTGATGCTCATCGAGATGGTGCTACCGTGCTCGCCGTCGGCGGTGTAGTAGCACACGAACGCGCGCCCTTGGATGTCATCGCGCTGCGCGGTCACTTCCGTCACGGTCGCCATGCGACCGTAGCAGTTGATCGCCTGGTCGCCGACCTTCAGGCCGGTCACTTGCTCGCGGGTCGGGATCAGGTAGGTGGGTTCGCTCATCGTCTGGCCTTTCGTTGCGTTCGTCATGGTTCGAGTATAGCGCCACGGCTATCGTTTGCCATAGGCGAAACATCGCCGGAGTTATAGCGGAAGATTCCACCAGCAACGCGGTATGAGCCGCCCTATCGGTTGCCATATCATTGAACCATAACGCAACGAACCCAGGAGCCAACCATGGAGATCAAGTACGGCGCGAAGTATGACGAAAATCTGGATGTGGCCGTCATCGCGAAGCTGATCCGCAAGGAGATCAAGACGGCCGTTAACTCCGGCGCGTTGCCACCGTTCGCGGCCAGTGTGCGCGTTTCGCGTTCCAGCATGTCGCAATCGATCTGCGTCAACGTCACCGCGGCCGGCTTCGTCATTCACAGCGATGCGTTGTTCGCGCACCTGGCCGCCCACGACGGATCGCCGTGGTGTCAGTGCCGCTACTCCGAGTCCGCCATGGCAGTGCTCAATGGCATCGAAGCGATGCTGGCCGCCTACAATTACGATGGCTCAGACAGCATGGCCGACTACTTCAACGTCAACTTCTACACGTCGGTGGGCTTCGATTGCCGGTTGACGGACGCCGAACTGGCACCGATCCTGGAACCCGCCCCCGAGTCTGCCCCCGAGTCTGCCACCGAACTGGCCATCGAAGAACACGAAGTCCTGGAGCCCGCGACAGACGAGATCTTCGCAAACGAGGGCGTGGACGAGGAGACTGCCGACGCCATCGCCCAGCTGGACCTGGCAGACGAAGGTTGCTTCGCGGACGAGGGCGTGGACGAAGATCCCGAAGACGCGTACACGCGATCCGTCCGACTGGCCGAGTCACTCCGCCCAGGAGCCTCCCAGGCCGCCCCGATATTGACCGTGGTTCCGGCCCCCGAGCCCGAACTGGAGCCCACCACGGCCATCCAGCCCATCTCAGAGCCCGCCCATGGTACTGCCGCCCAGGCGTCGTTTGCATCGGCCGACCTGATCGCCTACATCACCCGGCGCCACCACGAAGGTCGGACCCGACTGGCGACGTTCACCCGCGAACTGTCCGAGCACCCGGCGGCGGCGATGGCATTCGGCGACGACGTCCACCTGGCCGCGCAGTGGGTGAGCGGTCAAGTGACATCCGACGTGCTACGAGCACTCGGACACGGCGCCACCATGTCCGAGATCCACGAGACACTACTGCGCGACCTGGTCCGCGAAGCCACCAGCCAGTCGGCAAGTGGCATGCGATCCCTGGCACTCGATGCCGAGCAGCAAGTCCGATCCCAGTTGCTCGATGCCATCGCCCAGGCACAACGCCGGGCCGAAGCCGCCGTTTGACCGCATCGAGCGCGCCCCCGTGCGGAGGCGCACATGCGGTGCATTCGTGCCAGAACGGTAGATCGGATTCCAGTCGCGCGGTAGTCTCCCGCTATCGCGTGGGATAGCGTTCGGCTATATCAACGCGATGGCCTGCCATATACTTGAACCATGACGAACGAAACCCGAACCAGCGCAGAGATCAAAGCCGACCTCGAGAACTACCAGCCCTGCAGCAAGTGCGGCGGAAGCGGAACCTACGTCGCCAAGACGAGCGGCCGGGCGTACGAGTGCAGCGTGTGTTTCGGCCACGGCCGAACCATGAAGCCCGCCGTGAAGCGCGCCATGCGGGCCGCGATGGCCGCCGAGCAGGAAGCTGCCCGCGCGCCGCTCATGCCGTGGATAGAGGAGCTGCGCGCCGCCGCCGCCGCCCTGAGCATCCCCGACCCCGAGAGCGACGAGCAGTGGACCTACGCCGAGCGGTCGGCCATGCGCACCCATCAGTTGCTCACCAGCATCGCCGCCCAGGCGTACAACAAGGGCAGCGTGACCGATGCGCAGCGCGCCGCCGCCAACGCCGCAGTTGCCCGCCTCACCGCCCCGGCGCCGGAGGTCATCCCCGTGCCCACCGGGCGCCAGCAGGTCACCGGCCGCATCGTGAGCGTGAAGGAAGTGGAGAACCAGTACGGCGTGACCATGAAGGTCCTCGTGGCCGATGACCGCGGGTTTCGCGTGTTCGGCACCCGCGCAGCCTCGATGCTAGTCCCGTGCGAGACTGGCTACATTGACGGTTCCGACGGCCGCCGCTATCGCCCGGCCAGCGTTGGCGACCGGGTGACGTTTGTTGCCACCATCGAGCCCAGCCATGATCGCGGGTTCGGGTTCTACAGCCGCCCGGCCAAGGCCCGCGCGGCCGAGTAGTTCCACGGAGCGCGCACGATTCCAGCCGCCATCGCGCTATCGTTAGGCTATACGAAAACGCTAGCGCAACCGATAATCAAACCATGACGAACGAAACCGCAAACGCAACCTGGAATCAGATCAGCGTCGCCACCAAGATGGCGTGTGGCGCCCGCGAAGTGGCCTACGACTCCACCGGCCTCCGGTTCAAAGTGGGCGGGCGGCAACGGTGGATCGAGATCGAACTCGACGCCAGCGACACGTACACCGTGCGGCTCGTGCGAGTCCACAAGTACGAGCGGATCGTGGTCGAAGAGCACAGCGACGTTTACGCCGATCAGCTCAGTGAGTGCGTGTACCACGCATGCAACAAGTAGGGCACAACGCGTGCGGTTACCGCGCGCCGGACATCAGCGAAGGAGCAGCTACGATGACTCGCAGACCGACAACACCGACACCGACCACCGATCCGCCCGAAGCACCAGCTCCCGATGCAACGGCGCCGCCCGCCGATGCGCCAGCACCCGATGCGCCAGTTCGCCGCAAGCGCCGCGCCGCCGTCCGCCGAGCGCCAGCGTCAGCATCCGACGGACGCCGGAAGCACTCGGCGTTCCCAGGCGCCGAGCTGCTCGCCGCCGTCGAGGGCATCATTGCACTCGGCGCAGAGATCGGCGTAAAGAGCATCACGATCAACCTGGAGACCGGCACCTTCGAGGTTGTCGCGGCCACGTCATACTCGACGCGGAGTTGATTCCACCTCCGCCGTCGTTTTCGAGCGCGGCCCGCGCTATAGGATAGGCTATCGGTTGCGATGCCGGCTGGCTATACTTAGACCATGACGCTACAAGAGAATCAGGCCCGCCGAATCCAGATCCTGAGCCAGGTGGTTCGATGCAAGAAGGGCAGCCCGAGATGGTGGGCGCTGAAGGATGAGTGCGAGCGCCTCCGAGCGGAGGCCGAGAAGATGACGGGGGGCGCCGGTGAGTGGCCATCGAGGCAATGGCCGCCGAGAAGATGATGCCGAAGGAACATCGGCAGAGAAGATGATGCCGAAGGAACATCGGCAGAGAAGATGATGCCGATGGAACATCGGCAGTGGAATTATACGGCACGGTGACGCTAGACACTAGGCTAGCTGGTTGCCATCCGATTCGCTATACTTAGACCATGACGAACGCGAATCTCACCGGGCAAGAACTCCAGTTCGTGGCCCTCCGAGCCCGAGGCATAGGCGACCGGAAGTTGTGCCAAGAACTCGGCATCAGCCACAGCGAAGCGTTGGCCATGAGCCACGCGATCCGTGGCAAGCTCGGATTGGCTCCGGGCGCATCCATCCGCGACTACGCCCGGCAAGCCCGGGCCGCTGCCTAGTCGAGCGCGCCGGCCAGCACGAAGCCCGCCAGCACAGCGCCCAGCACGCCAGCCGCCGACCACGCCGCCGTCGAGCCCCAGCGGGGCTTGACGCGCTCCTCCTGGAGCGCCTTATCCTTGGCCAGCGCCTCGCGGAGCAGGTCGCCGTTGCGCTCCTGGAGCGTCACCACGGCCCGCGTGCTGGAGCCCAGCGAGCCGCGCAGGTCGGTGACCGCCTGCTCCAGTGCCGCCACACGCTGATCGAGGAGCTGGACCTCGCGCCGCCGCATGACCAGTTCGGAGTCGAGGCGGTAGAGTGTCTGCACGTCTCCGAGGTCCACGTAGCCGCAGATCTGCCGCCCGTCGGCGAGCTTGTAGACCTTGCACTGCGGCAGCACCTGGAGCGTCGGCGTCGGTTGCGGATCAGCGTGGCCGGTCGCCGCCAGGAGCATCACCACGAGGCAGGTCATCCCACGTGATCCGCGCTGCCAGTTCGTTCGTCGCATCGTGCTCCCTCCGCAGTTGTTCGAGCCCGCGGCCATAGATCATGGCTGCCTTCTCCGCTTCGTCAGCCGCCGCCAGCAGGCGCCGAACCTCCTCCTGGTCCGTCGCCACCGCCGCGTCCGTCACGGCCTGCTTGGCCGCTTGCTTCTGCGCGTAGACCTCGTGGCGGAGGCGGGCTAGCTCCTTGCGCTGCCGGTTGACCAGCCAGTACGCCACGAGCAAGCCGACCAGCACGAGCCCGATCACCAGCGGCCACCGCCACCACCGGACCGGCGCCGTGCGCGCTTCGAGGGCAGTCACTAACTTCTGCAGCACGGTCATGCCAGCACTCCTTTGATGCCCAGCGCATCCTGCGCTCGCTGCAGGATCACGGCGCAGTAGTCGGGCGACACCTCGATCCCAAAGCAGCGCCGCTTGAGATTGGCAGCAGCGATCAGCGTCGTGCCGCTGCCCAGGAACGGATCATAGACGTCGCACGGCTCGTGGTTGCGAATCGGGCGCGCCATGCACTCGAGCGGCTTCTGAGTGCTATGCCCGCCGCCGCAGTTCCTGTCGAGGTCGATCTTCCAGAGCGTTGTCTGCGTTCGATCATCCGTGCGACGCGCTGGGTGCCCCTTGCGCACGGCATACCAGCACGGTTCATGCTGCACGTGATAGTCACCTCTTCCCACCGGGGAGTTGGACTTGGCCCAGATGATCTGCATGCGGATGACGAACCCCGACTCTTGCAGCGCAACGGCGTGAGTCAAACTGTCCGCGCCCGGCGGATGCCACGAGTAGATCACGTCTCCTGGGAACAGCGCCCATGTCTCGCGCCAGTCAGCGCGATCGTCATTCATCACCGTCCCGGTTCTTGTTGGCTTGGCCCATTGCCAAAGGTGCCCTGCCTCGATCGCCCGGGCACGCCATTCTGGATCATAGTTCACGCCGTATGGAGGATCGGTCACGCATAGATGCGGCTTTTCTCCTCCAAGAACCCGTGCAACATCTTCTCGCTTGGTGGAGTCCCCGCACAGCAACCGATGATCCCCTATCACCCACAGGTCGCCAGGCTTGACCTGCCACTGCTTGTTGATCGCTGCGTCGGGTGGAGCATCCTTGGGCTCCCTGGGAGTATCCAGCAGCGCGTCCAACCGCAGCGAGTTGAACAGCTCTGAGTCATCGACATCCAGTTGCTTCAACAAGTCACCAAGCATGCCGTTCAGGTCGTTGGTGAACTCGCCCTGCAGCTCCGGGCTGTTCAGCGCGACGTTGAGCGCCTTCTCATGCGCATCGTCGAGATCCACGAAGATGACCGGGGCCTCCTTGATGTTCTCCCGCTGCAGCACGGTCAACCGCTGGTGCCCGCCGACCACGTGCATCGTGCGTCGGTTAACCACTATCGGTTCGACTAGCCCAAACTTGCCAATCGACTTCGCCAGAGCATCCAGGCGTGACGCCTTGATCTTGCGCGGGTTGTAAGGCGCCCGCTTGATCATCTCCAGGGCCACAAGCTCAGTCTGGTACATCGCAAGGCTATCGGACATGCTATCGACCTCAGCGCGCCTGCCGCCGCAACCAGAAAGCGTCGCGGATCACCAACACGATATGGCGCGCATCGCGCCGCCGTCGCGAGAACCGCATCGCTTGTCTGCTCAGGAGGAGAACGGCCGCCAGAGCGGCAACCGCCAAGAGGCTGACCAGGTAGCTCACGCAGTCGGAGTTGTAGCCGGCTCCTTCGACGAGATCAACCCGAACAATTCCTGGAGCACGATTGCGAACGGCGCGCCGCCGCCGTAGATGAGCGCACTCGTGAGCGACTTGCCGCCCGCGTAGTAGCTGGCCACGCCAACGACCACGCCGAGCCCCATAGCCGCCCACGGCAGGATCTTCTTGCCCTTGCCGGCGATGCCGCCGATCCGCTTGATCAGGCTCAAGAGCAGGTTGGCCAGCACCGCGATCAGCCCGGCGATAGCGAACCGCAACGGCATACCGGCAGGCTCGCGCACCTTGTCCACCGCCGCCTTCAGCTCCTTCAGCTTGGCCACGAGGTCGGCATTCGAGCCGGGCACCACCGTGGAGGTCGCTGGTTGGGCTGTGGCGGGCGCAGGAGCCGGGGCGGGCGTTGCCGCGGGCGGTGCGTCAGCGGCCGGCACGGGCTGAATGGCGGGCTCTGGCGCTGGCGTGGCGGCCGGTGGCGCATCGGGCATATCCACGGGTTCGGCCGTTGGAGCTTTCACAGGTGCGGTCACCGCGGCCTTGGTTGCATTCTTGTCCGCCGTCTTGCCTTGTGCCGTCGCGAGAATCGTGAAGATCATCAGAGCTGCCAGGAGCACGGTCATCAGGAGTTGCTTCGGTTGCATGGTGGTCTTGTCCCTTCGTTATCCGTTGATCTTGTACAGCCACAGCTTCGAGCCAATGGCGAATCCGCTCGCTACATCGGCTCGAAACTTCAGTGACGTGATGTTCGTTGACGTCTGCCGCCACACTCCTGCCCACTGATCGGTGGCCGCGTCTGCGTCGGCAGTGCCACCACCCTCACCAACGACAGAAGACATCACGCGATTCGCGCCGGTCTTAACCGCCAACCGGAACTCGGCAACGCCCCGACTCGCACCGCGAGCGAAGCGGAGCACGTCTTGAGTTTCGGAGCCAGTCTTGACGTCTCCGTTCGATGACAGGAGCCTTTGAGTCACACCTGTCCCTGCTCCCAGTGCGCTCCCGTTCGGGTAGATGTCAAAGTTGGTGAGCGACGGAGGCGGGAAGTAGTCCAGGATCCCGAAGTAGATGCGGTCGGTGTCGCCGTTGAGCCCAGAGATCGTGAAGTCCTGCTCCGCCGATCCGACCACTTCGTGCGTCGCGATCAGGAGCCATGGCGCCGTCGAGCGAATCGCCACATCGTCCGCCGCGGCCGGTGCGCCGACGCCCGTGATCTTGTTGCTGCCGAGCGCGAGGTCGGTGTTGTTCTTGCGCAGAAGTCCGTTGACCCAGATCAGTGGCGACGCGCTCATGCTACACCTTTCGGGTGAACACCCCGGACTCCACGTCCACCGACCACTCGGACAGGTTCTCGATGCCGCACGCCGTCGCGAGCGCCTCGGCCCGCACGGTCAACGCGAGCTGCGCCTGTTGGATCTCCGCGATCACCCAGTTGCGCCGGCACTCGAGGTTGTACTGCTCCAGCGCCACATCGGCGAGCACGCCGCGGTGCGCCTTGATCACGTCCTCGAGCGTCCGCAACTCGTCGGCGCCGGCGTCGTCGAGATTGATCTGTTTCTGCTTGCTGGCGATGTTCGCCACGTTCTTGCGTGCCATGGTGTGTCCCTCCTGGTTGCCGGCAGCTTACACGATCACAGGCTCGCCGACTCCGATTGCCACGCGAGTCGTGTCCGCGCTGGCGTCGGCGTAGCACACCTCGCCCACGCACAGCGAAGTCGATCCGGTGGTCGCCGGAGGAGTCAGACTGGACTTGCCAGCCGTCTCGGACATGTAGACCCGCTTGCCGATGTCCGCCGCCACCGGCTTGGCCTCCCACAGCGCATCAGCCACCGTCACCTTGCCGTTGTTCGCCACCTTGGCCGGTGCTCCCTGCGCAGCGCCGGTCACGCAGTAGCCGTAGGCGTTGACCAGCGTGCCCGCGCCGTCTGCCTCCGCCTTGACCACCGGGCCGTTCGTACCGTTCGAGAAGGCAATCACCTCGCCGGCAGTCAACGCCACGTCTGCGTTCTCGGTGAAGCCGGGCGTGCCCACCGACCCGTCCACGTATCCCATGGTGGCCGCGTCGGTGCTGATTGTCGGCGTGCCAAGGCCCGTGATCTTGTTTGTGCCCATGGCAATCGGGTTGGCGAATGTCACCGAGCCCGATGCCGCGGCAATCGACAGTCCGCCCGTGGATGACTTGATGCCCGCGCCTACGAGAAGTGTGTCACCAGTGGCGATCTTGCGAACAACACCAGAGACGATAACCAGAGAGACTTGGTCGGCCATGATCCTGTCCTTTCAGTTCAGTTGACGACGTAGTCGCGGTCAACCATGACCACGAAGGTGGTTGTGTTGCGTGGATACCCGAGACGCTGAGTGATCGTGAACGGTGCCACCGGCGACACGCCAGTCATCTGGCCTGCGGCCTCTGCCAGGTAGTACGAGGTCTTCGTGACGTCCAGCCCGGTGAAGCCCGAGAACTCGCCCTCGTTGACCACCAGGCATGACGTCGTGGTCGGCTTGTCCACCACGAGGCCGATTGCCACTTTCGTCTCGTCGGTTGCCGATGCCTTGTCCACCGCGTCGGCGGCTGCCAGGTACACCCAGTCGTGCAGTGCCACGGTTGGCGGGCAGGAGTAGGCCACGCCAATCGGGCCGGATGGCGGGACCAGTGGCCACGGCACCGGACTCGCGGGCACGATCACCAGTTCGCTTGGCGGCACGATGAGGTCGTTTGCCAGTGACTTCTGCATCCAGACGTCATAGACGTACCGGCCCGCGGCCAGGCGCCGCAGGTCCGTTGCCCCGAACACGAAGTCCGCCCGCTCGCGCCCGTCCGCCGGCATCAGCGTGGCCGCCTTGTTAACCGTGGCCACGGCACCTAGTAGCCGCTGTCGGATCGCCATGACCAGCGACGTGAGCCCGGTGGTCAAGTCCACCGGCACGCCCGCAGGCGTGAGCACCCGTAGGCGGATCGTGGTGTTGGCACCCGCCACGAGGCTGATGCTCTTGCATGCGTTGGCCGGCACGCCTGGCGCCAGCGGAGAACCGTCTTGCAACACGCCGATCAGGTCGATGTTCATGGCCGCCTCACATGTGGTTGATGATCCAAGTCACCAGCGCTGCCACCGAGCCGCCACCGACGGCCGCCAGCACTCCGGCCAAGATCGCGAAGCGCGCATGTCCGATCTCGAGGTTGCGCACGCGAACATCGTGATCTGCGATCTGCTTCAGCATGTTGGCCACCTTCCCGTTGTCACCGTCTTCGCCCACCAG
>Ga0315288_10004151_pt1 | contig 18426 bp, 11 predicted proteins | sample YL17G11_20_MG_FD_203454 | JGI IMG/M metagenome (GOLD analysis project Ga0315288, IMG submission 203454) | Sediment microbial communities from Yellowstone Lake, YNP, Wyoming, USA - YL17G11_20 | ecosystem: Environmental > Aquatic > Freshwater > Lake > Sediment | place: USA: Wyoming | collected... | reverse complement strand
ATGCCCTACGTCACACATCTGGAATGCTCACGCTGCCGCCGGCAGTACGAGGCCGGCAAGCCGCACAACCTCTGTGAATGCGGCGCGCCGCTGCTGGTGCGCTACGACCTGAAGGAAATCGCCCGGCTGACGCCGCGCGAATCGTTGGCCGCCGGCCCAGCCTCCATGTGGCGCTACCGGGCGTTGCTGCCCTGCGGCGATGAATCGATCGTCAGCCTGGGCGAAGGCTTCACGCCCATGATCCGTGCGCGGCGGCTGGGCCAGCGCTACGGCGCGCCCCGGCTGTTCATCAAGGACGAAGCCCTCAACCCCACCGGAACGTTCAAGGCGCGCGGGCTGTGCTGTGCTGTGTCGATGGCGCGGCAGCTCGGGCTTTCCCGCCTGGCCATTCCTTCGGCCGGCAACGCCGCCTCGGCCCTGGCGGCTTACGCCGCGGCCGCCGGCATCGAGGCGCACATCTTCATGCCGGCCGACGTCCCGATGGCCAACCTGGTGGAGTGCCGCTCGTTCGGCGCCCGCGTGAACCTGGTGAACGGACTGATCAGTGATTGCGCGCGCCTGGTGGCGGAGCGCTCGCCAAAAGAAGGCTGGTTCGATGTCTCGACCATGAAGGAGCCGTACCGCGTCGAGGGCAAGAAGACGATGGGTTACGAAGTGGCCGAGCAACTCGATTGGAAACTGCCCGATGCCATCTTCTACCCCACCGGCGGGGGCGTGGGCCTGATCGGCATGTGGAAGGCATTCGAGGAAATGGAAGAGCTTGGCTGGATCGAGCCGGGCGTCCGTCCCAAGATGATCGTCGTGCAGGCGGAGGGCTGCTGTCCCGTGGTGCGGGCCTACGAGCGGGGCGCCGAGAAGGCGGAATTCTTCCATGGCGCGGAAACCATCGCCGCCGGCCTGCGCGTGCCCAAACCGCTGGCCGATTTCCTGATATTGGATTACGTCCGCCAAAGCGGCGGGGCGTGCGTCAGCGTCACCGACCAGGAAATCCTGGAAGCGGTGCGCGAAATGAGTTCGCTCGAAGGGATACTGCCTGCTCCGGAGGGCGCCGCCTGCCTCCCCGCCTGGCGCAAGCTCGTTGCCCAGGGCCTGCTCACGCCCGAGCAGACGGCGGTGCTGTTTAACACCGGCTCGGGCCTGAAATACCTGGATGTGATCTCGCGCCCGGCGCCGGCTTCGAAAGGCACTGAAGAGAACATCGGCGGCCTGATCACGCCGTTTTGATCAGGCCGAGACATCTGCTACGGTAGCGTGTCTGAAATGGCTAATCACAAGCTGAAGGCGGAAGGCAGCGAGCAGAAGGCGGCAGCCGCTTGTTCTTGCCGCCTTCCGCCTTCCGCCTTCCGCCTTCTCCATTCGCCGCGTCTGCTTCTCTGCGCCCTCTGCGTCTCTGTGGTGTTAACGGCCGGTTGCGGCCGCAAATCGCCGCCCGCCGCGCCGGAGGCCGCGTTTCAGCCGCCCACCTGCCGCGGCGATATTTTGCTTGCCCCCGAGCCGCGTTTCACGCGCGCCGGCCGCCCGGTGCTGGGGCCCGGTCCCGCAGGCTCTTGGGACGCCGTGGATGTGATGAACCCCACGTTGGCCGAGGGCGCGGGCCGGCTTCTGATGCTCTACTCAGGGTTTGACGGGCGCCTGTGGCGCACCGGGCTGGCCGTCTCCACCGACGGCGCGAAATGGGAGAAGCGGCCAGGGCCGGTGCTCGAAAGCTCTCCTTCCGGCTGGGATTCGGAATACATCGCCGCCAACGGCAGCGCGCTGTTTTTCAAGGGCAAGTTCTACTACTGGTATCAGGGGGGCCGCGACGACCGCGTGCGGATCGGCCTGGCAACATCGGCCGACGGCGAGCGCTGGACCAAGCATCCGGGGCCGGTGCTGGCAGCCGGGCCGCCCGGCGCCTGGGACAGCGAGGCCGTCGCCGATCCCTTCGTGCTGGCCTGCGGCGAGACGCTCTTTCTTTACTACCTGGGCCAGGACCAGAAGCAGGTGCAGCGGCTGGGCGTCGCCTCCTCGGCTGACGGCATTCACTGGACCCGGTACGGCCGCAACCCGGTGCTCGACGTGAGCAGCGGCTCCTTCGATGAGCGCGGCCTGGGTGAGCCGGCCGTGATCCCAGTGGCCGGCGGCTTGGCCATGTTCTACACGGGCCGCGACGCGCGCGAATTCCGGCGCATCGGCCTGGCGCTATCGCCGGACGGCCTGGCGTGGCGCAAGGCGGGCGTGGCGCTGGACGTCTCCCCTTCCGGCTGGGATTCCCGCGTGGTGGCCGACCCGCACGTCATGGCCGCCGGCAACCGGCTCTTGCTGTATTACGGCGGCGGCGACGTGGCCAGCCCCGACGAAAACCTCCACGGCCGCATCGGCCTGGCCACCGCCCCGGTGGAGCGCGGATTCCGGCTGGAGTTTGCGGAGGCCTCCGTGCGGCCCGCCGAACCGCGCGGCGACACGCCCAACGGCCGCTGGGCCTTCCCCTATGAGAAGGACTCGCTTGTGACCCTGGCCCGGGCCGCCGCGACTTTCTCCATCGAGGTGCCGCCTAAAGCCCGCTTCCGCGCCGCGGTGGCCATGCCGCTGGCCGGCGCCGGCCCCGCGCGGGCGCTGGTGCGCATCGATCGGCACGAAGTTTTTTCGCGTGAAGTTTCAGCGGGCGCCAACAGAGCCGTCCCGCCAAGCAGGATGAGCGAGCGGTTTGTTGAAATCGACCTCGACCTCGCTCCCTATGCGGGCAAAAAGGTGCAACTGGAACTGGCGGCCCTGCCCGGACCCGGGGGCGAGCGCGGCAGTTGGGTACAATGGCGAAACCCACGGATCGTGAAGGAGTCCAAACCTTGAGCGGTGCGGGCATTCAGCCGTTTTCAGAAGATAGCAGCCGCGCGCAGAGGCCCGGCAGCCTGGTCCTTCACCTGGCGCTGCTCGCCGTCTTCACCTTGCTGCTCCATTTGCCCTTTGTCGCCCGGCCGGTGCAAGGCGATGAGGTCAACTACATTGACATCGCCCGGCACATATTGGACCAGCCGCTGACACCGCTGAACTTCCAGTACGTGTTTCAAGGCGTCCGGTTCGACATGGCCGGCCACCTGCACCCGCCTCTGAACGCCTACCTGATTGCCTTGCTGTGGTGGCTGCGCGGCAATTTCTCGCCGGCCGCGACGCATGCCGCCTATCTGCTGTTTCCGCTCGCCGTCAGCTTCGGCGCCTATGCGCTGGCGGCGCGGTTCACGAGGCGGCCGCTGTGGGTGGCGCTGCTGGTGGCCTCCGCGCCGGTGGTCCAGGTGGCCGCCAACACCGTGGAGAGCGACGCGCCCGCCCTCGCCTTCCTGGTCTGCGGGGCGGCCCTGTTCCTGGCGGGGCGGTGGCTGCCGGCCGCCGTGGCGCTGTCGCTGGCCGGCCTGACGGCCCTGCAGACGCTGGTGGTTGTGCCCATTCTGCTGTTCTATTTCGGATTCCGGACTTCGGATCGCGGCGCCGACCACTCGAGCGGCTGGAAATCCGCAATCCGAAATCCGAAATGCGTAATGGCGGCGGCTGCACCGTTTCTGGTTTGGGGCGCCTGGCAGCTCGTGCAGTTCGCTCTGCTCGGCCGTCTCCCAGTGGCGGTCATGGGCGGTTACCTGGCCAGCTCGGCGCACTGGGGCCGGCTGGGGATGAAAGCCGCGAGCGTCGCCACGCTCGTCCAGCATTTGGGCGTGCTGGTGGTTTTCATGCCGCTGGCGCTGTTTGTGGGTAGCGCAGCCGCGGCCCGGCCGGCGGGACGCCGGCGGTACATTGACGCGGCGATCGCCGTGCCCGGGCTGCTGATTGCCATTCTTGTAAGCCGTTATGCCTGGTGGGAACGCCTGCTTCTCGCCTTGTTCTTCTGGCTGGGAATCCAGACGCTGCGGTGGCTCTGGGCGCGGCGCTTCAGCATGCCCCTACCGGCCTGGTGGTGCCTGGCGTACTTCGGTTTTGCGCTGGCGGCGTTTTTCGCCGGTTCGGCGCGCTACCTGCTCCCGCTGGCCGTCCCGCTGGCAATCCTCGTGGTGCGCGAGCTGGACACCAAGCCGGGCCGATTGGCCGCCGCGCTCGTGATCAACGTTGCCCTCGGCCTGGCTCTCTCCCATGCCGATTACGAATTCGCCCGCGCCTATGCCGGCCTGGAGCCGCCGCCGGGAGCGAGTTTCCTGGTGAACGGCGAATGGGGCTTCCGCTACCAGATGACCCGCGCGGGCGGGCGCATGATCGAGCCCGCCAGCGTGCCCGCGCCGGGCGAATGGATCGTCGCCTCCGACCTGTGCTTGGGCGCCGGCTATGACAGCACGGCCGAGGCCGTCGCCGTTCGGTTCAAGAGCGTGGAACTGTGGATGCGGACTCCGCTGCGGCTGGTGGATCGCTATGCGCGCAGCGGTTACTCCAGCTCCGGATTCGGTCTGCTGCCCTTTTCGTTTTCCGGCCAGCCCCTGGACCGCATCACGTACTACAAGACGTCGCCTTATTTGTTCCTCGATGTCCCCTGGCTGCCGACGCAGTTTTCCGGCCGCCTTGTCTACCTGCCACAGCGGGGCGCCACGATTCGCCTGCCGCTGGATCCGGCGGCGGCCCGGCTGCATTTCGCGCTGTTCGCCCGCGGCTCGGGCCCGCTCACCTTCACCATCACCGGACCCTCCGGCGAAGCGCTGTACCAGCGCTCGGTCGAGGCCGGCGGCCAACTCTGGGTACTTCAGCAGCTTCCCATTCGCGGCCGGCGGGAAATCATACTCTCGATCGATGCGCCGCCGGACGTGCAGGCCGGCTGGGGGGAACTGGTCCCCTTTTAGCATCCTTTCAAATTCGCTGGAACATCTCCACGACCTTGGCCAGCGACTTGAACTTGCGGATGAAGGGCACCATCTTCAGCTCGCGGGCGTCGATTTCCTGCGCCCGCTTGAGCACCGCCTCGGCGTGCTCCTTGGGCACCGCCACCACGCCATCTCGGTCGCCGACGATGATGTCGCCCGGGTTGATGAGCACGCCGGCGCAGGTGACCGGCTGGTTCTTGAAGACGCTGGTGTAACGGCCGACCGAGGTCGAGGGGATGAGGCTGCGGGAGAACACCGGGAAGCGCAGTGCCGCGATCTCGCCGAAGTCGCGGGCGCCTCCATCGATGATCGCGCCTTCCAGCCCCCGCACCTTGGCGTCGGTGGCCATCAGCCCGCCGATGCCGGCGATGTCCAGTCCGGAAATGTCGTCCCCGTTTTCGATGACGATGACGATCACCTGCCCGGGGCCGGCCTCATCGATGGCCTGGATCGAGTGCTGCACGCCCAGCGACTGGGAGACGGCGCCGGCTTTGCTCAGCGGGCGCAGCAGCGCGGTCACGGCGCGCCCGGCGATCCTGGCCTCGAACAGCGGCCGCATGTCGTGCGCCAGGAACCCGCGCTTCTTCGCCACCTGATCGACGGCATCCGAGACGGAAGCCGCCGGTATTTTGCGGAAAGCATCGAGCAGCGGATCGGCGGGCCGCGCCGGGGCGGGCGCCGGCTTTTTCGCCGCCTGGAACGCGGTCAGACAAAGCAAAGCGGCGAGAAGAACAGCAAGCGTCAGGGCTTTTTTTCGATTCATAGTTGCACCTCTTGAATCAGAGGTTACTTTTTACCACTAAGGCACCAAGGCACCAAGCCCCGTCTCTTTGTGCGGCTTTGTGTCTTTGTGGCTTGGTGGTGAGAAAAGTCGGTGTTACGCTTCCGCCGATGCCCGCTCTTCGGCAACTCGCCGCCGGCGCGTTTGAGCGGGCGCAGGCACGTTTTCGGCGCCAGCGCATGGAGCGGTTTGCGCGGCGCTTCGGAATCGGCGAAACGACCACCATCCTCGATATCGGCGGCCTGCCCGCCACCTGGACCGCCCTGTTCCCTGCCCCGCGCGTGACGCTGCTTAACCTGCCCACGGCTTTGCACCTGGCGGGGCGGGGCGGCCTGCCCTGGATCCTGGCCGACGCCTGCCAACTGCCCTGCGCCGACCGCTCCTTCGACATCGTGTTCAGCAACTCCGTGATCGAGCACCTGGGCACGGCCGAGCGCCAGCGCCAGTTCGCCCGGGAGGTGATGCGGGCCGGCCGGGGCTTCTTCATCCAGACGCCGGACCGCGCCTTCCCCCTCGAGCAGCACCTGTGGACGCCGTTTGTGCATTGGCTGCCGAAGCGGGCCGCCAAGGCCATGGTCGAGAAGTTTACGGTTTGGGAATGGGTGGTGCGGCCCGGCGGCCCCGAGCGCCGCTTCTACCTTTCTCACTGCCTGGACGACGTGCGGCTGCTCGACGCGCGCGACTTGGCCGCGATGTTTCCCGGCGCCGTCATCCAGCGCGAGCGCTGGCTGGGCCTGCCCAAATCCCTGATCGCCTGGAAGCTGCCTTGAAGCCGGCAGTCCCCTGCAACGGTTCCGCCGGCAACTGCGCTCCATGCCAACATGCCACCACCCAGATGTTTCTGCCCTCGCGACGATAGAAGAAACGATATGGCGCAACAATCACCTCACGAAAGGGAAGATCCGGAAATTCCGGAATGAGTCGACCCGACTCCGGGTACCGCGTGAGGCGCCGGAGTGCGTGCTCGGCTCTCTTCCGGAACTTGACCGCCGCCTGCGGATTGTCCTGCTGAATATAGGACACCGCCGTCAGAAACTGGATGCGCCCGGAAGGTGTAAAGCGGAGCTTCACTTCGGTCCACCGGCGAGCAGAGCGTCTGCTTCGGCAAGTACCGAATCCAGGTCGAATCCCTTGCCGGCCGCGATTTCTTGTTCGCCCCGGGCGATGAGACGCAGAAGTTGAAGCTCGTGTTCACTGCGCTGGTAGGCTTCCAAGCTCAGAAGAACCGCCGCTGCCCTGCCTCGCTGGGTGATCACGACGGGCTGCTTCGATGACTGGACGTGCTTCAGGGCTGCGGCGGCATCCTGCCGAAGGTCGGTGATGGGAATGATGTCAGGCACCCTTGCCATAAACGTAACCTCCAGAAGTACGTTTAACAATACCTCTAATGTCGCTCATCTGTCAACAGGCCGTGCTGCCTTGGTGCCTTCACCCGTCTAACGTGCTGTTCTATTGATCGATCTGCGCCGGCTCCAGCTTGGGCGCCAGCAGGTGGATGACCAGCAGGGCCAGCAGGTACATGGAGCCGGCCATGGTCAACAGCGGGACGTAGTTGCCGGTCCCCTGGAGCAAGTAGCCGGCAAGGCTGGAGACCAGCATGCCGCCGATCGAGCCGGCGGTCCCGCCGAAGCCAACCACCGAGCCGACCGCATTGCGGGGAAATAGGTCGGAAGTCAGCGTGAACAGGTTGGCCGAAAAGCCCTGGTGGGCGGCGGTGGCCAGCCCGAAGAAGGCCACCGCCACCCACATGTTGGAAGCGCGCGAGGCGAAAATGATCGGGGTCACCGCAAGCGCGCAGGCCAGCATGGCGGTCTTGCGGGCGGCGTTGATGCTCCAGCCGCGCTTGATCAGCGAGGAAGACAGCCACCCGCCGGCAATGCTGCCCACATCGGCAAGCACGTAAACGACAACCAGCGGCGGCCCGATGCGGTCCAGCGTCAGCCCGTATTGCGCGTTCAGGAACTTCGGCAGCCAGAACAGGTAGAACCACCACACCGGGTCGGTGAGGAACTTGCCCAGCGCGAACACCCAGGTCTGCCGAAACCCGAGGAGGCGCGCCCAGGGCACGCGCGCGGTCGCTTCCGCGGCGTCGCCGCGGATGTAGGCGAACTCGCCGGGTGTCACGCGCGGGTGCTCCTCGGGCCTGTGGTAAAACGCCAGCCAGAAGATCAGCCACAGAAAGCCGCACAGCCCGGTGGCGATAAAGGCCCACCGCCAGCCGTAGTTGAGCGCCAGCCAGGGCACCAACAACGGAGCGGCCACGGCGCCGACGTTGGTTCCGGCGTTAAAGATGCCGGTAGCCAGCGCCCGCTCTTTTTTCGGGAACCACTCCGCCACCGTTTTGACCGCCGCCGGGAAGTTGCCCGATTCGCCAAGTCCCAGAGCGAATCGGGCGGCGCCGAAGCCCAGCGCCGACCCGGCCGCGGCGTGCGCCATGGCCGCAATACTCCAAAACGTCAGGGCCGCGGCATAGCCCAGCCGCGTGCCGAAGCGGTCCAGCAGCCGCCCGGCGAACATCAAGCCAATCCCGTAGGCCGCCTGGAAGGCCGTGACGATAGACGCGTACTCGAGTTCGTTCCAGCCGATGGCCCGCTGCAGGTCCGGCGCCAGAATGCTGAAGACCTGGCGATCGATATAGTTGATGGTGGTGCCGAAGAACAACAGCGCGCAAACCGACCAGCGCCAATGCTTCCAAGCGTGTTTTTCCGCAGGTACAGGTCTCATAAGTCAGGTGTCAGGTGCCGGGCCCGGCCATCAATTCGGCGGCCCTGCGAAGTATATCAGCGCGGTTCATCGGCGCAGGGCTGGCGTAATGCAGGCTGGCGAAGACAGCGCGCTGCGAGGCCAGCTTCCCTCGGAGTGTGTTCACCGCGCATGCGGCATGGACGATGTTGACGTTGCGCCGGCCTGTCTCCTCGAACGACTGCGCCACTTCCAGCGTTTCGTACCCGCCGGCGTTCCAGGTAGCCACCAGCCGCCCGTCACGCGACCGGAGCAGCAAGCATCGGGCCTCGCGTGCCTGCTCGAACGCTTCACCCTTTTTCAGCCCCAGCGGCGCCGAGCCTTCGATCACTTCCACGCCCGCCTGAATCGCTTCGGCGGGCGCCTTCACCGTGTGGCTGCGATGCTCGAACTCGCCGGAGACGAGCACCCGGCTGGCCACTTCGAACTTCATGCCGTCCAGCTCCGCCCACCATTCCACCTCGACGCCGTCGCCGGTCAGTTTGCCGGATTGCACGCCCGACCGCGCGGCCACGTGGCTGGTGGCGGGATTGCGAAACACCAGCGTGCTGTCCCACGGAGCACGGTCGGCCTCGGAAAGAATATTGAACGGGAAGTGCGAGGAGTAGGAAAACTTGATGTAGCGGTCGCGATAGTAGGCACGGTAATGCGTGTTCTGCGATTGCAGCCAGCGGACCTGCCCGGAGGTTTTCGTGCCGGCCAGCAGCATGCGCGGCCCGTCGAAGCGGACAAGGAAATCGCCGCGCTCGACCGGCAGTGGCTCCTCGACCGCCGTCCAGAAGGGGTCGGCGGCCGGGATCGCCAGGAAGGGGAAGGTGAGCATCGTCCAGTACGGGTGCCCGTTGTCTACGTAGGCTTCGCGGATTTCCGGAGTGCCGTCGGCCGAAAATGTTTCCCGCAGCTTGCCCCGCTCCGAGTCATAGGCGCCCAGTCCCCAGTGCCATTCCAGGTTCCTCCGGACGATGCGCCGGAGCAAACCCGGCGAGTGAGGCCACAGCTTCTGCCGGTAGGCCAGCACCAGGGGCATCAGGACCGCCCAGCGATAGATCAACGACCGCCCGAACAGCACGTGTCCGCCATGCCCGGCGAAGAAGTACGGCGCCTTGTCCAGGAACAGGCGCAGCCGATCGAGAAACGGGCGGGCCAGCTCGGGATAGCGTGAGCCGGCGATCTGGTTCCACACCAGGAAGTGGCTGGGGAAAGTGAAGAAATTGTAGTAATCGAAGATCTGGAGCGCGGGCGAGTCGCTGTACCAGCCATCGCCCGGCGAGCCCAGCGAGTCCAGCGCCTTCAGATCTTCCTTCATGTACGCTTCATCGCCCTGGAATTCCTTCCACCGCCCGGACAGCACCAGGCGGGTGGCGTTGTTGATGGCATGAAACCAGGCGTGGTTGTTCTTGCGCTCGGGCAGGCGCGTGCAGCTCGCCAGCCAGGCCTGGATATTGACGCGGTCGCGCGATGTCAGCTCGGCCAGGAAGCGATCGCCGAGCAAATACAACGCCCACGCCACCAAGCAAGCCTCGACCTGGCGCTGGCTTGGGCGGTCACTCGGCGGCTCCTCCCAGTAGTCAGGATGTTCGGGGTTGAATGCGTTGCGGAATGCCTGCTTCAGCACTTCGCGCAATTCGAGGCGCTCGGGTCCGAAACGCGCCGGCTTCCTGCCTGCGGCAACCCAGGCGGCCATGGCCGGCAGCATGCGCGCCACGCCGATGTAAGTCTTACCGGACTTCGCCACACAGTTCTTCAGAATGGTGCCGTCGGGAAAGTCGCAGACCGCGAAGCTCGGCGACGTCCGCCGCGCATTCCGCAAGAAGCCCTCCAGGACCTCGATGAAATAGCGGTCGAACACCGTGGTCGGATCGCCCGCAACCAGTGAACCCGGCCGCAGCCAGGCGGCTGCCAATCCCGCGGCGCAACTCCTTAGATAGTCCCTTCTATGCATAAAAGATGAATGGGACGCAGATGAACGCAGATCTGCGTTTCTTTGCGTTCATCTGCGTCCCATTCCTCCCCGCTAGAACTGCAGGCGCGCGCCCAGCCGCACCTGCCGCTCGCTATACGAGGTGCTGATGCGGCCGAAGGAAGAACTCGAGAAGCTACCGGTCGGCTTGTTGTAATGCGCGCTATTGGTCAGGTTGAATGCCGCCGCGTTGATGTGCAGCTTGAACCGCTCGGTCAGGATGAAGGTGCGCGACAGCGTGGTGCTGTAGTTGACGTAACCCGGCCCCCGAACGCTGTTGCGGGACACGTTGCCCAGCGTGCCCGGCGCCGGTTCCTTAAACACGCTGGTGTCGAACCAGGTGGTGCCCGGCCCGACGCCCTTGAGCAGGGCCGGCTCGGCGATCACGTCGGGCCGGTTGGTCATATAGGAGCCCTGGGTGGCGTTGGCACCGGTTTTTACCGCGCTGATATTCACCGCAGCGCCCGCGCGGGCCCCGAAGATCCCGCTCACCCGGAACCCGCCCGCGATTCGGGCCGGCCATCCGCTGCGCAGCAAGCGCTGCCCCTTGCCGAACGGCAACTCAGTGACGTGGCTGACGACCAGGTTGTGTTTGCGGTCGAAAGCCGACGGGCCGCGGTTCACGTCGTTATTCAAAGACCATCCGAGTCTCCAGTCGTCGGTGTAATCGAGCGATTTACTCAGCGTGTAGGAAACGGTGACCGTGCCCCCAGCCGCAAGGCGGCGCTTGGCCGAAAGCTGGTAGCCGTGGTACGCCGAGCTGAGCATGTAGTCAAAGTAGTAGACGTCGGCGGTGCGGCCATACAGCTTGTAGAAGGGCCGGTCGGCCAGCGCTTTCCCCGGGCCCGCCCCATTGATATTCTGCGTGCCCAGCATACGGGTGCCGAGCGTGCCGGCATAGGAATTAGCGATGACCCATCCGAATAGCTCCTGCTCGATGGTGAGATTGAACGACTGCACGTAGCCGCGCCGGCCGTTGAGATTGAACACCGCCATGGTCAGGTTGGAGGGCGGGTTGTCCACCAGACCCTTGGAAACATCGACCAGCGGAACGGCCGGAAAACCGTCGGACATTTTCCCCACCGGCTGGTAGGTGTTGACGCCCGACCATTGCGCGGTGAGCTGCGCCGGGTAGTTGGCGGCGCTCAGTTGGTTGACCGGCAGCGGGTTGTAGCCGATGCCGTAGCCGGCGCGCACAACCGTCTTCTTCATCACCCGATATGCCAGGCCCAGGCGCGGGCCAAAATTGCGGTAGTCGGTGTCCACGTTCAGATGCTTGTTGACATTTCCGTAGCCGGCGATCAGCGCCTGGTTGGTCGCCGGCAGATAGCTGCTCTCGTCGCCGGGATTGGCCGCCGTCGCAAACGGCATGATCTCGTAACGGAGCCCGTAGTTGAACGTGAGCCGCGGGCCGGCCTGCCAGCGGTCCTGAATGAAGAAGAAATAGGAGCGTTGCCGGAAGCCGCCCAATTGCTGCACCACGGTGCGGCTCTCGCTCTGCGGCAGGCCCAGCAGAAAGGCCGCGATGCCATTGGGGTTGCCGGTGGACACGCCGCTGGTGCCGGTGACCGTTCTGGCGAAGGTGAAAACGCCGCGCGGGTCGCTGGCGGCCTGATACTTGTTCATGATCTGGTCGCGCAGGTCGATACCCCAGCGGACGGAATGGTTGCCCGCCTGACGGGTCCAGTTATTGACGATGTTGTAACTGGTCTCGCCGATCTTGAAGGGCTGGCCGGCAGTCAGTCCCAGCGATGTGTAGCCGGTGATGGTGACGTTGGGCATTCCCCGCCCGAAAAAGTCGCCGGTGTAGACGGTCGGGATTCCCACTTTCTGGGCGATGTCAAAGTCGCCCACCGCCTGCCCGGTGATCAGCACCCGCACCAATCCGGCGCGGAACTCGGTGACCAGTTTGGGCGAAAGAATGTGCGTCAGGTTGGACGAGGCGCTCTGGATGCGCGAGGGCCCCACGGCCGCGTTGCTGCCGCCGCCCGAGGTCGGCCCGCCGAGGCTTTCGAAGATCGGCGGGTCGGAAGCGTAGCCCTGGAAGTAGCTGTACCGGACAAAGCCTTCGGTCCGCTCCGTGAAGCGGTGGTTGATCTTGGCATCAAACGAATCGCGGTTCAGCCGCGCCGCGCCGGAAACCTCGTAGTTGGCCACTTCGCCGGCCCGGTTGGGAAGCGGCAGTAGGTTGTAGATATTCTTCGCGATCGGGCTGATGCGCTCCGGCGGAATCATGTTGTTCGGGAACTGGGTGCGGCCCGAGCCGTTGGCCGCCCCGGTGAGCGGGTCGAACACCCGGACAGTCGACTTGCTGAAATCGCCGCGGCGGTAGTCGGCCGTCGGCACGTCCTCAATGGTGCTCTGGCCCCGGCGGTCGCGGCTGGTCTGATAATCGCCGAAGAAGAAGGTGCGATTGCGGCGGAGCGGCCCGCCCAGCGTAAAGCCCCCCTGGCTCATGTTGGTGTGCGGCTTCTCCACCGTCGAAAGCGCGTTGCGCGCCCGCAGCGCCGAGTTGGTGTTGTAAAAGAACGTGCTGCCGTGCAACTGGTTGGTGCCCGACTTGATGTGCACGTTGACCACGGCGCCCGACGCGCGCCCCTGCTCGGCGTCGTAAGCATTGGTGGAAATATCCACCACCTGGATGGCCTCAGCCGGCGGCACAATCGCCGTTTGCGCGATCACGTTGGTCTGGTTGTTCAGCGTGCCATCCAACTGGTAGCCGTTGGCACGGCTGTTCTGGCCGTTGACGTAATTCACCAGCGAGCCGCCCGGGTTCCCGAAGCTGGAACCGGACGTTTCCGGCTCGGTCGAGCCCGGCACCATTTCGAGCAGCGCCTGGTAGTTGCGGTCCACCGACAGCGGCAGGTTCTCGATCTGCTCGCGCTGCACCTGGTGGCTCAGGTCGCCGCGGTCGGTAACCAACTGGATGGCGCTGGCACTGGCCACCACCTGAACGGATTCGGCCACCGCGCCCAGTTCCATCCTGGCATCCACGCGGACCGTGGTGTTGATGTTCACCTCCACGCGTCCGTTGACGAACTTCTTGAAGCCCTCGCGTTCGATCTCGACGCGGTACACGCCGGGCTCCAGGCTGGCGATCGTGTAGGTGCCCTGGTCGTTGGTCTTGGTCTCGCGGGAGACGCCGCGCGTGATTTCCGTAGCTACGATACGCGCGTCGGTGATGACCGAATCGCTGGCATCGGCCACCCGGCCCACCAGCGCCCCGGTGACCGTCTGCGCGCAGGCCACCGGAGCCAATGCCGTCACAGCAGCGAGCGCCAGCCAGACGGTCAGCCATCGCATGGTGATCGCGGTTCCCATAAGCAACTCCGTTTTCTTGAGACTATTGCCCGCTTACCGTCACGATGTACTTCAGCGATAGCGGCTTGCCGGGCACGATCCGGAACGGTTCACGGCCAGGAAAATTGACCCCCAGGAAGCCGTAGTGGCGCAGGCACCAGCCGTTCGGCGCCCCGGGGTTGGAGGGATCGATCTCGATGCGCAGCGCCGCCGGCTTGCCTTGGAACTGGGCCTTCAGTTCCGCCCAGCGGTGCGGCGCCATGTCGGTGTCTTTCGATTCCTTGCCCGTGTCGGTGGTGATCACGGTTTCCTGGCGCGGGGCGAAACGCACGGAGAACCCTCCGTAACCCTTGTTGCCCTCCGGCGTCCCTTCAATTTCGACCGGCTTGTCGAGGGCCTCCAACAGCAACTGGAAGTCAAGTTCGCGTGTGTTTCCCTTGGCCCGCTTGACGTAAATGGCGACCGTCTCCTTGAGCAGCTTGCGCTCCCCAGCAAACCAGCCGTTCTCGACCGCCAGTTTCGCCGTCTGGGGATCGGCCTTCTTTTCGATCCAGCGCACGAACCGGTCCTGTGCGCCCCGGACCAGCCACTGGTCGTAAGTCTCGCCGTCCACGCGCACGATCGGCCAGGTCCAGAAAACGCCGCGGTGATGCAGGTGGTCTTGCGGGAAATCGTCGGTGAGCGGCGTCCCATCGGGCGCGTAGAGCGGGTGGACATAGCAGCACCGGCGCAGGTTTTCCCGCACGCCGGGCTTCAGGACCATGCCGAAGTTGTAGGTGAGCACCGGCGCGCCGCCCTCCCGCAGGTGCAGATACTGGCCCTCGGCTTCCTCGAAGGTGAACCCGGCCGCGCGCGGGCGCGCCTGCTGGGCGAAAGCTCCGCATCCCAAAAACAGGCACAGGAAGAAGAGAAGCGCAAAGAAGCGCAAACCGGACCGATCTGCTATGGTGGTCATGGCGTGTTTACACAACACAATTGAAGCCTCCACTTCTTCAGTCGGCGACGGGCACGGTGTCTATCCCGCCGCTTTTTTGGCCTGCTTCCCAAGCACATAGTCGCTGCCGTAGGGTGCGCGCTGTTTGCGGGCCAGCATGCTGTTGGCCTGGGCATCGTTGATGAAGCGTTCCTTCTGCGGGTCCCAGGTCAGCTTGCGGGGCACCTTCATGGCGATGTGGGCCACCAGGCAGGCGGCGCACGAGCGATGGCCGACTTCGGCCGGCGCCACCGGTTCTTTCCGCGTCTTGATGCTGGTCAGCCAGTCGAGATGGTGATCGTTCTGCGGGCTGGCGTGCAAATGGATCTCGTTGGGCTTGATCTCCGACTTAAGGATTCTCGGGTCGCTGGCATCCAGCGCCTTGCTGCTCTTCTGAGCCGAAACCGGGTCGCTGGCCGTGGCCGTGTACCCGCCGCGCGACACCCAGATCCAGCCATTCTCTCCAATGAACTTCAGGCCGTTCGGGTACTTGTCGCTGATGTGCATCAGGACGCCGTTGGCATACTTGGCCTCGACCTGATAGGGACCATGGACGTCCCACAGGCCCTTTTTCGGGAACTCGGCCTGGGCGCTGATTTCGACCGGGCCGGAGTGCTCCGTGCCCATGGCCCAGTGGGCAATGTCGATGTGGTGAACGCCCCAGCCGGTGATCATGCCCGCGCCGAACTGTTCGCAGCGCAGCCAGCCGGGCCGGTCGTAGCGGGTCCTCAGATCGTTGGCCTGGGGGTGAACGCGCTTCTCGGTGTAGTAGGCGAGCGGGGTGGAGCCGAGCCACATCTCGTAATTCAAGTTCTTGGGGACCGGCATCTCCCGTTCCTCGTCGCCCGATGGGTCGATGGGAAGGCCGACGTAGATCTCCTTCAGTTGCCCGATGCGCCCGTTGCGCACCAGCTCGCAGGCCAGGCGGAACTGCGCGCTGGACCGCTGTTGGCTGCCGAGCTGCAAGATGCGGCCCGTCTTCTTGATGGCCTCCACCATCTGCCGGCCTTCGACCACGGTCAGCGAAGTCGGCTTTTGCAGGTAGATGTCCTTACCCGCGAAGGCGGCTTCGATGGCCGGCTGAGCGTGCCAGTGGTCGGGGGTGCTGATCGCGACCGCATCGATGCTCTTGTCCTTGAGCATCTCGCGGTAGTCGCCGTAGGTCTTGACGCTGGCGTATTTGCCGCTGCCAAATTTCTTGGCGTAATCGGCCTCGATCATTTCTTTGGCGTCAGCCAGCCGGACGGTATCCAAATCACAGACGGCCACAAAGCGGGCCACGTCGCTGTGCTTCAGGACGCCCGCCAGTTCGGATGAGCGGGCGATGCGCCCGCAGCCGATCTGCGCCACCTGGAGCAGGTTGCTGGGAGCCGCCTTCCCGAAAACTGTCGAAGGAACGATGGTCGGGAAGCCGACAACGCCGGCCGCACCGGCCAGCAGCGAGTGTCTTACGAATTGCCGCCGCGACGGACGGTGGCCCTCACGTTTTTCCCTGGTGGTCATTTTTCTTTCCTCCTGTTCATCACTGGGAGACCTGTTGTCTGTCCCCATCCGCGCCTCAGGTAATCGGCGGCGCGGCGAAATGTTTCTGGATGACCAGCGCGATGGTGCCGCGCAGGCGCGGCTGAGCGGTGTCCTCGGCGGGCTCAATCTCCGGCGGCGTGTGCGTGCGGGAACGCTCCGCAAGCACGCGCTGGAGGATGGGGCCAACCCGGCGCCAGGCGCGCGTCACCTCGCCGATAACCATGATACGGCTGGGCGCCAGTCCCGTAACCAGGAGGGCGAGGCCGGCGCCCAGGTGCCGCGCCATTTCTTCCAGAGCGCGGCCGGCACGCACATCGCCTTGCTCGGCCAGCGCCAGCAGGTCTTCAAAGGCAAGCTGCGGCGCGGCGCCCGGCGTGGCGCCGGTGTAGTAGCGCAAGGCAGCGGAGTTGGAGGCGAACACCTCCCAACAGCCGCGGTTGCCGCAGCGGCAGACGGGGCCCGCCGGATCCAGCACGGTATGCCCGAACTCGCCCGCGAAACCGCCGTTGCCCATCACCAGTTGGCCGTTGGCAAACACCCCGGTGCCGATGCCCTCCGAAACCGTTACCACCACCAGGTCCTGCACGGTGTCGGAGCGCTGGCCAAACCACACTTCCGAAAGCACGCAGGCGTTGGCCGCGTTCTCCAATTCCACGCTCAGGCCCGTGGCCTGTTCGATCGGAGTCTTCAGATCCACGTCTTTCCAGGCCAGGTTGGGGGCGAACACCAATCGGTGGGAGTGCGGATCGGCGCGCCCCGGCAGGCTGATCCCGATCCCTTCCCACGAAGCGTTCGGCTGCGAGTCGAGCAGCCTGCGCACACGCTGCGTCAATTCACCGAGGAAAGTGTCCGGCGTGTCGGCCGTGGGCATGGTTTCTTGTGTGAGGAAGCGGGCATTGAGATCGGCAACGCCCATACGCGTGGCCGTGGGCCGGATGTCGATGCCCAGGATCAACCGGTCGCCGTTCAGGCGCAGATAGGTGGGCCGGCGGCCGCGCGGCAGCCTCCCCGTCGCACCTTCGACAATCCACCGGTCGGCGATCAATTGCTCGGCAATCAGCGAGACGGTGCTGCGCTGCAGGCCGGAAAGCCGGGCCAGATCGGCGCGGGAGATGGGTTGGCGGGCGCGGATCAGGTTCAGCACAATACGGCGGTTGATCTCGCGAGCGGTCCCGCTGGTTGCCAACCTGAAGTTCGACAGGTCGATTTTCTGCATGGGACCTTCGATGAGCGGCCGGCGCTGATATGGCGTCGGCAGGCGGCCATCAAGTGACCGCCGCTCGCGACGGACACAGACCCGGTGGCCCACACCTTAACCTTGACGGCCCGACGTATTATACATAATATGACGCCCGAACTATACCGACGCCTGACGCCACAGGCCGCCCGCATAGTCATCCGTTTCGCTTGGTTCTCGGCATTGAGTCTACCGGAATGCCACTCGGTATGGAGGAACAGCAATGTCGGCGAGGTTGTGCGCACTTTGGGTCCTCGTGGCGGCCATCGGGCTTTCCGCCGAAACTGGCCGCAACGCCTGGCTGCGATATGCCGCGCTGAACGACAGTTCCAGCCAGCAGTACCGTGAAACCATGCCGGCGGTGGTGGCCTGCCTCGGCGATGCCGCGCCGGTCGAGAGCGCGAGCCAGGAGCTGGTCCGCGGAATCCGCGGCATGCTCGGCAGAACGCTGCGGGCAGAGCCCCGCGTGCCGAAGGAAAACGCCATCGTGCTGGGCACGCTGGCCGAGATTCGGAAAGCCGCCCCGCAGTTTCCTCTCGCCGCCAACCTGGAGGCAGACGGCTACTGGCTGAAGACGGTTAGCGTTGATGGAAAGCGCTACACCATCGTCACGGCCGCAAACGCTCGCGGGGTCTTGTACGGCGCATTCGCGCTGCTGCGAAAAATCGGCATGGGCGAATCCATCGCAGAGCTTGACGAGAAGCAGGCGCCCTATGCTCCGGTCCGTTGGGTCAACCAGTGGGACAATCTCGACGGCTCCATCGAGCGCGGCTATGGCGGCCGCTCCATCTTCTGGGAGAACAACCAAGCCCGCGACGACCTGAGCCGGGTCGGCGATTATGGCCGCCTGCTGGCCTCGCTGGGCATTAGCGGCTGCTCCATCAACAACGTCAACGCCAACCCGCGCGTCCTCACCTCGGAGTTCATCCCGCAGGTGGCGCGCATCGCCGCCGCCTTTCGGCCGTGGGGTATCCGGACGGCGGTGTCGGTGGATTTCGGAAGCCCGAAGACCCTCGGCGGGCTGGACACGTTCGATCCGCTCGACCCGCGCGTCGTGGCGTGGTGGGCGGCCAAGGCGGATGAACTCTACCGCGCCGT
>Ga0315288_10004147_pt1 | contig 18431 bp, 11 predicted proteins | sample YL17G11_20_MG_FD_203454 | JGI IMG/M metagenome (GOLD analysis project Ga0315288, IMG submission 203454) | Sediment microbial communities from Yellowstone Lake, YNP, Wyoming, USA - YL17G11_20 | ecosystem: Environmental > Aquatic > Freshwater > Lake > Sediment | place: USA: Wyoming | collected... | reverse complement strand
CTCAATCAAAATCCTGTAGCCATCAGTCCACCATCCGATAATGATTTCCCTATCAGAAAGCACCGTGTCGAAAACCCCGCCCAGTGTGCGGTTCACGATTTCGCCAAAACAGGCATGCACGATCAAGTACTTGTCAAACGCCTCAACCACAACGTGCTTGTCCGTCGGCAAAGGCGCACCCTGCCTCACATGCTCGTCAACCTCGCGCGCTGCCTCAATCAAATCGCTACCGTCAGCAGCGAATTCTCTCCCAGCTTTTTCTGCGGCGGCCTCAACACTGCCCAACTCGCTAAGCGATGTCTTCAGCTTCTCCCGCATTCTTCCCGTCTGCTGCGCCAGATCAAAGGGCACAGGAATAATCTCTCCATCCCAGCCTGGAATCGCCGCCAGCGGGTCCTCGGAAGGCACCACGTAAACCGTGCCCGTCTCCTCCTCGATCTGCACGATACGCCAGACTTTGCCCTTCACAATCATGTTCAGGCCTACACGCGCATGCAAGGCCATGAACTCGTCGCCCAAAGTGCCGAATCGCCTGTCACTGATCACGTTCACAATCGGGTATCGCCTCTCGTCAGGAATCATCGATAGATTCTCGTAGTAGTAGCTTCGGCTTCTGCGCGCTTTTCTCAAAACTTTGCCTTCCTCGTCATATCTTAGCTCGTTCAAGCTGTCTAAAAAGCCTACCACGTCCAAAAGCCTATCCTCAGTCAAGTTTCGATATGGATAAGCCCTGCGAAAGATAGCCAAAGCCTCGTCAAGCCTAATCTCACCTTTATCCATCAGCAAGCCCACGACTTGATGAGCCAAAACGTCCAAAGCACCCTCATGAATCAGAACAGGCTCAATCTTGCCGTCGGAAGCGCTTCTCACCGCCGCGATTGACTCCAACGTGTCGTCAGGAAAAGCAGTGACGATTACGCCTTCCGAAAGCCTGTCCAGTCTGTGGCCGCTTCTGCCAACGCGCTGAACCAGACTCGTAACCTGCCTAGGCGAAAGGTACTGAACAACAAGGTCAACGTTGCCAATGTCGATTCCAAGCTCAAGCGTGCTCGTGCACACAAGCGCCTTCAGTCTTTCAGCCTTAAACTCGTCCTCGATCGATGCGCGTTCCTCTTTCGACAGACTGCCATGATGCACAGCGATGTCTGTCCTATTCAGTTGAGTGAATTTGTAGCCCAGCATCTCCGCATTCTGCCTACTGTTCACGAAAATCAGCGTGGACCTGTGTCCGTCAACAAGCTCAAGAATCCGCCTTATGCGTGCAGCTGCCTCAGGAGCCGTGTTAAGTCTTCCAGCCAAATCATAATCCGCATCCACGGGCGCTGGGTTCTCTACACGATACCTGTAACCCTTGGGCAACGAAACCTGAACAACTCTGATAACTCGATCGGTGCCAGCCACAAACTTTGCCACTTCGTCAGTATTGCCCACCGTGGCAGAAAGTCCCACTCTCTGAAACTCCTTGCCAGTGACCTCAAACAGACGTTCAAGCGCTATTGTGAGCTGAGCACCACGTTTGCTCCCAGCTAGCTCATGAACCTCGTCAACTATCACGTACCGGACGCTTTCAAGATGTTGCCTCATTCGCGAACCGGACAAAATCGCCTGCAGTGTTTCAGGAGTCGTCACGAGCATGTTTGGCGGAGAGATGGCTTGTTTCCGGCGCAGCTTCATTTCAGTGTCGCCATGTCTGACTTCAACCGAGACATCCAACCTCTCAGCCCAGAATCCTAGGCGCTTAAGCATGTCGCGGTTCAAAGCCCGCAAAGGCGTAATATAAATGATCGAAATGCCCTTCTCTTGCCGTTGCTGGATGAATTGAGAAAAGATGGGTAGCAGCACAGCCTCTGTTTTTCCGCTTCCAGTAGGCGCAATCAAGAGAACGTTTTCTCCAGATAAGATCAACGGAAAAGCCATGGTCTGCGGCAACGTAGGCTCTGAAAACCCTAACTCAGCCAAGGCGTTGCGGATGGGTTTCACTAGGCAATCGAATGCGTTCGGAGTTGATGTCCCTTCCTTTTGAGTCATTCTTGGCAACTACTAGACATATGTAGCATCATTCTTCTATTCTGGAAATATCTGGTGGGACAGCTTGAGTCCTACGTCTTCGCGGTATGCAATTGAGACTTTCTCCCTGAACTTCCCATCAGCAAGTATTTGACGGAACTCTTTGCACAACGGTTCCTTCCTGCTGCAGAAAACGATTTCATTCCGATCGTTCGCCCAAATCGTCAATCCTCTGGATTTTCCTCTGTGAACAAAATGCAAGAAAACCTCTTCACCAGTGCGTTGAAGCAAAGCTATGGCGCTTGTGCCCCGTAATGTGCAGAGCAGGTTATACAGAGCGTCATCACGACTCTGTCCCGAACTCAGGAACTTCTCAAAAACATGCGGGATAACCTCGGAATCAATGAGCCCGACCTTTTCAGATTCAAAAATACGAGTCTCACCTAACTCCGCTCTAAGCTCTTGGTAGTTCTCAACCTTGCCATTGTGAACCGAGACCACAGTCAGGTCTTTGTCATTTCTAGCAACGTAGGGCTGAGCGGTCTCTCTGAAACTTGCCGTTGCCATGAACTCTGGACTCGGCATACGCACATGCCCAACCAAAACGGAAGCCTCATCAACGCTGACAATTTCACTCAGTTGCTTCGCTGGAGAGAGTCCATTTGTCTTGCCAACCTTCTCAAACACCAAGCCTCCATCATTCTCAAGAACCGCCAAACCCGCACCATAACCCCCAACAGGCGTCGGTTCGCCAGGATACTGATGGACTTCCAGCTTCGCCAACAGATTGAAAACCCTAACCATGGGAACAGGTCGCTTAAATGCAAACCCAAATATGCCGCACACTTTGCCCTCTTTCCTTTCGTGAAGCTATTTTCTTCAACACATAAATAGTTTAGTTGCGACACTATTCATGGACGATGAGGAAATCGCCTCACACAACCTTACTTCTCCCGCAAAAACTTCCCTTTTTTTCTATTTTTGGAATCTGAGGTAATCGATTGAGGAGATTGAGGACAAAAGTGGATAAATCTTCATTGATGGCAAAGCTAAAAAGCTTATCAAGATTGATACATTCTCAAGAATCTATGTTATTGGAGGAAATAGGGAGTGATTGACGCCACAAAGTTCGTTAAAACTCGCTTGAAGAAATCAGAAAAACTGTGGGCAAGAGCAGGGTGATCTCTGCCTGTTCTGGCGGTGTTGACAGCACGGTTACAACCTTTCTAGTTCACAAGGCCATGGGAGAAAAAACGGTAGCGGTTTTCATAGATGACGGACTTCGGAGAGAGGGAGAACCCGAGTTTGTAGTGCGAACGCTCAAGAACTTGCAGATCAGAACCAAATATGTTGATGCCAAAAAGGAGTTCCTTGATGTTTTCAAGGGCAAGACAGACGCTGAAGAGAAACGGAAGGCTTTCAGAGACAAATTCTACACGACTTTGGGCAGAGTTTCCAAGGAAGAGAATATCCAGTTCATCGCACAAGGAACAATAAAGGCCGATGTTATGGAAACAGTGAAGGGAATAAAATCTCAACACAATGTTTTGGAACAGATTGGCATAGACTCTAAGGTTTATGGTTACAGGATTCTTGAGCCATTAAGGGAATTGTTCAAACCAGATGTTAGAAGGGTTGCTCGCGAATTGGGTTTGCCTAAGGAGGTTTCTGAAAGGATGCCTTTTCCGGGTCCAGCTTTGTCGCTGAGGGTTCTTGGTGAGGTTACCTCCGAGAAGATCTCGATTGTTCGGAAAGCCACTGAAATTGTGGAAGAAGAAACAATGGAACTGGGAGCTTTTCAGAGCTTTGCTGTTCTTCATAACGACAAGGCAACTGGGATCAAAAATGGAAGAAGAGTCTACGGAAACATAGTCACCATAAGAATTGTAGATTCAGAGGATGCTGTGACAGCCAAGGCTAAGCAAGTCTCTTACGAAATACTCATGAGAGTCTCTGAGAGAATAACAGGAGAGATACCTAGTGTTGTCAGGTGCCTCTATGATATTACTGATAAACCGCCTGCAACAATAGAATTTGAATAGAGAAAATTCAAGCTAAGACACTAAACGGCGAAGAACAGAAGCTTGGACTTTGTGGGCTCTAGGAGATTCCTTGAAAGAGTAAGGTTTGGCTCTTCCAAGCTCAATGTGTCGCAGGACTCCCTCATTCTCTAGGGTTTCAAGACGGGTTGAAGTGGACTCGTTGTTTGTGCCGATGCGTTGAGTTATTTCTGAAACGTTAAGCCTACGTGGCTGCTTCAAGGCTTTCAGTATTTTGATTGTTTGTCTTGAGCATGGCACGTCTTCGAGAGCCAGGTTCTTGGAAAGAATCTGTTGGGTCCTGATCTGGCGGCCCACTGACTCTTTTCCCCTGCGCGCGCGAAAAACATAGATCAACCGGGAAAATCCTTTTCAAACATTCTTCTCACGGCTCACACTTAGTGTTTGCCAGAAAAAAGCCAATCGTCAAAGTTGCTCATTAAAGATGCGAGCCGAAGCGGATACACGTAGCGGCAACATCTCTTACATCTATTTTCCCGTCTTCATTGATGTCCGCGTGCGGGTTCCAGCTTGCATGACCAGGGTACGATCCGAAAGCCCTTGCGACGCGAGCGACATCTTTAACATCGACTTTGCCGTCATGGTTCACGTCCCCACATAGGTAGCGACTCATCAAGGGATAGCTGTCAATGTTGCTCTGATTGACCACATATGGGTTATCAACTATTCCGTCGCCGTTGCTGTCAACGTTGGTGGAGTTGTCCCAATAGTTGCCTTCACACCCGTTAGTCCAGTTGCTAGCGCCTTGGAAAGGAGGTTGAAGGTAGACGTGTTGAGTGTTGTTGAAGAGACTGTTATGATAAAGCGTGCAGTTTTCAACGTTGCTTTCTATCCAGATCCCTTCCAGGTTGTCATGGATGCTGTTTTTCACAATTCGGCTGTCACTGCCGAAAGCTTTCACTCCTATGGTGCAGTTCGATATTTCATTATTCGCTATCTCTACACCTTCACCGTGTGCAACTATGCCTTCGGCCAAAATGGAGTTTCTTATCGAAAAGCCACTAAGAAGGACACCCTTTCCGGTTACGTCAAAGGCAGGGGACACCGGCTCACTCGCTCTTCCTGCGTCGACAATTGTTGCCCCAATTCCCTGCCCAACTAAGCTCAAGGCGTTTTTGTTGATGGCAAGATGCTCAGTGTATGTGCCGGATGCTACTTGAACTTCATCTCCTGCAGAGGCGGCATTAATCGCCTGTTGAATCGATGGGTAATCGTTTGGCACCTTCAATATTCGACATGAAGTGATTTCAACGCCAGCCCAGCTTGCCTCCAACCTGCGATCCATGTCACACAAGTCCCCTCTTCCGAACGCTATTTTGTATTTTTCTCCCGGTGCCAGACCTGAGACAACTGCGCTTCGAAAGTACCAGACACCCGGGTTATCTCCGTGGGTATAGTCCAAGATTCGAGTTGCATTGACCAAGTAGCCAGACAAGTCGGGGGCCAAGATGTAGAGGGCAAGGTATTTTCGGTCAGGGTGTGGAGTGACGTCATTGTAGCTGAAGTAGCCATTCACTAGGATCCTGCCAGTTGGCGGAACAATGAACGTCTCGTTGTAGTAGGCAAAGAAATCGTAGCCAAGTTCATATGCCCCAGGATAATTGAACGTGTTCACGGAAACGCCATCGCCATAAGGAGTTGAGACTTGGGAGATGTTGACATAGTGATTTGTGGATATAGTGCCTCTTACCCAATAGGTGAGTGCTGGATCTAGGGAAAATGCGCTAACAGTTCTGGCTAGCATGATGACAAGAAAGAGAGACAGGCAGGCATTTGACTTCTTCACTGATAAGCACCGTTACGATAAATCTTGGGTTGCTTGATATTTACGCATTATGGAGAAAACCTCCATTTGACAAGGCTATGGGGGAAGTTATGCATCTGTTTTCCCCAAGTTCTTAGCTATGAGGGCTACATCTTTGACGTCTTTTTTTCCATCTCCATTGATGTCAGTTGGGGTCATACCTCGGATCTGGGTAGTTTGCACCAAAAAGCTTTGCAGCCTTGGCCACGTCTCTTACGTCAACTTTGCCATCAAGCCACCCAGCTGGACTAGTAATGTCGCCAACCATAGCTACAATTACCCAACTATCAGTACGGTTGTTATCTGTTGTGTCTGTCTCGCCTGCAACTGCTTCTGCTACAGCCTGCAATGTATGGTTGCCTTTGGCATAACCAGTTGTATTCCAAGTGAAGTTAACTGATAATGCTCTAAGCGGAACCGACGAAACCTGCGTCTGCACAGTTGTCAGGTTGGCCATGGCTGACGCGTCTAATGTTTCAGACTGTTCGCCATAGTTCATGATTCTCACGCGAATAGTGAGGTTGTAGCCTTGGCCAATGATGCTTTTGGGGGCATTGACACTTGTTATGCCAACGTCGTGAGGACCTGCATATAGTTTCATCAGCGGATAATGGTCGATGTTGTCCTGGTCTATTGCATAAGATGTGTCGCCTATGCCGTCAGGCGCGTGCGCTAATGGCGAAATTTCCCGCAAAACCTTTCTTTCTTCTTAGAGATAACAGCGAATAACTTCATATCCGAGGCTGTGTTTTCGATGATCTCTTGGTAATGGCCTAGATTGGATATTGAACTGGGGAAAGAGTGTGAGAAAAGAAGAAATGAGGGGCTCACGACCCTTCGGGATGGGGGAAGGGGAAAGGGAGAAGGGAGAAAGGCATAATCTGAAAACATGTTCCCCGTCAGACTAGGCTGTTTCCCCCATCAAGTAGAAGCAGGTTATTGCGAATTTAAGTCTTTCTATCACGGTTTCCTCACGCATACGATTTGCGCGTCACTGTGGCTGCATCATTTGCAAAGAAAGTGCGATATTTCAGGCTGGCCTCGTTATACGTTCTGGCAACAGTGGGATTGCCATATTTATTTATCATTTCAACGGTTCATATGTCTGCCTCGGATTATTTGATAGAGGCGCAGCTCAGCATTGGGAATAAAGCATTAATGCTGTGACTCATTTGATACTTTGAGTGAGATGTGCCTTTCACATTGGTTCTTTCTCCTTTAATTTGCAAAAAGAACTTTTTTGGATGGCACGTCTCATCCCCCTAATCCATGTTTATATCAGCTACTCATTTGGGCTGGCTTGTGAAAGTTGCTCGGATATGCTTATCTCTCGTTGTTTTCTGTTTCACTCTTCTTGATGCACCTTGCAGTGAGAGAGGCTTGCACATCGAGTGCCCTGTAACTTAGTTCCATATCGGACGTATTTTAGGCGACCTAGCTGAGCTTGTATCGACCATACTGGAAACGCGATAGAAGCGATTTTCGTGTTCTTGAAAGACTCAAGGTGACTGCTTGGAGTCGGAAGAATCATGCGTGAACTGGTCGATTTTGTCGTATGCTCCGCTCGCAGTTTCGTGGATCCAATACGGAATATGACGTGATCTGCGTGCACGCGAGGGAGAATAGACCGGAAATGTCACGCGCTGGTTGTCCCCCAGGGATGGTTTAGCATATCCATAATATAGGCATTTGCTGTGTTTGTCTAATTTGAACGCCCCCCTTCTCTAAAGCTTGTGTATCAATTGCAGAAAGCTGGCGGGGTATCTGGACTGTTTGGTTTGAAGGGAAATGTTGAGGTTGAAAGCTCACCGATATATCTGCGAGCTGTTTGACAATGCATATAGGTTTTTTCAGGATAATATTTGCATCTAGGCGCATCAGTCGAGATAAGGAGCGCGCGCGAGTGCCTATTCTCTTTTCCGCCGGATAAGCACTGTGGCGGCGCTAAGCATTACGAGAAGCGCGCTGTATGCGGCGACAGAAGTGTTTGTGGTTGATCTGGAGAATGACACTGAATATCCTCCCACTGGCGGTGGAGGTGGAACTAGGACTCTCGCGGTTTCTGATTGAGCCGTGTTGTCGTTAGCATCTATAGCTATCAAGTATACATGGTAGATGCCAACCGTCGTAGGCGTGAGTCTCCACGTGCTGGAGTTTGCGCCCGAAACGAGGTTGCCGGCAAGATACCACTGGTACCTGTACGGTGTAGTTCCTCCTGTCACATTCGACGTGAAGTCTACCCATTGGCCTAGATTAATAGTGGAGTCAAGTGGGGCTATGTGTACCGTTAGTGGCGGCAACGCGGGCGCGCTTACGGTTACGATGTTTGAACTTCGGCACGCATTATCACTAGTGTCCTTTTCTCCAGGAACCGTTGACGCTTGTGTGTTTATGAAATACGTTCCGGGCTGGGCTGATGATGTGTTCCATAAGAAGCTCAATGTTGTCTGTGTGTTTGGTTGCAGATTTGTGACTGTTTTCGTTTCTAGCAATGTTTCGTTGTAGTAGCAGCTTACTGTGAACGTCTCAGGTTCGGTTCCTTCATTTTTCACGACCACTGCTACTGTCACATTTTCTCCTTTAACTACCGTTGTTGGAGATGGAGTTTGGCTTATGATTGCCACATCGTGTATTACTACTTTGACCGTTATAGGGCTCGTGCACAGATTGTTTGCTTCGTTGCTCTCGTCGATTTCGTCGGCTGAATCAGCCTTGGCCTTTATTGAATAAGTTCCCGTTGGCACACCTGTCGTGTCCCACGCAAATGAGACGGTTGTCTGGCTACCGGCTCCTAGGTTGTATATCCGCATGACGCTGATTTGGGTGCTGTCATAATAGCACGCTACGTCGAATGTCTCGGAGACGTTGCCAAAGTTTTTCACGGTTACCTGTATGGCGACGGTATCGCCTTGAGGGACAATCGTGCTTGAGGGATTCTGCTGAGTCGCAGCCACGTCGCGGACTATGGCAGTCACCGTGGTGTCCGTATGCCCGGTGTCGGTGATCATGTTGCCGCTCAGCTGGTCTATGCCAGAGGCGAGTAGATCCTCCTTATGATTCAGGTATAACAAGCCGGGAGAGGCGGGTGTTGCTCTCACCCTGAAGGTCAGCGTTGCATTCGCTCCGGGGACTAGGGTTCCAACGTTCCATATGATCTTTGGAGGCGGAAGCGCGGTTATCGACCCTTGGCTCGGTGTTCCTGCACTTACGAAAGCCACGTCGGATGAAATTGTCTCGTTCACTACGATGTTGGTGACGTTACTACCTCCAATGTTCGTCACAATAATAGTCAATTCATAAACGGTCGGAGATCCAACTACAGGAGGGTCTTGACCGCTTATGACAGAGGTTTTGACTTTATCAGCGAAAATGCTTCCCATGTCGCCAGTTGAGTATACGGTGACAGCCACAAAGCTAGTGCAGTTGTTGTTTTCCTCATTGATTTCGGCTATCACATTACTGGAGTCAACTACAGATAGGATGTAGTATGTGCCATGCTCTACGCCTGACGTGTCCCAGACAAAAATCAGACTTGTCGTAGCCTTTGGGGCCAAGTTTGTTACCGTTTGATAACCTATCGAGTTGCTGTTATAGTGGCATGTGACGTTGAAAGTCTCAGTGAAGTCACCAGGATTGGACGCTGTCACGTTTATGTTGACGAGCGTCCCATTCAAGACCTGCGTTTTGTCTGGTACCTGCGAAACCGCGGCTACATCATGGACGGGCGCGGGTAGAACTGTCACAATTGCTGCTGCAGTACACCAGTTGTCTGTTTCATCTGTTTCAGTTATCGCCGCGCTAGAATCAGCCCATGCCTTGATTGAATAGTTGCCCACAGGTATACCTGTTGTGTTCCATCCAAACATTAGGATTTGTTGGTGTCCCGCGGCGAGGCTGCTGACAAGTTTGGTATCAATTGCAGTGTTGTTGAAGTAGCATGTGACGTTGAAGGTTTCTGTCAAGGTGCCCTTATTTTCTACAGTCACTTGGATTGTCACGTTCTGGCCTTGCATGACAGCCGTCGGCGTAGGAACTTGGTCTATTGCTGCCACATTATCTATGCATATGCGTTGTTCTTCATCCACGCGATCTGTTGTGGGAGATTGGTCTAGGTTCGGATTCTGCTGATCCGTCGACCAGAACAGCCAATAAGACGACGGACTTCCAATGGAAGCCCAGCGTATATACATCTCAATCTGATCAGGTGCAACTATCCTGTACCCGCCAATGTTCGCATCGGTGATCTTATAGTTAGCGTAGTTTGCTGGAGGCCAAGGCTCATATTCTCCGAAGTTGTTGTCATTGTTCGCGTCAAGAAGCAGGTACGTCTCTCCAACGCCATTGTGATCAGTGTCTTCCACGAAAAGAAGGTACTCAGCGTCATGTACGTTGCCGCCACTGTAGTACATATTATTGTCAAGATCTATGAACCACTTGTATCGACCATCCCCGGACGGCCATTCGCTGCCTGGCAAGGCGTAGCACTTGAGCTTTAGGTAGAGGTAGCTGCCGTCATACTGATAATATGCATATTCAACATCTCTCCAATCATCAGCCCAACCGTTTTCATTTCTATCCCAATCTATTTCGATCCATGGCGACGGCCACGTTGGCGCGGCATGAACGGGCATTACTCTAATCGCAGCAAATGTCGAGGAAAGAAGAAGTATGGATAGAAAAGTTAACACTAATTCCATTTGAAGCTTTGTCTTCACGATCCCTTCTCCCTATCTAACTATCTGGCGGCTTGGACCACTTAAGGTTTGTGGAACCTAGTTCTATTGCTTTAGTTTTGATTCATCAGCCTCCATACCTGTGTTGCAACCCATTAGTAGCGCGAGCTTGCGCCAATGATCGCATTTCTCTCTTTGGTAATTATTGCATTTGATTTAGATTCGTCGCTTCATTATGATACGAAGTAATGATCTCTGCTCTGCGCACCCATCTTTTCTGATTGTTCTTTCTCATTTGATACACAAATCGCTCCATCTTCTTTGGAAGATCACAAAGTGTAAGAGATTTCGTAAGAGATATAAAGGGTTCTTGTCATTGTATTCACCGTTCGCACACGATGTGAATTAAAGAGCGACAGGGAATGAAACGGCAGAGGAAGGTGATTGATCAGTGAACGTTGAGCTTCTGGTTGCGAGCGAGATTGTGTCAGCAGGCTTGGCATCGGTTCTTATCTATTTCTTCTTGAAAGCATATCGGTTGACGGCCTCTATCTATTTGCTTGGGCTTCCTTTCGGTTTTTCGTTCTTGGCCTCTTCATACGTCTTTCTTGGGCTGTCTCTCGCGTATGGTAGTAACGTAGTTGTCTCTGAAGTTTTCCTTTGGATGCGATTGATTGCGCAGTGCTATGGATTCGCTTTCATTGCCTTTGCCTATTATTTTCCTTCAAGACCTGAGAGAAGCACAAAGCGGGCATTAGGGATGATTTCATTGGCATCACTCTTTTCAATTCTTTTGTTTTTCGCAACGTTGTCTGCAGCGCCTCCTTTCCTGCAGCTTCCGTCTGCCAATATCGTCGACGAATGCTTCACAGTGGTGAACCTTGGCTTCCTAGTCTACATTGTCTATCGTCTGATTAAATATTGGGAGTCGCAGAACAAGGCGGTTTCTGGCTTGATGTGGACACCTTCGGCGTTCTCTCTCTTCGCGCTCGCTCAATATTCTTGGCTGATTTGGGGAATTGACGGTAGCCAAACCGCATTTGTTCTTGCTCACATCGCTAGGATAGCTGCCCTGCTTCTCTTCATCCGCATTTACTGCGTGTCCGGGAGGGTGAACGGTGAAATCCGAGAAACGCACTAAGCTTCAGATTTACTTTGACATACTCCGGCTTCTCTGTGAGGAGCTCAAATCGAGCAACGGCCTTAGTGTCACAAGAGTTGCGCACAAGGCCAATTTGCCATATGACAGATTCAGAAACTGCTTAGATGACCTCATTAGGCTGGGGATGGTTTCTCGAGGACCCGCTGGAGAATTGGCTGTTACTGATAAAGGGTTAGCCTGCGTTCAAGAGTATAGACGACTGAATGATTTTCTCAGGCGTATGGGACTCTTATCTGATGCTAGCCAGCCCGCGTTTTCTGTTTGAGCAATCAAGAGTTGATTGCCTTTTGAGATCCGCATACTCTAGAGGGCAAGGGGAGCCATTCTATGGCGGTTGCTCGCTAGCGTCGCGCGCTGGGCCACCCCCGACTTTCACAGTGATGGTAATCGTGTGTCTTAGTGAACCACTGGTTCCTGTGATAGTCACCGTGTAGGTGGCCACAGGGGTGCGCGAACTCACGGTTATTGTGAGCGTGGAGGTTGTAGAGTCGCTTGAAAGCGCCACTGAAGGCGGGGACAGAGTACAGGTCACACTTGCACTTGGACATGAAGCATTCAAGTTTACCGCAGAACTGAGACCATTCAATCCTGTGACGGTTATTGTTGAGGCTTTACTGCCCCCCCTCTTGATGCTGAGCGAGCTTGGAGATGCTGACAAGGAGAAATCTCCGGGAGCAGCTCCTTGGGTTGTGGCGTTTGCGGTATTGGAGTAGCCCGAGTTGCCGGCTGCATTGTAGGCGTAGACCCGGTAGTAATGAGTGGTGGAGGGGCTGAGGCCTGTATCTGAGTAGTCCGTGACGTTGGAGCCCAAAGTGACTAGTGGTGAGAAGTTCATACCATCCGTGGAACGTTCAATCTTGAAGCCTTCCTCGTTTGCTGCATTATCCATCCAGGCCAGATTGATCCGGCTTGAAGAGACTGCAGTCGCAGTGAGGCTGGATGGTGCGGCAGGTGGAGCAGGTGGGGTTGCGAGAACCGTGAGGCTAACTGTGGTCGAACGAGTAAGCGAACCGCTAGTCCCGGTTACGGTCAAACTGTGAGTGCTGGCTACCGTCGTCGAACCAACGTTTACTGTCAGTGTTGACGTTGCTGAACCTCCAGATGGAGGCGTCACTAGAATAGACGATAAAGTACAATTCGAACCTGTGGGACAGCCTGAAAGAGTCAAGTTTACCGTAGAGTTGAAGCCGTTCAGTGAAGTGACTGTTAAGGTAGAACTGCCAGAACTTCGCTGCTGGATCGTTAGGGAGCTTGGAGACGCTGACGAAGAGAAGTCTGGGGGCGTTGATCCGACAGCCACTCTTAGAGCTTTGGAAGCGTTAATCCTTCCCCAGCCGTAGTAAACATCGTATCCTGGATCACCGAGGTCCACGGCCGTAGACTCAAGAATCTGCTCAGCCTGCTTTGGGACTAAAGAGGGATTAGCTGAGAAAATCAAGCCTATCAAGCCTGCTGTGAGAGGCGCTGAAAAAGAGGTCCCACCAACATTGCCATATCCTTCGCCATTGATTGTAGTATAGATGGCTGAACATGGTGCAGATAAATCAATATAAGGACCATACGCCCCCCAACTTCTGTCATCGCTGGTTGTTCCACTCACCGAAACAATGTACGGGTTATCTGGATCATCACAATACGACCCCGTATTCCCACCGGATGCAACAACAAGACCGCCCTTGTCCATAAAGTACTTTGCAGCGCTTGAAAGATCCTGGCCACCAAATATTCCGAAGGACACAACCGCTACCTTGGCACCTCTATCAGCAGCATATGTAAGACCCTTGGCTAAGAGTGAGTAGGATGTGTACCCGCTTGGGTCGGTAACCCTTACAGGCAGGATCGAGCAATGCCAACCTATAGCCGCAACCCCTACACTGTTACTTGTTGCGGCCGCAGCCACGCCAGCAACCGCTGTGCCATGCCCACTAACATCTCTCACGTCACAGTTGTTATCATAGAAATTATAACCTGGAAGCACCTTACCCGCCAGATCCGGATGTTCAAGATCTACGCCACTATCAAGTACAGCAACTACAACGCTGGGATCTCCTGACGAAATATCCCATGCGTCTGGTGCTCCGACCTTTTTCAGGTGCCATTGAAATCCATAGTATTCGTCGTTTGGAATTGCTGAAGGAGAGAGCTTGAGATTTTCCTTAACGAAATCGATCATGGGGTTACGGGACAACGCGGACTTGACGCGAAGTAGAGCATCTTCTGGGAGTGAAACTACAAGAACCTTGATTTGAGAGATCTCGTCTACCACTTCAAGCCCAAATGACGTTAGAACTTCTTCTTTAGAGCGTTCGCAGGCTCCGGGTTTGAATCTCAAGAGTAATTCGCTTTTGCTTGTTGTTGCGAAGATCGTGTTTATGGAGAGTGTTGAGAAAATAATGGTAAAGGCTAATATGAGCATGCATGTTGTCTTAAGGTATGTACGTGTGTGCACGTTCGCAACGCTCTATATATTATTTATTACTACTCAATATGCAAGATACTGCTGCCTGATAAACCTATCCGTGCACATGTCGAACACAAATACACACATCAAGCCTAAGGTTGTTCTTCTTCGCCGAGTTCCCCGACATGTTCATACACTTCTGAAGTTCTGTCAATGATGTTTAAGATGCGGATTTTATTCGGTGTAGAAATGGATCTTGGTACATAGGCAAAGAATCGACAGATAGGTATAAATTGAAGTTATACCAAAGTATAACTCGTGGTAAGAATGTTCAAAGAAGAAATGAAAATAGGCCCCAAAGGCCAAGTCGTCATTCCAAAAGCCTTTAGGAAATCCTTGGGCTTATACGCAGGAAACAAAGTGATATTCACGTTAACGGAGGATGGGTTGCTGCTAGAAAAGCCGAGAGAAGATGCTGTTGCCGTTTTCGAAGAGATAGCAAGGTCTGGAAAATCGGTCAAGGTTAAACCCCATGAGCACGTTGAACAGCTAGAAGAAAGATACAGATGATATACCTAGACGCGAACGTGTTCCTTAACGCAACACTAAATCAGGAAGACGAAGGAGAAAAAGCTAGAAATCTCATCCGAAAATTGCAGAAAGTCGAAATAGCAGCGGCAACTTCCGCTCTGAGCTTCGACGAGGTATTCTGGATAGTCAAGAAACACCGAGACTTCATGAGCGCATTGAGAGCAGCCAAAGCACTTCTGGAAGTCCCCAACCTGACATTCTTAGAAGTCAACGACGAAACACTCTGGTCCGCCTACAACCTAGCCGAAAAATGCAAACTCGACCCCAGAGACGCTATTCACATCGCCTGCGCCCTAGGCCATGCAATCTTCACAATAATCTCCGAAGACGAACACTTTGACAAGGTTAAAGAGATCAAGAGAATAAGCATACTAGACTTTCAACCCCAAAGACAGGAACCATAAGTATACATAGAAAAACCCCAAACGCTTGGCGTTATTTCTCCAACTGGTGAGGGATGGTATGACATTGGAGCGTTGGCTTCCATATCTACCGACGTGTGCGTCGCCATAGTTTCTGGTTCTTCAGGGTACCGCCCCGCTTTCTTTGCTTGCTCTATGAAAGCGATTCTGAGCTAATCATAGAGTCTTAACCTAAGGATCTAGCGCGAGCGCCTTAGTCCCTTTGTGGGTTTACTCTCTGTCGGATAGAGGCAAGATTTTTGCTTCTGCGCGGTTAAGGATGGGGTACTAAACTCTACCCCCACTCATAATAATACTTGTCCTGTTGAACGCGTTTTTTCGAGATCATGAACAAGACCTGATCTCGAAAGAATGATGTATTGGAAAGGTGCATTTCATGTCTAGGTTTTCATCGCAGAGGGGGAGAGAAAGGAGAAGGGAAAGTAGACGAGAGAGTACGGTTTTGCTCTGCCTAGATGGTTCAATTTTGGAGTGACCCCACAGAGGTGTCTTACTCACTTGAAGTCCATTCTGCTTATATTCTCATTCAACCCTGTGTTATAACGCTATTATAGCAATTAAAAGAAAGGAGAAGAAAAAATGAAAAAACTATTAGGAACGCTCTTATTCGTTGCACTCTTGATGCTTTCAACAATTCTAGTTGCGGTTCCGATGGCGAGATGTGAAGACGGCGACCCAGTACACATATACTATGATGGAAACAAGATTTCAAATCCGGATGGACCAATCGTTTGGACTGGCCCATGCACGACAGAATCATTTGCTTTCACAGTCACAATCCAATGGGACAGCCCGCCTGCGAAGAAGTTCGATGTTTGGTGGGCTAATGTCGGGATGATAGAAAAAAGTAGCTTTGGTATTACTTTCGTGCCATTAACAACGACGCTATACAATCCGCTCTACAGTCCGCCGCTGGGCCCAGATCACATAGACGTACTAGTTACGGTTCCCACTGCAGGTTTACCAGCAGGAACTTACTACGCAAATATATACGCTGACGTTACAGCTCAAGGTACAAGCCAAAACCCCGCGGTTTCTGGAACAGACGGCTACTTCCGATTCGTAAAAACGGTTTGCTTGCCGCCAGAAGCAGTCATCAGCGGCGTCAAGTTCCATGATCTAGACGCAGACGGTGTCAAAGACTCTGGCGAAGGAGGTTTGAGCGGGTGGTATATCCAGCTGTTCAAGAAAGTAGGCGCCGAATGGGTTTCTGTTAATGCCATGCTTACAGGTGATGTAGGCGATTACATCTTCACAGTAGACACTGCTGGACACTACAAACTAATGGAAGTCTCGCAGGATGGATGGAGGCAGACAGCAGGCCCCGATGAATTCGATGTTGCCTTAGGACAAACCATTACAGACAAAGACTTTGGCAACGTAAGACAATACACTCTAACCGTGGTTTCGCTTTACGACACGCCAGGCGGTGCGGGCCTATACGATGAAGGCACCACTGCACACGCAACATTAGCCACTGGAACGGTAGAACTTGTCCCTGGTGCAAAGCAAGCTGTTTTCACAAAGTGGAACACAGACGCATCTGGAACAAACTACGCTCAAAGTGATGCAATAATCATGGACGGAGACAAAACGGCAACTGCAGAGTGGCAGATCCAATACTACTTGACGGTTCAGATAGACCCAAGTGTTTTAACTCCAGCTCCGACGCCGGCGAGCAAATGGTACGACGAAAACACGGATGCCACCGAGACTGCAGGCACTGTCAGCGGATACATATTTGTTAACTGGGATGTTGACGGAGGCAATGTTGCAGGCAACCCGATAACCGTTCACATGGATTCTTGGCACACGGCAACAGCCCACTACTGGCTAGAACTCGGATTCGAATGCTTCATTACCGACAGCAGCTTCAACGTGATTACAAGATTCGACACTGTTTGGGCACCAAAAGACCTCAGCAAGACCACGTTCAAGCTGGCTTCAACCAACCCGGGACAGTTCATGTACAACATAAAAATCACCAACACTTGGTCGGTCGCAACGGGTCCTTTGACAATAAGCTACGGCATCGACGACGATTTCATACTTAAAGGCGCGGACCCCATACAAGTCTGGACGGGATATGGAAAGACAGGAACGAGGATACTTGCCACGGTAACCTATGGTCTTACAGGCACAGTAACAATAAGCAACATAGACCCCGGCGTAACCCTCTATGTGACCATACACATGGAATACGGCCCAGCACGCGAATACTTCAGCAAGGACACAATGCTCGCTTGGAAGAGTTTGGGACACGCATCGAACACTTTCGCATGCGGCTACACAGTAACAGTTCCAGGACCATTCTCACTCCCACCAATCACATACGACTGCTCAACAACAATCCACGACCCGATAGTCGTCCTCGGCTTAGAAGATTAGACACACAACTAACCTACCCTCTTTTTTCTCTTTGAAGCAAAGCTTGTCAGAGGCGCAAACATATGCCACATGATCCCCCTAAAGAAACCGCTTACCTAGAAGTTTCTTCGATAAGCAATAAATTGCTCCTTCAAGTATTAGCTTATAGGAAAGTGGAGAAAGGAGCACATGAGGCATGAATAGAAAAATAATGCCGCAAATAATGCTAATGCTCCTAATAATAACGTTAATTAGTCTAGCATTTAACATAGGAACAGTTCTCGCCCAACAAACAATTTATATACGCTCAGACGGCTCGGTTGACCCTTCAACAGCGCCAATCAGCCGCTCTGGAAACGTTTACACCTTCACAGCAAACATTTACGAATCAATCGTGATAGAAAGAGACAACATAATAGTAAATGGGAATAGCTACCTGCTTCAGGGCTCACCTCCAAGCTACGGGTTCACCCTAAACAGTCGAAACAACGTAACCATAAGAAACGTGTTCATCACAGGATTCCGCTACGGCATATATCTAAAATCCTCAACAAACAACACCATAGAACGAAGCGCCTTAGCAAACAGCGACAGAGGAGGCATCTGGCTAGAAACCTCAACAGGAAACACAATAGCCAACAACGCCATAGCAAACAACTACTGCGGAATCCTCCTAACCTGGTCCAACAACACCAACACCATCACAAACAACACAGTAAGAAACAACCCCTTCGGCATATGGCTCATAGTCTCAACAAACAACATCATCGGAGACAACACAATCGGCAATAACACCCTGGGAGGCATATACCTAGACCGATCTAACAACAATCAAATCTACCACAACAACGTCATAAACAACACACCACAAACAGAAAGCTCCGAATCCACAAACACGTGGGATAATGGCTACCCAAGCGGCGGCAATTACTGGAGCGACTATT
>Ga0315288_10004142_pt1 | contig 18439 bp, 10 predicted proteins | sample YL17G11_20_MG_FD_203454 | JGI IMG/M metagenome (GOLD analysis project Ga0315288, IMG submission 203454) | Sediment microbial communities from Yellowstone Lake, YNP, Wyoming, USA - YL17G11_20 | ecosystem: Environmental > Aquatic > Freshwater > Lake > Sediment | place: USA: Wyoming | collected... | reverse complement strand
ACCTTACCCAGCTAACGAAAATACGAAAATAACCAATCTTTCTTACAATTCCATCTCTTTCGAGTGGAGATTCTTCCGATACTCCTTCCTCCTTCAAGAAGATATTTTTCTTATATCCCCTCGCCCTTGAGGGGAGAGGGTAGGGTGAGGGTGAAACATTTTCCGTTATTGCAAATCCTGATTTATCAGGGTGCGGCAATCTCAACTGGTAAACTGGGTAACCGGCTAACCAAATTGATTGGCTGATCGAAAGATTGGTAGATTATTTTAATTGGCAGATTGTTTTTAAATTAGTAATTGGTTTAATTAATTTATTAGTGAATTGGCAAATTGGTCAATAGGTGAATTGCAAACCCTGGTATTTTATAACTTAATTCACAAAAAAGAAGGACTTTCCCAATCCTTTGTCGAATTAATATAAAGTTATAGAAAAATATAAAAGATTATTTTTTTTGACGATGGTAACAGCAATTTAATAAGGTAAATATATATTCTTGAAGTGTGTCAAAGAACCAAACCCAACTCCTGTAATACCAAGAAATAAAGGCTTTGTATATAAAGAAAGGGTAACTTATGTCAAGCAATATTATATGTCCAAAATGTGTTGCACCTATGATTCTGCGTACAGCAAAAAGAGATTCAGATGCTGGTGGTAAATTTTATGGATGCTCCAATTATCCTAGATGTGCAGAAACACTTTCTATTGACCCCATAAGTACATCACAGGTAAATTATGGTCAAGACAGCCAATATATGAAACAAATTGATTTTCCCCATTCCCTTATTGCCAGACCAAGATTTAAAGATTATCAAGTTCGTTTTATCGAAACTGTAGCGGTTTCCGAGGACTTATTAGAGAAGATTAATAGCGGAGAAATAAAAAAAGAAATTTTGAAAGCTTTTTCACAGTGGAGGCTTGATTTCCCAATAAAAGCATCTGATTTTGAATTGGATGATCAACAAGGTCAAATAAGTTCAATCTTAGAAAAAATATTAACCAGGGGGAAAATTCTTCTATCTTCTCCAAAAATAGAAGAAGATTTTAAAAATTTATTTATTAAAGAATATAAAGAAGATCAATTATTATTATCTGCTTTCGATAATTATTATGACTGGGATCAGGAAATTGTTTTACAACAGTAGTTATTTCCAAAAACATTGGAATTAAATTATACATCTTGCGATACAAAAACTTACGCACAAGACTATAACTATAATGGTTCGCCTTTTTGTTGAAATGAAGAGCGAAGATTTTTATTGCGTTGTGACCTAGGTGCAGTATATTTTTATCTTATGGTGTTAAATAGAGATGTATAATATGGAAACGCTTCCTATAGTTAAACGTAAAGATGAGTAAGAATATTGAGAATATCGAACTAATTGAGTTATTTTAGAAATTAATAATGTAATGGCAGAAGCTATGCGGAAAGGCAATCCTTATAAAACGAGCCTTAATCTATCCCCAGACGAATCCCGCGTAGTACATCCAGAAAAGGAATAATAAAATGATTAATGAGATTAAACTGAATGTTACTGTGCCAGAAACAGGATTGTGTATTTCTCAAATGCAACCCTTTGTTGAATTAGTCGAGTCAGAACCATACAAGTGGCAACAAAATAAAATAAATCAACAACTAGATAGAATATCAAGATTTATGAATATTGCCAAGCAATTTGATAGCAATGGTAAATCACACTTTACACTATTACCGGAATATTCGATTCCAGGAATAGAGGGGGTAAAGAGGATTAACCAGTTCCTCATGGACGCTTCATGGCCATCTGAAACTATAGTGATAGGTGGGGTAGATGGGTTAAATAAAGATGAATATATTAACATTTGCAATAATGTGATTTCTTGTGTAAGCACAGATAATGCACCAGGCCAAATTACAGATGGAAGAAAATGGGTAAACTGCTGTATTACTTGGGTTAAAGAAAGTAATGGCAATCTTAAACGTTATATACAACCAAAAATAAGCCCATCATGGCCTGAAAAAAACATTACCCACAGTGAAATGTTTTGTGGGCATTCAATTAATTTGTTTACCATAAAATTTTCCAATAATACTGATTGTAAATTCTTATCACTTATCTGCTTTGATTGGATAGGGAATACCAGTGTTAGCAGGAATGGTATTTTTGGAATATTGAATAAAATTAACCAGATATGGGAAAAATCTAATTCCAGAAAAGAAATTAATATGGTTTTAGTATTGCAATATAACGAGGAGCCTAATCATAGGGATTTTTTGGAGAACGCCCGTAAATTTTTTGAAGATAGAGATACTATTCCATTTATAGTACGTGATCAAAGTGTTTTATTTTTTATAAACACTGCTGGGCGGAATGAACCGGGTAAATCAAATAAATATGGATACAGTTCACTCATTGCTTCCTATTCATCACCCTATGTCAATCAAAATTGTTGTCCTTTATGTTTTTCTTCGGATAGTAAAAAATTAAGAAATTCAGATAATATTGGAAGGTGTAAAGTAGCACTTTTTAGAGAAAATGGCGCATGTTTTCATTTGTTTAAGTTCTGTTTACCGTCTTTTATTCCCGCAAATCCAGTGAATAGGTGCTTGTTTTTGGATGAAGCAAAAGTATATTCTATTGATGATGGAATTGATGATCCAAGGGTACCGGGTGGACCAGTAGCTGCATCTGTTAAATGGGTTAATGATGAAATTGATACAATAAAACCTATTACATTTTATGTAAATGAAAAACCTGTTCGGAATGAGGTAATTCAATCCCATGAAGATGTCTCAAAAGAAGTTCGAAAACTTTCGGGGAAATGTCTGTGTAAATACATACAATATTCTTTTTGTAGATATTCAAATTTTAACCAAGAATTAACACCTATCATTCACTTTGTTGATAAATGGGGTAATGAGGAAAAAGTAGGATTACAGACAGTCATTCATACATTAAGTATTATAGGGACATGCAACATTATAAATATTTCAGAATCTACAGCCCATGCGACTATGAATATCGGTACTAATGTTGTTGATATAATTGTCGTACATGGAGGTGATACCCCAGAAGAGTGCTTAGAATATGGAAAAACATTCCTTAATAGCTTATCAAGATATACAATTGTTGTTACGAAAGATATATATGATAGATCGGTAAATAAAAAATTCACTAGAAAAATATTTCATAGCCATGAACCTTTATCTGAAAAGGGTCCCAATATTACAAATCCTGATGATAGCTTTATTCATTGTGGTTATCATAATATTAAGGAATGCTGCTTCTCTGCCAAGAGTGTCGGTGATCTCAAAGAACAAATCGATTGTCTTTTGGAGGTGTAAACATGGATTACCCATATGACAAATTTAGTAACATTCTGGAAAACCTACTTAAGGAAAGAAATCCAAAGATTGAGTCAGCACAGTCCAATAGCTACCCTTTATTTTTAATCCTTGATATCGTTCCGGATTTAGTTTGTTTTTCATTACTGAATGGAAAACCAGATGTAAATATTCTTGATACGATCCAAAAGTTTAAAAATTTATATCTAATAAACTCTAACAAATGGGCAGAACGAGATTTAACGCTTGTTTTTTGTAAAAGTGATATGTGCAATATAAGTGATGAGCAATGTAATAAGGTTATGTTAGATTCCTATTTTTGCCGTAAATTCATAATTGATTTAAAGGAAGATTTAAAGAGTGAATTGGCATCATTACCATTTATCCCGATACAATCTGAGGGCATCATTAGTTATCAAAGACTAAAAAGTGCACAAACATTTTTAATGAAACATGGATTAGAGGCCACTCTTTCCAAACATTTAGTAACTCCTCATTCTCGAAGTGAAGATGGTATTGTCAAAGACTGCTTTGAGGGTTTATTAGGCAAATCAGAGTATTTAACGACTTTTGAAAAACAGTTTTATCCTATAAAAAAAGAATATTTAAATACTGAGATTAGCTTAAAAGAACTTGAATTGTGTAATTTTCGAGCCTATCGGGATTCATATAAATTTGATCTCGATGCCGATTTAGTTATTCTTTATGGCCCCAATGGATTTGGAAAAACTTCCTTCTTTGATGGGTTAGATTTTGCATTTACAGGAAGCGTTGGAAGGTTTGAGAAAAGATTTCTAAGAAATACAGCTAGGTTATTAAATACTCTGAAGCACCTTGACGCCCAAAAAGAAGACTCCTTTGCAAAAGTAATAGTTTGCATTGATGGAAAAGATTTTCTGGTTGAAAGATTCATGAAGGATAGAGTGCATGCGTTATTTAATAAGAAAAATATGGACAGAGCGGAAATATTAATGAAATTAATAGGATTATCAGAAGAGCCGCCTGATCTTAGAATTGATAATTTTACTCGTCTATTTCGCGCTACTCATTTATTTGGGCAAGAATTCCAATCTATTGCTTCGGACTTTCACGATACCTCAAAACTTGATGATGATACTGTCTCGCGCATGCTGGCATTACAAGACTATGTTGAGGCAATAAATAAGTCAAGAAAAGTTCTTGATATCCTAAAGAAAAAAAATAAGGAACTGAAAGAAAAGGCTGATTTATCAAAAGAAAATTTAAAAGTGAAGAATGAAGAATTGAAACGCTTAAGAAATAACCAGAAAACAGCTAAAAGTACGAAGAACATTTCTATGATTGCTAAAAATATTGAATCAAAAATTAATAAGCAGTTAGGAATTTCAATAAAATTTCCCGAAGAATATAACCAATCAATTATAAGAGATTTTAGGGGTAAAATAGAGGTATTCATAAATAGAACAAATAAGCAGATAGAAGATATTAGAGAATTAGAGAAAAGGTTTCCTGTATTCCAAAGTAAATTGAAAGATTTTAAAGAAGCTCAAGAACGAATTAAGAGTAAAAAAGAAGAGCTTGACAAACTAAATGAAAAATTTGTTATTAAGTCGAAGAAGTTAATGCAGGAAGAAAATGATATAAAGCTCATATTATCAAAAGAACAAAGCCTTAATCTTAAAAGAGACAACCTGCTATGGTTAATGGATAAAATGAGAGAATATCCTGACTTAAAGAAAAGAATTCAAGCTAATGATTTGGAGCTAAAAAAATATTATTCTCAGTTAAGTAATATTACATTGAGAATCGATGTGCTAAGTACAGACAACGTAAATATGGTAAAAATGATCGATACTATAGCACTTGATATTAAGAATATAAATGAAACGTTAAAGAGATTAAACAACCTCGAAAATAAAAAAGATGAAATTAATGTTTTATTTAAACAGCAGCAGAATGAACATGAGAACTTGGAAAAAATCGATGCAACTATTACAAAATTAAAAGCGGATTTAACTAGTCGAAAAAAGAGTTTAGACAAATTTATTGAACATTACGAGAACCAAAAGAAGCAAGTTGATTATTTGCAGCGCGAACAATCTGAATTTGAGAGATTACTAGATAAGATAATATACCATATATCGGATAAGTCTTGTCCTGTATGCGGTACTCCCCATCAATCGAAAGAAGATTTAATTAAGAAAGTAAATATTCAACGGGCATCCCAACCAATAGAAATTAGGCTCGCCTTAGATAAGCTTAATAATCTAGAAGTAGAATTGAAAATTATCCAGAAGGATTATTATAGTGCAGTCAAATCAGTCGAGGATTTACAATCTAAAAAAAATGATGTAAATCAGCAACTTTTAGTCATTAATAATTCCATTCAATTGTTAGATAATGTTGGCAAACAGCTTAATTTGGATATATATGATGAAAATATATTTGTTCGTATTGCGGCGATAAAGAAAGAGCTTACAGATAATAAAAATAAAAGAGAAGATGAATTTAGTAAACTCAAAGAACGAGAAGGGAAGTGCACGTTGGAATTAAAGTCATTAAAAGAAGAGCAATTAAATGTTACTAAAGAGATTAAAATAAGAGAATCTCAAGAACGTTTTTACAAAGAAGCTATAGAAAGAATTAAGAATGAAGCTGTTGTCCGTAAAATGTCGATCGAGAAAGCGCCTGAGATAGTGAACGAAGAGCTGATACGGGTTAAAAAAGAAATTGAAGTGATAAAAGTTTGCCTTAAAGATCAAACTGATTCATTTAATAAAGAACAGAAAGAAATTGACGTTATTAAAAAGGAAATTAACGATGTTTCAATTGAAGAGAAAGCTATTAATAAAGATATAGAAAATTTAAGTATGTATATTGATGAAACAAATTCCCTTTATAAATCTTTTGGGTTTACGCAAGAAATCAAAATCGATAAAATTCTATCCTGTGAATGTGCGCTAAATGTAAAATTATCGCAAGTAAAATTGATAAAAGAAGAGCTTTTAGATTTTGAAATTTTATTAGATGCTCGGCAAACTGCTGCTATTGTCGCAAAACTTCAAGATGAAATTAAAAGCATTCAGGAAGGTCTTATAAGTATTAAAAAGGGGCAAGCTACTCTTAAAAAATGGACGTCGGTTTTTAAAAACGCCAATAAAGATCTTTTGCAAATTAAAACAGATGCTTTTGAAAAATATATAGATCAGTATGGACCTTTAACGTCAAATATCCAAAAAAGGCTAAGACAAGTATATGGCTTTGGCAATATTAAGTTATTTCCTATAAAATCAGGGATCCTAGTGAACGTGGAAAGGAAAGGGCAAAAAAATATTATCCCAACAGATTACTTTAGTGAATCACAAATACAGATTGTTCTCCTCAGTTTATTTTTAAGTGCTAGCTTGACTCAAACATGGTCATCGTTTGCACCTGTATTGTTAGATGATCCTGTTACACACTTTGATGATTTAAATGCCTATGCTTTTCTTGATTTAATAAGAGGGAATATACTAGCACAAAAAAAGAAAAATCAATTTATTATATCAACTTGCGATGAAAGACTTTTTCGCCTTATGAAACAAAAGTTTAACAAAGCAGAATTTAGAACAATATTCTACAGCATTGAATCAATTGGGGAAAAAGGTCCAGTTATAACGTGTTTTAGAACTTAATGGATATAAAGTATAAGAAATCATTAATTAAGGGGATATTATAAAACTAAACTAATTAAATTCATTTTCATATAATTAAAATGTGAAAAAAACCATTGTTATACTAGCTAAATAATTCGGTAATTTTAACGGAAAATCTAGAGACAGGGCTATCAGTTAACGGTTTCTACTGGGAAACGTAAATGATTGAAAAACGAAAAGGAGTTGTAATGTTTGAGCAAACTTTTAAAAATATTGATGATATCCTACGCAAGGATGCTGGGTGCAGTAGCGAGCTGGATTATATAGAGCAGACTTCATGGATTCTTTTCCTGAAATATTTGGATGATCTTGAAAAGGACAAGAAAACCGCGGCCAAACTGATGGGGAAGACTTATACAAGCATCATCAGCCCGGAGTATCGTTGGGAAGTTTGGGCCGTTCCTAAAGATAAAGAAGGTAAGCTTGATCACCATAAGGCCCTCACGGGTGATGACCTCAAAGACTTTGTTGACCTCAAGCTGTTTCCTTACTTGAAAAAATTTAAAATCAATGCTGAAAGTGCCGACACCCTCGAATATAAGATTGGCGAGATATTTAATGAGCTTAAAAACAAAATCCAGAGCGGTTATAACCTTCGCGAAGTCATCAATTTAATTGACCAACTGCGCTTTCGTTCCCATGCCGAAAAGCACGAGATGTCACACCTGTATGAAGACAAGATCAAGAACATGGGCAACGCGGGCAGAAACGGAGGCGAATATTACACGCCCCGACCGCTTATCAAGACAATCGTGAAAGTTGTTGCGCCTGAAATTGGGAACAAAATATATGATGGTGCATTAGGATCGGCGGGATTCTTGTGCGAATCCTTTGAATATCTTAAAACCAGCAAGAACCTGACTACCAAAGACGCCGAAACTCTCCAGAAAAATACCTTTTATGGTAAAGAGAAGAAGTCGCTCGCTTACATTATCGGAATAATGAACATGATTTTACATGGCATCGAAGCTCCGAATATTGTGCATACCAATACTCTGACCGAGAATCTTTCTGACATTCAAGAAAGAGACCGTTACGACATCGTTCTTGCCAATCCACCATTTGGTGGAAAGGAACGTGCTGAGGTACAGCAAAACTTCCCCATAAAAACCGGCGAGACCGCGTTTCTTTTTCTACAGCACTTTATCAAGATTCTGAAAGCTGGCGGTCGTGCAGGTATTGTTATTAAAAATACGTTTCTCTCTAACACTGACAATGCCTCTACCAGTCTGCGTAAACTTTTACTGGAAAGCTGTAATTTACATACGGTGCTCGATTTGCCAGGGGGAACCTTCGCTGGCGCGAGTGTAAAAACAGTAGTGCTCTTTTTTGAAAAGGGTGTACCAACGCGCAAAGTTTGGTTTTATCAGCTTAATCTTGACAGGAACCTCGGTAAGACTAACCCTCTAAATGAAAACGAACTGATGGATTTTGTAAAACTTCAAAAGACTAAAGCCGATTCGGAAAACTCCTGGTCTGTGAATGTGATCGATGTAGATAAAACTACATTTGATCTGTCAATCAAGAACCCGCATAAAAAGGATGAAACCATTCTGCGCGAGCCGAAGGAAATATTGGCTTCTATGAAAAAGTTGGATAAAGAGAGCGAAAAAATTTTGGAAAGTATTTTAGAGCAAATCAATGAAAAGTAATTGGCAAACAAAAAAACTTGGTGAGGTTTGTGATTTTCATAACGGACTGTGGAAGGGGGAAAAGCCACCATATATTAAAGTTGGTGTGATCAGGAATACAAACTTTACAAAAGATGGCGAATTAGACGATGCTGATATTGCCTACTTAGACGTTGAAAAAAAACAATTTGAAAAAAGAAAACTGTCTTACGGCGATATTGTTCTCGAAAAATCTGGTGGAGGCCCAAAACAACCAGTCGGGCGAGTAATTATTTTTAATAAAAAAGAGGGCGATTTTTCTTTTAGCAATTTTACATCAGTCATCAGGATTAAAAGAAAAGACCAAATCGATTTTAAATATCTGCATAAATACCTGTTTTTTTCTTACAGAACTGGCGTAACAGAAACAATGCAAAGCCATTCGACAGGGATTAGAAATCTTGATTTAAAATTATATAAAGAAATCGAAGTCCCACTTCCTCCATTCCCTGAACAACAACGCATCGTAAAAATTCTGGATGAGATTTTTGAAAAGACTGCGAAGGCAAAAGAAAATATTAGAAAAAATCTGCAAAATACCCGCAATCTTCTTGAGTCTTATCTGCAAAACGTTTTTACCAATCCCGGGGATGCATGGGAAGTGAAGAAGCTGGGAGAAGTGTGTGATTTGATGACAGGTGGTACCCCTAGCAGGAATAAAAAAGAATATTTTAATGGGGGCGAAATTAAGTGGCTTGTTTCTGGCGATGTAAATAAGAAAGAGATAAATGACTGTGAAGGGCGTATTACAGACGAAGGCATGAAAAATTCTAATGCGAAGTACTTACCTATTAATTCTGTTATAATTGCTTTAAATGGGCAAGGGAAAACTCGTGGGACTGTAGCGATGCTTCGTATTAAAGCAACTTGTAATCAATCTCTTGTTAGTATTTATCCAAAAAATACTCGAAAACTTTTACCTGATTATATTTATCACAATTTAAATATTAGATATTACGAGATTCGTAAAATTACAGGAGATTCTGGAAACGATAGACGTGGCCTAAACATGTCTTTGATTGGAAATATTAAGATTGCATACCCACAATCGATTATTGAACAACAGCGTATCGTTTCAAAATTTAACACTTTAGTAACTGAAACCATCAAACTGGAAGCTATCTATCAGAAAAAGCTGATAGATTTTGAAGAACTGAAAAAATCGATATTACAAAAAGCCTTTAAAGGCGAACTTATAGGAGTACAATTATGAATGAAGCCGAAACCAGAGCAGAATATATTGATCCTAAGTTAAAAACCAGTGGCTGGGGTGTGGTGGAAGACACGAAAGTCCTGCGAGAATACAAAATTACTGCTGGTAAAATTCAAACCGGTGGTGGCCGCGCCAAGCCGTTAGTCGCTGATTATGTACTTGTTTATAAAAGTCGTAAACTTGCTATTATCGAAGCCAAAAGTAATGATCTTGAAGTTGGAGAAGGCGTTGCCCAAGCCAAGAATTATGCCGAAATGATGCATCTTGATACGACATATTCCAGTAACGGAAAAGAAATTTATCAAATCTGTATGAAAACCGGTAAAGAAGGAGTAATTTCCACCTTTCCATCACCGGAAGAGCTATGGAATAAGACTTTTGCCACTCAAAACCAATGGCAAGATAAATTTAGTCAAGTACCCTTTGAAGATATCGGCGGCACAAAAGATGTGCGCTATTATCAGGAAATTGCGGTCAATAATGTAATGGCCGCTATTTCCGAAGATAAACCGCGAATATTGCTCACAATGGCGACAGGAACAGGCAAAACCTTTGTCGCTTTTCAAATTGCATGGAAACTATATCAAACCCGCTGGAATCTGAAACGTGACGGAAGTCGAAGGCCGCGTATTTTGTTTCTTGCCGATCGAAATATTCTTGCCGATCAAGCATTCAACGCCTTTTCAGCATTCCCCGAAGACGCACTGGTACGGATTAATCCCAAAGAAATAAGTAAAAAAGGTAGCGTTCCTACTAACGGCAGCATTTTCTTTACTATCTTTCAAACTTTTATGAGCGGTAAAGACAAAGACGGAAATTCTGCTCCATATTTTGGCGAATACCCGGCGGATTATTTTGATTTTATTATCATAGACGAATGCCATCGCGGCGGTGCCAATGATGAAGGCAACTGGCGTGGGATTCTGGAGTATTTCTCACCTGCTGTTCAACTTGGACTTACCGCAACCCCTAAACATAGAGAAAACGCAGATACCTATCGTTATTTTGGCGAGCCAGTTTATATCTATTCGCTTAGAGAAGGCGTTAACGATGGTTTTTTGACTCCATACAAGGTTAAACGGATTAAGACTACGATTGATGATTATATTTACACCTCGGACGACCAGATTATCGAAGGCGAAGTAGAAGAAGGGAAAATTTATATAGAACCAGATTTCAACAAAATTATAGAGATCAAAGAGCGTGAAGCTAAGCGGGTGCAGATATTTCTCTCTGAAATCAATCAGAGCGAAAAGGCTATTGTTTTTTGTGCCACACAGGATCACGCGCTGGCAGTGCGGGATTTAGTTAATCAGTATAAGAATAGTAAGGAGCCGAATTATTGTGTGCGCGTTACCGCAAATGATGGTGCCCTGGGTGATCAATATTTACGAGAGTTTCAGGATAATGAAAAAACCATCCCAACGATTTTAACCACTTCGCAAAAACTTTCAACAGGTGTGGATGCCCGAAATATTCGCAATATCATCCTTATGCGCCCAGTTAATTCTATGATTGAGTTTAAGCAGATAATCGGCCGTGGCACGCGTTTATTTGATGGGAAAGAGTATTTTACCCTTTATGATTTTGTGGGTGCATATCATCATTTTACAGACCCAGAATGGGATGGTGAGCCTATAGTTGAAGTTTGTGCTAAATGCGGTCAGGAGCCCTGTGTATGCGAGAAGAAGAAGCCACCTCAACTTTGTCCTGTATGCGGTAAAAGTCCTTGTGTGTGTGAAAAAGAGCCTCCAGAACCTTGTCCCAAGTGTGGTAAAAGACCCTGTGTATGCCCTAAAAAAGTAAAAATAAAACTTCGCGATGGCAAAGAGCGCGAGATTCAGTACATGATTGCGACATCTTTCTGGAGCGCTGACGGCAAACCGATTTCAGCGGAAGAGTTTTTGAAGGGTTTGTTTGGTACTTTGCCGGAATTCTTCAAAAGCGAGGATGAACTACGCAAACTCTGGTCTAATCCGGTCACGCGTAAGACATTGCTTGAAAAACTCTTCGATGCTGGATATGGCAAAAATGAACTGGTTGTTTTACAGAAATTGATTAACGCTGAAAATAGTGACTTGTTTGATGTGCTGGAATATATTTCTTTTGCCATAAAACCAATTACGCGAGAAATGCGGGTCGCACAGGCACAGGAGAAGATTTTTCGAGGGTTGGATAATAAGCAAAAGGAGTTTCTAGAATTCGTGCTTTCTAAATATATCGAAACCGGTGTCGAGGAGCTTGATCAGGAAAAACTGCCCGATCTTCTTACGCTGAAATATCAGGCTATCATGGACGCAGAAGAAATACTTGGCGGAGTTGATAATATCCGTAACATCTTTATTGAGTTTCAAAAGTATTTGTATGAGAAAGCAGTGGCATAATTTTAAAAGAATATAAGTGGACCTGGTTGGAAGGAACAGGAGACGGCTTTCTGTTCTATTTACATATAAATATGGATTCTAATTTTCAAGGCAAAGGTAAAATTATATGAATAAAAAAATAGATGAAAAAAATATAATTTATGAGAACCCAACCTTTAGTAAAGTTAATTCAGTTATCAAATTTGTTTTAGGACTTTTAATATGGTTTCCTTTTATTTTTAAATATTTAATGAGGATTTTAAAAAGCATAGAATTCATATCTAATGTATTATCAAGGGAAGAATTGAATGTAATAGTTGATTACAAAAATGCAATTTATGTTTTAATTATAATTTTATCAGCATTGATATATAAGGGAAAAAATAAAACAGCTTTCATTTTTTGGTATATATTATATATTTTAGGTTTTCCTTTTGTAGTATTTTTTAGAATTCTAAAAATTTTATTTAAAAACATCCTCCCTATTTCTGTAAGAATATGGAGCATAATTTGTGAAAAATTAAATAATCTTAAAAAACTTCATGTTCAATTTTATATTTTTTTGTTGGATTGTTTATGCCTTTACCTAATAAAAAATATGTATTCTATATGGATAATTTATGTAACTATGTTATTATTGTTTTTTCTTTTAATGGCACATTTATATTGTTTATTCTCTTTAACAATGGACCCTTTGGCTATAGCTAATAAATTTTTTCTTTTTATTTTTGATGAAGCGTGGAATTATATCAAAAAAAACGGTTTTACTAAAAAGGTAGAAAATAAAGATGTTGGGAAAGAAAAGGATACTTTAAGAACACAGATAAAAATGTATGGGAAAATATATAATTTTTTGTTTAATAAAGTAGAAAAAAGTTATAATAAGCAAGCAATATTGCGATCATTTATCGTTTTATTTTTTATTTCATTATCTCTTACAATTATAGTTTTTTCAGTTGAATATTATGCTTTAATAAAAATAAATAGTGATAATTTTATTATATTTGTAGACAATAATTTTTTTAACTGTCTTTTTTATAGCATTTCTAATCTTTCAACTATTAATTCAGAAATATTTTTTCCTCAATCTAATCTAGCTATGTTGATTATCATAGTACAAGCTTTTATTGGAATATTTATATTTTACGTTTTTATAACGTCATTTACAGCTCTTTCTCCTGAAGTATTTGAGGAATATCCTGAGATTAAAAAAAAGATATCTGATAAGTATAATGAAATAAAAGATTTTTTAAATAGCTTATCCACTAAAGAATTAGATATAAGTTTAGAAGAGTTAATTAAAGAAAAAATGATAGATCTAAAACATGACAATATAGATAAATAAAACATAAATTAAACATAAAATATATAAAATAGAATTTAAAATATGAATTATTAATAACTAAGAGACTTAAAAAGAAGACCTCGTAAAATGGAAAATTATACTATAGAAAAAACAGGATATGTTGTCCCATTTTAATTAAAAATATTGATGGTGAAGAGGGAAAGTGATATTGCAAGACCTAACCCCATAAGATCTTTTTCTAATTCGGTGAGAAATAAAATGAGCGAATATGATAATTTAAATAATTCTTGGCTAGATATTATAGAGAAAATTACAGAAAGTACGGAATTACCCAGAAGAGCTCTACAAAATATTAATAAAAAACTTCTGAGTTTTTCTTATAACTTTAGTGAAATATTAAAAAAATTACCAAAAGAATTATATGAAATACAGATTTATTTAATGGATAAAGGATGGTATATTTCTGGAGATATATCAATAAATATCCCTATAAAAATTATAAATTTAATTGAAAATAAAAAAGATAATGAAATTGAAATATTTATGCAAAATTTTACCAAATCTAAGGCAACTATAGTTGAACAAAAACTTATCAAATATTGGCCAAAAAGGGCAAGGATTATAAAAGACTCTTTTTGTGCTCATCAGAAAGAATTGTATTCTCTCAGCATCCCAGTTTTTTTAATTCAAGCAGACGGTATTTGTTATGATATTCTCGGAGTATCACTTTATAGTAAAGATAAAAAAGGCATACCAAAAACAAATGAAAAACTTAATGAAGAAATAGATAAGGCGAAAGTTGGAGATATCAAACTTAAGGTTGATCAATTTTTAGATATATTTTTAAATTTTTTACGTTTTCCTACCGGTATCAACAAAACTATTTTCTTTAATGAAAATGAAAATAAGCAAGAAAATAATTCTGTATTTGGATTATTTAACCGACATTTAATTTTGCATGGAAAGGATACTAGTTATCCTACGCAGGCAAACAGCTTAAGAGCAATTTCAATTCTTGATTATTTAATTTGGCTAAAAGAGTCGTTAGAAAATCATATTAAAATAGCAACTAAATATAAGGAAATATTAGATAATAAAAATATCTAATAAATAATCAAAAGGTTTGGTATTATTATAGATAGACGTCCTAAAGGAAGACTTCGTAAAATGGAAAGCTAAACCATAGAAAAAATAGGATATGTTGTACTATCTCAATAATTCGGTAACTTTTGATATTTTCATATATATAAAAGAGGAAATGTTTGGTAAGAATTTTCTTAAAAGAAAGGATATTTAAATGAAAGAGTATACAAGAGAAACAATAAATAAAATAGTAGAAAAAATTAATAAAAGTATTTTATTGCCAGATATACAAAGACCATTTGTTTGGACTGAGGAGCAAATTTATAAATTATTTGATTCTTTAATGCGAGGATATCCAATAAGTACTTTTTTATTTTGGGAGCTTACTAAAGACAAACTACAGGAAATTGAAAAAAAACAAGATTTATGGATAAAAATGTATAAATTTGTTGATTTGAATGAAGATGATAATATAGAAGAATTAAATAGGAATAAAGATTCTTATCAACTAGTTTTAGATGGGCAACAAAGACTTACATCTTTATTTATAGCATTAAAAGGTTCTTGGAAGAAAAAGATTAAAAAAAATATAATTATTCATGAATTATATTTTGATACATTAAGTGGTGATAATGAAAGTGAAGATGGGATTCTGTATGACTTTCAATTTTTAGATAAATCTAATAATGTACTTAGAATTGATGAACAGAGTACCAATGGCAGCATAAGTTTTAAAGTATGGATAAATGTAAAAAAAATATTTGAAAATGATCTTGGACAAGCTAAAGTAAGAGGAGAATTTGTTGATAATATTATTAAAAAAGATCAACGTCTTATAAATTATAAATGCAAAATTGATGATAATCTTGATGCTTTTAATGATGTTATAAAAGATGATGGAATAATTAATTATTTTCCTGAAGATGAAACAAGTTATGAAAACGTATTAGATATATTTGTTAGAACTAATTCTGGTGGAACTAAACTCGGTTATTCAGATTTACTTTTTTCAAAAATTAAACTTACTTGGACTGAGGCAAGAGATCAATTTAAAGATTTAATTAATTCGATCAATAAAAATAATTTTGAATTTGATTCTGATTTTATCTTAAAATCTTGTCTTACCTTGTTTGCTAATAAAAATGAAGACATTAGATATAAGATAACAAATTTAAGTAATAATTTTATATTAAACATTGTTTCTAATTGGGATAGAATTGTTAATTCTATAAAACTCACTGTTGGTTTGTTGGATGATTTTTTAATTAAGGATAAAAAACAGCTTCCAAGTTATAATGCTCTAATTCCAGTTATTTATTGGCATTATAAAACAAATCATAAAACATACAAATCAGATAATGATGATGATATGAAAAATCTAAATATAATAAGACTTTGGATAACTAAAGCATTATTGAGTGGTGTATTTGGAGGACAGTCAGATACGGTATTATATAAATGTAAAGAAGCAATTGATTCTATAAAAGACGACAGATATTTCCCTGCTGACAATATACAAAATTATATTTCATCATTAAAGAATAGATCAATGGAAATTACAGTTGATAAATTTGATCAATATTCTTATCGTTCAAAAGAAAGTTATTTATTTTTAGGAATTTGTTATAAAAATGCAATTAATTTTAACCCTATTTTGGATGGCAATTTACCGCAACAAGATCATATTTTTTCAAAAGACGAATTAAAAAAATCTGGTATTCCTGATGATAAAATCAACAGTATTTATAATATTCGTTTTGTAACTTCATCAGATAATAAAACTAAATCAGCTATTCCATACGAGGATTGGGTTATTTCATTAAATAACAGAAAAGACGATGTATTTTTAAAACATAGCATTCCAGCAGGGGGATGGTCGATTAATAATTTTGATGATTTTCTTAAAAACAGGAAAAAAGAAATGATTAAACATTTTAATTATTAATTTATCAATTCTTAGAAGGTGTTATTTATAATAACCTTCTATGGTTTTATGATTCAAATCAAAGTTACGAAACTCGCTTTATTTAATGAAGCTTAATTTTTATTGTGCTTTGTATTTTTATATATTAGAATTTGAATACGCTATTCTTACTTTCCCATGTTTCATCCTGTATATATTAATTCTAATCTTATCCCATATAAGCACGCTTTCTGTTATCAATTGGGGGACCCTGGGAACAAAAAGCAGAAGAGTCGAATAGAATTAAAAAGATAGCCGATGATATGTTCAGCGTCTTTAAGAACGGAAAAGAACTTTCCCTTGAGGAATATCCACCGTTTTAGTGTTATGACTTAAGTAAAATAAAAGATTTGCAGTGCTCGTAAAAGCGCTAGGACTGGCAGTATAGAGTAATAAATTGTTAACTTTTAGCGGAAGAGCGCCAAGAAAGCTCTATATTTCTTACAGGGTGAAAGTCCTTGTTGGGTAAGGTCTAGCCAACCACCCATACCGAAACACTATGACTTTGTCAAGCACTTTTTACAGCATTTTTTAAATACATAGGGTGTATTGATCGATAATCTTTGATATACCGGGTATTATTACGGATTATAGTACAGGCTATCTTAAGCAATTTATTGGCAATATTATTCAAGACTAAGGGCTTGGCTTTACCCTGATCTAGTTTACGTAAATAATAACTTCTAAAGGTTACATTATGGGTAGCCACCGATTGAGCAGCCAGTCGCAGGAGTTTACGGCTTGGTCCAGGTCCAAAGTAGCGAATTTTCGCCCTTTTGGATACAGAACTACCGCTTTGATGCTGGTAGGGTACGATACCAATAAAAGCAGCCAGACGTTTGGAGTTTTGAATCTTGGTAAAGTTTTCGGTAATAACTAAAAGATGGGCTGCCAGGAGCATCCCGCAACCGGGGATACTATCTAAGTTATTGGTTCTCTGGAAGATTTCGGGATCTTGTTTGATCAACTTTTCCAGTTCCTTATCGATCCGGGCAATCTGTTTTTTAAGCTGATCCAAGGTCTCCTTTTGGGCTTTTCTGATGAGTGCCACCTGGACTCTCTGTTTACTGTAGGCTTGGATGGAATTATCTAAGGCAACTTTCTGTTTGGTAAACTGTTCTCTAACACTCAGTAATTGCCTGATCTTTTCGAGGATCTCATCTCTGGGTTTCCAGGAAGTAAGCTCATCCTGGAAGCGGTAGGCATATTCAGCAATCTGTTTGCTGTCTATCGGGTCGGTCTTATGACCTACCGGATCAAAGGCACGTTTAACCTTAAGAGGTGGTTCGACACTGACCGGGAAACCCTGAAATAAAAGATAATAGGCTATAGCTTGAGAATAGACACCGGTAGCTTCCAGACAGATGCGGCAATTTTTCTTATCAATATGATGTTCTTTTAGCCATAAGAGAAGCAGGTCAAAGCCCTCCGGGTTGTTGGGGATTGCTTCTTTGGTAACAATAGGTTGTCCCGGGGTTTTGTAGATGCTGGCAACAAAATTAGCTTCCGAGATATCAAGACCGATAAAAAACAAGTTCTTTTTCATAATAAATATTCCTTTCTTTACCGAATAAACGATGATATGAGCTTACTCCATTAATAGTCGCTTTTAGCGACGAAAGCACTATTTAGCTTTAATCATCAAGAAGGCTGGATCTTATTCGGAATATAAGTTTTTCTTTTGAGTGTTCATAGACTTATTCAGCCTTCTTTATTCGGTACCTGATTTAATTTAATAAACTTTAATTTATCTTAATATATTCTTAATTAATAGTCTAATGGAGTTTTGCATTAAAATGGGTAACCATTAGATGAAGCGTACACAGGGAAACAGATAGGCCATA
>Ga0315288_10004140_pt1 | contig 18448 bp, 17 predicted proteins | sample YL17G11_20_MG_FD_203454 | JGI IMG/M metagenome (GOLD analysis project Ga0315288, IMG submission 203454) | Sediment microbial communities from Yellowstone Lake, YNP, Wyoming, USA - YL17G11_20 | ecosystem: Environmental > Aquatic > Freshwater > Lake > Sediment | place: USA: Wyoming | collected... | reverse complement strand
TTCTCCCGGTGATAAGCTCAACCAAGTCAGAGAACCAAAAAGCGAACTTGTGATGGTTTAAAAACTGTTGGGGAGGAACACCTTCTGTGAGTTAAACAAATTTACACACAAATTCAAACATTACCTGTCTACATAGATAACTATTTTATTCTGGCGTAAATAACTTCAAAGTATTATACTATTTTGGTGCGAATGAGATAGAGCTTATCATTATACCCAAAAGTGAGGCAATAAAGTTATGAAATCACCGAACACTGAGCCAGGCAACAACAAAAAGAAGAACGAGAAGGAGACCACCGGAGCGAGTAAGATCAGTTCTGCACCCCCGAACTTTATCCGGGAAATTATTCAGGAAGATTTGAAGACAAACAAATGGGGTAATCGGGTTCATACTCGATTTCCTCCGGAGCCAAATGGCTATCTGCATATTGGACACGCCAAATCCATCTGCCTCAATTTTGGTATAGCAGCTGAATTCAGAGGTAAATGCAATCTGCGGTTCGACGATACCAATCCGAGCAAAGAAGAGGTTGAATACGTCGAGTCGATCAAAGAGGATGTGAAGTGGCTGGGATTCGATTGGGAAGATCGTTTATATTTTGCATCCGACTATTTTGAGAAGATGTATCAGTATGCGGTTCAGTTAATCCAACAGGGTCAGGCTTATGTGTGTGATTTAAGTGCTGATGAAATCACGCAGTATCGCGGCACGTTGACTGAACCCGGAAAGGACAGTCCGTATCGTAATCGTACTATCGAAGAGAATCTTGATTTATTCGAGCGCATGAAAGCGGGAGAATTCCCTAACGGCTCCCGGACATTGCGGGCAAAGATCGACATGGCGTCTCCCAATCTCAATATGCGTGATCCGATCATGTATCGCATTGTCCATGCAGAGCATCACCGCACAGGCAATAAATGGTGCATTTATCCCACTTATGACTGGGCACATGGACTCGAAGATTCCATCGAAAGAATCACCCATTCGATCTGCACGCTGGAATTTGAAGATCATCGCCCGTTATACGACTGGTATTTGAATCAATTAGGAGTATATCATCCTCAGCAAATCGAGTTTGCCCGACTCAATCTCAACTATACGGTAATGAGCAAGCGAAAGCTTTTAAGATTGGTTCAAGAAAAATATGTCTCCGGCTGGGACGATCCACGGATGCCGACCATATCGGGTTTGCGAAGACGAGGTTATACCCCAGAGGCAATTCGCACCTTCTGTGAGCGAATCGGTGTGGCAAAAAGGGATAGTGTGGTCGACATAGCCTTACTGGAATATTGTCTGCGTGAGGATTTGAACAAGCGAACGCCGCGGGTCATGGCGGTGTTGCGTCCTCTTAAAATAATCATAGACAATTATCCTGAAGGTCAGGTAGAAGAGCTGGAGGCGGTAAACAATCCGGAAGATCCCGGCATGGGAATGCGTAAGGTTCCTTTTTCCCGTGCGCTATATATCGAGCGAGATGATTTCCGTGAGGAGCCGCCCAAAGGATTCTTCCGTCTTTCTCCCGGTCGAGAAGTGAGATTACGATATGCTTATATTATCAAATGCGAGAGTGTAGTTAAAGATGAGAAAACCGGCGAGATAGTCGAGCTTCACTGCACTTACGATCCGGAAACCAAGAGCGGTTCAGCAGGTGCAGAGCGTAAGGTGAAAGCGACATTGCACTGGGTCTCAGCTGAACATGCGATTCCGGCTGAGGTTCGAGTGTATGATTTGCTCTTCACCAAACCGGACCCGGACGATGTGCCCGAGGGTTCGGATTTCACAAAATATCTGAATCCTAACTCACGGGAGATACTGACTTCCTGTCAGCTTGAGCTGTCTTTAATAAAAGCAAAACCAAAAGATAGATATCAGTTTGAAAGATTGGGCTATTTCAGCGTTGATCCGGATTCGTCCAAAGAAAAACTGGTATTCAATCGAACCGTAACTTTACGTGATGAATGGGCGAAGATGGAGAAGAAGCAGAAAGCAAACAAGTAGATCCGGAACCGTAAGCTCCCAATAGACTATCTACTGAACCAGGAGGTAACCCAAAAAAGCGTAGTGGAAGCCAGGAAGGAGATATTCATCATGGAATACAGTTCCGCCGATTCAAAGATCAACCGCATTGCGTTTATCGGCAACTACTTGCCGCGCCAGTGCGGCATCGCCACGTTCACCACCGACTTATGTGAAGCCATCGCTGCCGACTATGCCGGGACAAAGTGCATAGCCCTGCCCGTTAACGATATCGAGACCGGCTACGCCTATCCGCCCCGCGTTCGATTTGAACTGACAGAAAAGGATATTGACTCGTATCGACGCGCCGCCGACTTCCTGAACATCAACAATGTCGACTTAGTGTGCCTGCAATTCGAGTATGGCATCTTCGGTGGGCGGGCGGGAAGTCACATTCTCGCTCTCTTGCGTGAATTACGCATGCCCATCGTTACAACCTTGCACACCATTCTGCACGACCCCGACCCCGATCAGCGCCGGGTGTTGGAAGAAGTCGCGGCTCTATCCGATCGGTTGGTCGTCATGAGTGAGCGCGGCGTGGAATTCTTGCATGAGGTCTATCGGGTGCGGACGGAGAAGGTTGATCTCATCCCCCATGGAATCCCCGATGTACCATTTGTTGATCCGAGTTTTCACAAAGACCTGTTTGGAGTCGAGGGCAAAATCGTGTTGCTCAGTTTTGGATTGCTCTCTGCGAACAAAGGGATCGAAAATGTCATCGCCGCCCTGCCCGCGATAGTGGCACGTTATCCGAACGTGGTCTACATTATACTCGGCGCAACCCATCCCCACGTTGTACGGAACGAAGGCGAAACGTATCGATTGTCCCTGCAATGGATGGCTCAAGAGAAAGGCGTGGAAGGCAATGTGATCTTCTACAACCGTTTCGTGAGTTTGGAGGAATTAGTTGAGTTCATCGGCGCAGCGGACATTTACATCACGCCCTATCTTAACCGGGCGCAGATCGTCTCCGGCACACTGGCTTACACGCTGGGAGCGGGCAAAGCCGTGATTTCGACACCCTATTGGTATGCGGAAGAGATGCTGGCCGAAGAACGGGGAGCGCTGGTGCCGTTCCGCGATCCGACGGCTTTAGCCGAGCAAGTGATTGACCTGTTCGATAACGAAGCCAAGCGTCATGCCATGCGCAAGCGCGCCTATCTATTTGGGCGGGCGATGATTTGGCCGCAGGTGGCGCGCCGTTACATGGAGAGTTTTGAGCGTGCCCGCGGTGAACGCCGGCATTTTACCCCCTCCGGCTTTGCGGTCAAACCGATCGACAAACGTCCGGGCGAACTGCCGCCCCTCAAACTCGATCACCTACACCGCATGACGGACGGGACTGGCATGTTGCAACATGCCAGTTTCACGGTGCCCAACTATCGTGAGGGTTACAGCATCGACGACAACGCCCGGGCGCTGATCGTGAGCATTCTTCTGGAGGAACTGGGCATCAGTGAAGCCTTCGAGCTGGCTTCCCGTTATCTCGCCTTCATCTGGTACGCCTTTAATGCTGAGACCGGACGCTTTCGCAACTCTATGGATTACCAGCGCAACTGGCTGGAAGAAAGCGGGTCAGACGACAGCCACGGTCGCACCTTGTGGGCGTTGGGTACTGTATTGGGCCGCTCTAACACACCGGCCCTTCAGAGTATGGCCGGCTGGGTATTTGAGCAGGCTTTGCCCGCCATTTTAAATACCACCAGCCCCCGAGCCTGGGCCTTTGCGCTCATTGGTATCCACGAGTATCTACGGCGGTTTGCCGGTGACCGCAAGGCTGGCCGAGTCCGCGAGGAATTAGCCGGGCGATTGCTAAAGTTGTATCAAAGCAGCCGCTCGGATGAATGGCACTGGTATGAAGATAGGTTAACCTATTGCAACGCCGCGCTGCCACAAGCCATGCTCATGTGCGGCCAATGGATCCCGAATAACGCCATGACCGAAGCCGGGTTGGAGTCGCTCAGCTGGCTGACCGACTTACAGCGCGATGACGCGGCTGGGGGTCATTTTGTCCCCATAGGAACCAACGGTTTTTATAAGCGGGGCAGCCAGCGAGCCCGGTTTGATCAACAGCCGGTGGAAGCACAGGCCACGATTTCCGCCTGCCTCGAAGCCTACCGGATCACGGGCGACAAGCGCTGGCGCAAGGAGGCCCGGCGCGCCTTTGAGTGGTTCCTGGGGCACAACGACCTGAACCTGCCCATCTATGACCCGACGACCGGCGGTTGTCGCGATGGTCTCCATCCCGACCGCCCGAACGAGAATCAGGGCGCAGAGTCCACGCTCGCTTTTCTCCAGTCCTTGCTGGAGCTGCGCCTAACTGAGAACGCTCTTTTATCTGTGGAGGCACGACCACAATGAACAATCAACATCCCGAGCTCTTTTGTCGCAATAAACTCAATCCGATCCTGACCGCCGCCGATTGGCCTTATCCGGTCAATAGCGTGTTTAACCCCGGTGCCACCTTACTGCCCGATGGGTCCACTCTGCTTTTGTGCCGTGTGGAAGACCGGCGCGGCCATTCCCATTTTTGCGCGGCTCGTTCAGCCAACGGGGTAGACGGCTGGCAGATTGACCCCCAACCCACCCTATTGGCAGATCCCGAACACTTTCCTGAGGAACTATGGGGCATTGAAGATTCGCGTATCACTTTCATCCCGGAACTAAGCAAGTATGCCATCGTCTATACCGCCTTCACGCGCGACGGGCCCGGTGTGGCGCTTGCGTTCACGGAAGATTTCCGGCACTTTGAACGCTACGGGGTGATCATGCAGCCGGAAGATAAGGATGCGGCCCTGTTGCCTCATCGTATTGGCAGCAGCTGGGCTTTGATCCATCGCCCGGTCAGCGCTCCCAGAGCGCACATGTGGATGTCCTATTCGCCCGACCTGCGCCACTGGGGCAGCCACAAGCTGATGTTGGAAGCCCGCCGCGGTGGGTGGTGGGATGCGAATAAAATCGGCCTCTCACCCCCGCCCATCGAAACCCCGCAGGGTTGGCTGGTGATTTACCACGGTGTGCGGATGACAGTAGCTGGCGGTCTTTATCGACTCGGACTCGCTCTGTTTGATTTGCACACACCGGAACGTTGTCTAAAGCGCGGTGACGAGTGGGTCTTTGGCCCGGAAGAACCCTACGAGCGGCACGGAGACGTGGACAAAGTTGTCTTTCCTTGCGGCTACACCATTGCCCCCGATGGCGACACCCTCCACCTGTATTACGGCGCGGCGGATTCGAGCATTGCCCTTGCCACTGGCAGTGTTCGCGCCATTCTTGAGTGGCTTGAGCAAAGCAGATGCCGAACTCTCTAACTATGCTATCATGCTTGAGTGATCAAGTCTTTCAAGGACGAGGTGGTCGGAGACATCTTCAACGGCGTGAATCGCAAGCATGAACAACCCGAGCACCGAGATGATCGTTCGGCTGGTTTATCATTGACCGATACCAGTTAGAAAGATTGGGTTATTTCTGCGTTGACCTGGATTCGTCCAAATAAAAACTGGTATTCAATCGGACAGTGACATTACGGGATGAATGGGCTAAACTCGAAAAAGCGAAGAAATTGTAGAATGAATTTAATAAACCCTGTAGTCTTCTTTATCAGGGGGACGTGTTGAATTTGTCCCCCTGACAAGGGGAAAAGAGGGGGTTGGTAGAGAAAGTATGAATCATTACAATTAGTTTGTCACAATGATGCTTCCTTGTTTGATAATCGGTATCAGGATTCATCCTGAAAGACTCATCCTGAAAGACTCCTCCTGAAAGACTCCTCCTGAAGGACTCCTCCTGAAGGAAATGCCGATGCTAATCTGCATCGGGAATTCTCCCCCCGAAACGGAATCTTGATGACTATTCCCGATGCATCCTTCAAACGCAAAGGATGTATTATATGAAAGATGCATTAGCTATTTCAGTAAATGACATAGAACAAAGGATATTTTTGATACGCTCCAAACGTGTGATGCTTGATGAGCACCTTGCTGAAATTTACGGGGTGCAGACCAAAAACTTGAATAAGACTGTTCTGCGTAATCGGGAACGATTTCCCGAGGATTTCATGTTCCAGTTGACCCCACAAGAGTGGGATGGTTTGAGGTTCCAAATTGGAACCTCAAAGAAGAAAGGGCGAGGCGGGCGACTTTACCTTCCCTATGCGTTTACGGAACATGGAGCGGTGATGTTAGCATCTGTGCTGAACAGCCCCATAGCTGTAAAAGCAAGCATTCAGGTCGTTCGGGCGTTCGTCCGACTGCGGGAGATACTAACGACGCATAAAGAGCTTAGCGAAAAACTTGTGCAGCTTGAAAAGAAAATTGGTCGGCATGATGAAGAGATACAAACCCTCTTCGAAGCCATTCGCCGATTGATGCAACCACCCGAGAAACCCAGGCGGCAGATTAGCTTCCGGGTGGAAGGATCAAAAGCGCATTATGGAATTCGTGCAAGGAAGAGATAACTATCCGATAATCCAATCAGTAACATCAGGTCGTGAGCACAGGCGGCTGACCTACCAAAGGACGAATAAATGTCATTTAACCCAAAATTCACCATTACCCCCAAGATCAACAAAGCCCTCGTGGAAATCGAGCGGGTGCGGGGTTTTCTTGATGCCGTCAAACTCAAGGATGACTGGATCGTTGATATGCAGAAGAAAACCCTTATCCTCGAGTCGCACCATTCCACACACATCGAAGGCACGGCTCTAAGTCTCAAGCAGGCAAAAGAAATTCTCGATGGCAAAAAGGTCAAAGGCGTTAACCATGACGATGAAAAAGAGCTTTTGAATTATAAGAAGGCGATGGACTTTCTATCAAAGTACCTCGGCAAAGAAGATCCTGTTACGGAAGGTATTGTTCGGGAGCTTCACAAGATCACCGTTAGAGGTGTGCGGGGCGAAAAGGCAGAGCCGGGAAATTACCGCAGAATACAGAATTATGTCGTCAATTCACGCACAAAAGAGGTTATCTATACCCCGCCCGCTCCGCTTGAGGTTCCGCGCCTTATGCGGGAGTTTACGGAATGGATTAACAAGGCTGAGGATGTATCGCCTGTCCTTGTGGCTGGAATAGCGCAATTTCAGTTTGTGCATATTCATCCGTTCGTTGATGGCAATGGCAGGACGGCCCGGCTTCTTTCAACGCTCATCCTCTACAAGACCGGCTACGATTTTAAGCGTCTTTTCACAATCTCCGAGTATTACGACAAAGACCGGCCGAGCTACTACCAGGCAATTCAGTCCGTCAGGCAGAATAACATGGACATGACCGTGTGGCTTGCATACTTCGTTGAGGGGCTTCGTTCTCAGATGGCGGAGATTCAGGAAAAAGGTAAAAAGATTATAGGCTCAGAGAAAATAGTTAAATCCCTACAAAGCCATAATTTGAACGACCGGCAGGAGAAAATCATCCGCTACCTTGTGATCAATGAGCGTATTGATAACGAGCAGTGCCAGAGATTATGCGGAAGCATCCGTCGGACTGCGACAAGAGACTTGGCATCGCTTGTACAAAAAGGACTTCTGGAGATGAAAGGTAAGCATAAAGGCGCCTACTATGTCTTATCATCAACCGTGGTAAAAATATAGGACATTATAGGACGTCGATATAGGACATTTTAGGACACGCCTATAGGACAGTAGGTCAAGAATTGTAATCTCCCGACATTAGATAAGTCTAGAGCGAAGGATTCTAAACCTGCGGACTTGACAATCGATTACTTTTTACTGTTAATTGGGATTGAAGGAATAGTTGGTCAGAGACTGAAAGCTCCTGACAATAATAGATAATAAAAGATGAGGTGAATAGCACGGGGCTCGTGAGATACGATCAAGGGAGATATAATGAGAAGTATAGTTTCTATACTATCGATCACACGTACCTTAGTTTTGTTTTCATCGACCATTCTCCTAACTGTTGTATTAGTAACTGGCATATCTTGCAGAGGAGTGTCTAAAAACCACCATAACTTTCCGCAGTACACCCCACCACGTCCACTCAAACAGCGATGTCATGAAGTTCCTAATTCTGACTTGTCTGATTTAGCTAGGAGACATGATAGCCTATTTGCACAACTCTATTCGTCAGAACACAGACCTAGGGAAGGTAAGAAGATGTTTTTCGCTATTCTAGTCAGCGAAAACGCATTTCTTACCCTTCAAAACGATGACGGTTCGTATTGTCTTCTGCTTTTCACTTCACCTGTTCGTGCCAATTACTATGGCTCCGAGATTCTTGGGTACGATAAACCACTTATGGTTCAGCTTCTTTCAGCTTCCGATATTTTCAGCAACATGGGCAAATTCGGCGAAAGCGGAGTGAAACAGGTTACTTTTGACAAATGTGCAAATTGCGAGATTCAAACAGTTATACCATTATCAGAAATCAAGAGCGCAGATGATATAATCGAAATTTGGGCAGTTTTCTCAAGCACAAGGATACTGATGAAGGAAGAATTGCTAAAACAAGCTTATCAGTTCTTTAATGAAAGAAATTATAAGAAAACTAAGTCGATTTGCATGGACATAGTTGAATGCACCGATATCGATTGCCCCGAGGTACACCTATTGTTGGGTAAATGTGCAGTTCGTACCCATGATGACCAGTTAAAGAAACAAGCACACGATTTTCTGAAGTTGTTTGACGACGATTGGACAGAAGAATTGAAATCTTTCGAAAAGCAGAGCAGTGAGTAAGTCAGGTGCCCTGGTTACCTAAGCCAAATAGATAAAGAGCATAAGGCGCCTGGTCTACAAACTATAACTTTATAAAACCTATGAAAGAAAAAAATTTTGCTATTACCGGTGTGGCGGGCTATATTGCCCCGCGTCACCTCAGAGCCATCAAGGATACGGGCAACCGCTTGGTGGCGGCAGTTGATCCTCATGATTCCGCAGGCATACTGGACGGTTACTTCGAGGAGGTGCAATTCTTCAGGGAGTTTGAAAGATTCGATCGGCATATCGAAAAGCTCCGTCGCTTGGGAGAAGACCAAAGGGTGCATTATGTCACCATCTGCTCGCCGAATTACCTGCACGATGCCCATGCCCGGTTTGCCTTGCGAGTGGGTGCCGATGCTATCTGCGAGAAGCCGGTGGTGCTCAATCCCTGGAATATCGAGCCTCTCCAGGAGCTGGAGGAGGAGAGCGGTAAAAGGATTTACACCGTTCTTCAATTGCGCGTTCACCCTTCCTTAATTGCCCTCAAAGGGAAATCGGAAAACATGCCGCTAGCCACCAAGAAGAACATCGAGCTTACCTACGTCACCTCCCGTGGTCCCTGGTATCTTGCTTCCTGGAAGGGCCAGCTCGATCGCTCCGGTGGACTGGCCACTAATATCGGCATTCATTTTTTTGATCTGTTGATATGGCTGTTTGGCCAGGTGGAGCATAGTGAGGTTCATATCGCTACTCCGACCAAAACCGGTGGTTACTTGGAGCTTACTGGTGCACGGGTGAAATGGTTTCTATCCATCGACAAAGAGGATTTGCCGCCAGAATGCAAGAAAAATAACAAAAGAACGCATCGCTCGATTTTGTTGGATGGAGAGGGAATAGAGTTTTCTGAAGGTTTTACCGACTTGCATACCATAGTTTACAAAGAAATCTTGTCCGGAAAAGGATTTGGCTTAAAAGATGCTTTGCCTTCGATAGTTTTAGCTCACGATATCCGCAATGCTAAAGCTATCGGTATGAACCAGAACTCGCATCCATTCTTAAAGAAGATGAAATGATGTTTTTGATGCTTCGGCTTTAGGAAATGCTGAAGCAAATACATAGTTCATCGTAAATTCCTATTCCCGATGCATCACAGATTACCTCACCCCTGGATCCCCCTCTCCCCCGCTTTAGGTGGTTCGACTTTGCTCACCATCCTGAGCTTGTCGAAGGACTGGATTTTCAACTTGCTAAGGAGAGGGGTTCATCCTGCCCTTCGGTCCTGCCTCGCACTGAGTGCGCTCGGCACGAAGTGAGACCTCAGGGTCGAAGGAAAGGGATTTCCCTCGATCCTGAGATCTTCGGGATCGAAGGACACCCTGAAGGGGATTTAGGGTGAGAGGTTGCTTAACGTAAAAGGTGCTGACAGAGCACCAGTGCACCAGAAAAAACATGGTAGTGAAGATGGAAACGACGCTGGGTATGGCTCGCAAAAAGTTATTAAGCTCGGTTGTCTATAAAAATGTTGCACCTATTTTAATATTCACTGTTTCTTTATCGGTAAGGCTTTTATATCTCTTCGAGCTATATGCTAAAAGCCCGTTTAGGGATTATCTCTATCTGGATGCTTTTCGTTACGATAGCTGGGCACAGAGTATTGCGTTCGGGGTAAAGCATGCCATTGAGACTGCCTTTCGTGCTCCGCTCTATCCTATATTTCTCGCGGCGATTTATAAAATCTTTGGACATGATCTATTCATGGCAAGACTGGTGCAGATTTTTATCAGCGCGTTAGTTTGCGTAATGATTTATTTCATTGCGTTAAAGGTATTTAATAGAAGGATTGCCATCCTAAGCTCACTTTTAGGTGCCTTCTACGGACCGTTCTTCTATTGGTCCGGTGAGATTTTAACTGTTACTCTCAGTGTCTTTCTTAATCTGGTAATGTTACTCATCCTGCTTTATGCATTTGACCAGCCCAAAAAACTATATTGGCTGCTTGGTGGTGTGGTATTGGGTTTATCCGGTATCACCCGCCCGGACGTGCTGATTTTCATCCCCTGGGTTATTGCTCTTATTTTCTGGATGAACAAATTTAAGGAAACCAAAACGACTAAGAAATTGAGATTAGTTTACTCGTTGTGTTTTTTGGCGGGGATTTTCGTCGTGATTTCACCGGTTACCATAAGGAATTATGTTACTGCGAAAGATTTTGTTTTAATATCGTCACAAGGGGGGATAAACTTCTATATGGGTAACAATCCGGATGCGGATGGTAAGACCGCCCAGCCGCCAGCCAGAGTTACGACCCATGGCGAATTCCTTGATGATGCCTACTTGGCATCTGTGATGCTGGCAGAGGAAGCCAAAGGTGAGCATCTCAAGCCTTCGCAGGTATCACGGTTCTGGTATGCCGAAGGAGTCAAGTTCATTTTAAAGCAGCCGGGGGAGTGGCTTAAACTGATGAGCCGGAAATTCGCATACTTCTGGACCGGCGTGGAAGTTACAAACAACGAAGATACTTACTACTTTAGCCGTTTTTCGAGCATGCTTAAATTGCTTTTGTGGAACCAGGGAGTGGCGTTCCCTTTCGGTATAATCTGCCCCCTCGCTATAGTCGGCATGATACTCTCGCGCAAGTTTTGGCGCAGACTCTTGATATTATATGGATTCGTATTCTTCTATATGATTTCGGTGGTGCTCTTTTTTGTGTGTGGAAGATACCGGTTGCCGCTCATACCGATTCTTCTGATATTTGCCGGCTATACTATACACTCTTGCGTTGAAAGGTTAAAGTCTCGCCAATACAAGTTGTTTACCTACTGTTTGGTGAGCGTATTTGTAATCGGCATATTGGCAAACGCTGGTATAGGCGGAGCAACAGATCGGAATCGTGCCAGGGCACATCTTTACGGGGCACGTGCCTATGAGACGCTTAAGAATTACGATCTGGCTATCAAAGAATATAGCGAAGCCATTAAGCTTGTCCCGGATCATGTTCAGTCCATTCATGGACTGGGCATTATATATATGGATATGGGCGAATACGACTTGGCGGAGCAGACGTTCAAAAAGGTGCTCGGAATCGACCCATACTTGGCACCGGCACATTTCAATCTTGGCTCAGTGTTTGTGGCACAGGGTAAATACGCCGAAGCAATAAATGAATATGAATCTGCGCTTGAAATCGATCCCAATTATGAGTTGGCCGCAGCTTGGTCCGCAGTGGTTTATGAAAAATTAGAGCTTTGGGACGAAGCCCTCAAAAAATGGGAGAGGGTTTTGCAAATCAACCCGGATAACCAGCAGGCTAAATCGAAGATAGAGGAAGCCAAACACGGGACAGAATAGTGTCAGGAGCGCAGGATTTAAGAAAAGAAAGAAGGAGAATCGAGATGAAAAAAAACAGAAGGATCAGGAAAGTCATTAAGAGCAAGCCCACCATCGAAGGAGCCGGTGTCCACTTGAAGCGGGCATTTGGTTTTAGCGAGGTGCCTATGCTGGACCCGTTCCTGCTGCTTGACGACTTTCGCTCAAAAGATCCGAGGCATTACCTTAAAGGTTTCCCGTGGCATCCGCATCGCGGAATCGAAACCATCACTTACGTCCTTGGTGGAAAGGTCGAACACGGGGACAGCATGGGAAACCAAGGCGCTATCGGCCCCGGTGACGTGCAATGGATGACTGCTGGCAGTGGTATCATTCATCAGGAAATGCCCAAAGGGGATGAGAAAGGCCACATGGGGGGATTCCAGCTATGGGCTAATCTCCATTCCTCTCATAAGATGATGTACCCTCGTTATCGTGACGTGAAAAGCCATCAGATACCGGAAATCGCCGCAGGCAACGGAGTAACGATCAGGATCATCTGCGGCGAGGTCAAGCGGACGAAAGGACCTGTCCGGGACATCATCACTGATCCGGAGTATCTGGATTTGACCGTCCCCGCAGGAACGGAGCTCATTCACCCGACCAAACCGGGGCATACGGTTTTCGCATACGTTATCGAAGGAAAGGCATATTTCTGCAAAGAGAAGAACCCGTTCACCTACGAAATGGAAGGAGCGAGCTATTTCGACATCCAAAGGAATCCTTTTATGACTAACGAGAATCTTATTCTGTTCGATGACGGAGAACAGATAGTTGTTTCCACTGAGGATGAACCGGTTCGCTTTCTCCTCATGTCCGGAAAACCCATAGGTGAGTCAGTCGCCTGGTATGGACCCATCGTGATGAACACACAGGAAGAATTGCAGATCGCTTTCGAGGAATACAACAACGGCACGTTTATAAAACCCGGGAATGCATGACTCATTTCGGACCGTAACGACCCGAATGAGCTGGCAAGTAGGTCAGGACTCCCGAGCTTTTGACAATCTGTTCCAGTATTGATCGAGTATGGGTAAGACACAGTTTCCAAGGAGCGAATAAATGTATGAACACCGTTCACAGCCACTATTACCAGGACATCTTTTCCTCCGACGTGTAGTTTGGCATATCCTGGTTGCATTGACAGTGATTTCAGGATCACTGTTCATCGGAGTCGCAGGTTACCATTTCACCGAGGGTCTCTCTTGGCTTGACTCTCTTCTGAATGCCTCGATGATTCTGGGTGGTATGGGGCCGGTGAATGAGCTTCATACCAGTGGGGGCAAAGTGTTTGCATCCTTCTACTCACTTTTTTCGGGTATAGTATTCCTGGTAACCGCAGGAATCCTTTTAGCGCCAGTTGTTCATCGGTTTCTGCATCGTTTGCATCTGGATGGAGAAGAAAAGTAAAGCAATAGATCGTGGATTTTGACACTAATGATTTTGATCTGGAAATAGCAAAAAGGAGGTTCAACCATGGCCCCAAGGATCACGCAGAAAAAGAAGATCATTTTAGCTGGGATGGATTTCTTTGGCAATCCATACGAAAAAGCTGGCGGATGGTCCGAGCAAAATGCAATCGGACAGCTTTGGAAGAGGTTCGAGAACTTCTACCAGAACAAGAAAGATTCAATAAAACACTCCGTATCAGAATCGGGATACGAATTGTGGATCGATTTCGAAGAAGAGAAGGAAACCAAAAATAAATACATCTTCGTCGGTGTAGAAGTCGAGAAGATTGACGCCCTTCCACTTGAGCTTATAGCCAAGATACTACCTGAGACGCGATACGCCGTTTTCACTTTGAAAGGACAAGAGATCAAATCGGATTGGCCAAACCGGATCTGGAACCAGTGGACACCCAAAGCAGGATTGGAAACTTCATTTAACTTCCTAATAGAGTACTATGACAGCCAGCGGTTCAAGGGGATGAATAATCCTGATTCCGAATTGGATATTTATGTGCCAATTCGATGACAATTATTTCAGCAATTAATACAAACGTAATAAATAATATGTCATTGCAAGGAGCGAAGCGACGAAGCAATCTCGCTTTATATAAATCAATGAGTTAGGGATTGCTTTGTCCCCTACGGGTCCTCGCAAAGACAGAGAAAGTTACTTTTTCAACCCCCCTTAGGTCGTGGGGATGCGGAGGATAATAATGACCAGAGATGTCAATCTGCTTGCCTACTGCGGGCTTTATTGTGGTGCCTGCAGTTTCAAAGTGGCTTATGACGAAAAGAATCCACAGCACATAAAAAACATGCCTTCAAAATATGATCAATACCAAAATGCCGAGCTTGAATTTTGTCCCGGTTGCCGCTTGGATAACCAACGCGGAGCCTGCAAAATCCGGAATTGCGCCATAAGCAAGGATTTGACCAATTGCGGTGAATGCATCGATTTTCCGTGTGCCATATTGAAAGAGTTTAATTACGACGGTATGCTGCATCATGCCGGATGTATCCCGAATCTGATAATGATCAAAGAGAAGGGAATAGATTATTTTTTAGATTACCAAGAGAAATATTGGACATGCAGATGTGGGGCAAAAACTTCATGGTATCTCCAGAATTGTGCCAAATGCAACGAGAAATTAGATCATTCTTATGGCAACAAAAAATAGCATGGAGGTTAAGCATCTTAAACCTGCTTGACATACTGCTCCCTGTAACCTCAAATCCTGAAGTTGTGCATCTTTGATCCGATAGATCTCCGATCCTACGGATCTTCGATATTCCCTTCTCCTTATTCAAGGAGAGGAGGACTAAGGGGGAGAGATTTTACTGAACACTCTTTTAATCAATTTATGGCAAAGGAGCAAAACAAAATGGAGAGATTTGAGTTTTTATTAGGAGATTGGAATCTAGAATATAGAATTCCAAAGAGTGCGTTCAGCGAAGCGGGGACGGCTACCGGCACCGGGACATTTAAAAGAGCGTTGAGCGACCAATATGTTTGTTTTGATTACGAAGCCTCTCAAAGCGGACAAAAGACCCAAGCCCATGCGATTTTTGCGTGGGACGAAAAATCGAAAGTATACCGGTATTGGTGGTTCGAAAGCTCTGGTAACTTCTTGACCGCCACCTGTAATTTCGTGAATGATGAAACTCTGTTTCTTAATTGGCACGATACCTTATTAATCCAGACTTTTACCAAAGATGGTCCCAATAAGGTTGTTTTGAGAATGGAACATCCTAATGCTTTAGGGAAATATGAATTAGTATTGGAAGTAATATTCACGAGAAAATGATCCAGGTTGTGTCAAGCTCTCAGTCCTGTCTCGTCTTATTGCGTCATGAGTAAGCTCCTGACGCAAAAGTTGGACTCAGCAAAGTGAGGTTACAATGGGAAATAAAATCCAGATAATCGACGTCCAGGCAGATAACGTCTCTCAAACCGGCTTTTTTTGTTATATGAGCCAGAGAAAAACGGAAGGCTATCAGAGAAAACTAAGTTGGCTGAAGGAACGGTTGGCTGAGGGTATGAGAATAAAGATGTTCAAACTGCCCGAGAGGGGATTCATCGAATACCTACCAGGAGAATACGCGTGGAGATCGGTTAGCACCAATGGGTATATGTTCATACACTGTCTTTGGGTGGTGGGACGGAGTAAAGGCAAGGGACTGGCGACCATGTTGCTTGACGAGTGCATCATGGACGCCAAAAAATCCGGCATGCTCGGTGTGGCTATGGTGACCAGCGAGGGAAACTGGCTGGTGGGAAAGGAATTTCTTTTGAAACATGGATTTGTGTCCGTAGACTCTGTCCCTCCTTCTTTTGAATTAATGGTGAAGAAATTTGGTAATGCTCCTTCACCCACTTTTACTAAGGACTGGGCAAGAAAGTTAAGTCGGTGCGGAAAAGGCATAACGGTTTTCCGCTCGGATCAATGTCCCTACATAGAGAATGCGGTAAAAATCGTTTTGGATATGGCAGAAGAGCTGGGCATAAAGTGCCGAGTGGTCGAATTGAATAGTTGTTCGGATGTGCGGAATGTGGCACCTTCCGCTTTCGGAGTTTTCAGTGTCGTTTATGATGGAAAACTGGTGGCTCATCATTATATTGGTAACAAAGATTTGCTTGAGCGAATAGCTGAGCTGCATAAGATGGAAATACCGGAAAACTAACCTACACTATACCAGATGAACATCATGAATCATATTCAGTTGATACACTGGAATCCGGATGAGGCAAAGCAAAAGGCGAAAACGATACAAGATGCAGGATATGCCGTAATCCCCGACGCACCCAATAATATTCAAGCGTTGCGTAAATTGGGAGAAAATCCGCCAATAGCCTTTGTAATAGATCTATCCCGGCTTCCCTCACGTGGTCGCGAAATAGCATTAGCTCTTCGACAGAGTAAGAAAACTCGTCTTGTGCCTCTGGTCTTCGTTGAAGGCGACCCGGAGAAGGTGGAAAGAACAAAAAAACTCTTACCGGATGCAGTTTACACCTCTTGGAGCCGGATTCGCAGTTCTATAAAGAAAGCCATCACGCATCCTCCGTCAAACCCAGTAGTTCCGAAGTCAATCATGGATAGCTACTCAGGGACTCCACTATTTAAGAAGCTGGGCATAAAGACGAATTCAACAGTAATCTTAGTCAATGCGCCTAAAGACTTCGAGGAGACACTTGGCAAACTCCCTGAAGGTGTGACGTTTCACAGAAAGACCGGTGATACACATGATCTAATCATCTGGTTTAACCAATCCATGAAGAATTTGGAAAGAAACTTTAAGCCGATGGTCAAGGATGTGGGCAAAGGAGGACTTTGGATCGTCTGGCCTAAAAAGGCTTCAGGTCTGGATACGGATTTGTCACAAAATCACGTCCGGCAGATCGGACTTGCTGCCGGACTGGTGGATTATAAAGTCTGTTCCATAGATGAAACCTGGTCAGGTTTGCTCTTCACCCGGCGTAAATTAAAATAGAGAAAACTGTAGGGGCGATTCACGAATTGCCCCTACAAATCTCTAAACAAAATAGTCAGGAGTATTAAGCTCTTCACCCATTATCTATACAAGACGAAAATGAAGCGACCAGGAACATCTGAAAGTCTTCCTTTCAGTCAGAGAGTGAAGAACATAATCAAAGAAATCCCGCGAGGTAAAGTTGCCACTTATGGACAGATTGCCACCCTTGTAGGCAATCCTCGCGCCACTCGTCAGATAGTATGGATATTGCACTCATCTACTCAAAAAGATAAATTGCCCTGGCAACGCGTAGTCAATGGGAAAGGCAAGATTTCTTTGAAACCAAATCACGGTTACGAAATTCAGAAGGAGCTGTTGCAGAAGGAAGGAGTGTTCTTCGACGAAAGTGACACTATTGATTTTGAGCGCTATCTTTGGTCTCCATAAGTAAATCAGAACTTTTGCCCTTTTGATCCGCAGACTATAGCAAACGCGCTGATTATTGTTACATATTAGAGCGAAGTGCAATTAATTTAAAATCCCCCTTTTTCAAACGGAGAGGTCCTTTGTTCCCCTCTATTGCGTTAGGAGTAAGCTTGTGGCGCAACCATAAGAAGAGACATGAAAACGATCCGGAAGATACATATTATAGGAGGAGCTGGAAGTGGCAAGACCTATGCCGCCGGTAGAATAGCTGAAATGCTGGGAATCCGAGCAAACGATCTCGATAACATATTCTGGGACAACACAGACGAAAGCTACAAACTAAAGGCTATCCCAGAGCTCAGAGATAAAAGACTTAAAGAGATACTGCTCACTGAGTCATGGATAATAGAAGGTGTATACTTTAAATGGCTCTCTGAAAGCTTTCAGAAAGCGGACTTAATCATATTGTTGATGCCTAATAATACGATTTGCACCTTTAGAATAATATCGAGATTCATAAAAAGAAAGATCGGACTCATACCTTCGAAAAAGAAGGAGACTATAAAAGGGTTGATTGAGTTAATCCAATGGAATCACCGATACAATAAAGAGGACATTCCATATATTCTTCGTCTCCTAAAGCCGTATAAAGATAAAATGAGGATTTTTTCTAACGCTGATGAAGCAGTAGATTATGTAAACAAAAGATTAAGCAAGTTAAGGAGTGCAGGACTTTAACATATCGACTGGTGGTCTGTAACATAGGTTTGGGTAAGGTAGTTCTCTTCGAAACCACTTTTCCAACGACTCTTTCAGTCTGCGATATGAACCAAACGGTTCATACCTTCGGTATAAACCATTATGTGCATTTCTACGAGATGGAAGCTGAAAAAATCGGGAAACTCCCCTGTAATTGATGCCTTGACAGATTTGAGAAATCAAGTATATTGATTTTGGAAAGGATAATAGCCTAAGTCAACATACTTAGGCTACATGCTAAGATGGATTTTAATCAGGAATGCAGGGCTGTTTCGAAATTAACCCTAACCGTTTTTAACCAAA
>Ga0315288_10004139_pt1 | contig 18452 bp, 21 predicted proteins | sample YL17G11_20_MG_FD_203454 | JGI IMG/M metagenome (GOLD analysis project Ga0315288, IMG submission 203454) | Sediment microbial communities from Yellowstone Lake, YNP, Wyoming, USA - YL17G11_20 | ecosystem: Environmental > Aquatic > Freshwater > Lake > Sediment | place: USA: Wyoming | collected... | reverse complement strand
CGGCTGGCGCCTGCGCCACCACAGGCGCGCGCGCCTGCTTCAGGGCATGCGGGGCCGGCGCCCTGAGGGCGAACGCCAGGGCGGCCAGTCCGGTGGCCACGGCAACGGGCACGGTGACGCGGGCCCAGAAGTGCCCGCCGCCAGTGGCAGCGCTCACCGTCTGATGAACCGCGCGTTGCACCCGCGGCACGAGGCTATCCGGCACCGGGTTTTGCTGCACAGCGCGCAGCGCCCCGATGACGGTCGTCACATCACGTAGCTCTGTGCGACACGCCCGGCACTCCGCTAAGTGCCGCTCAACGTGAGCGCGGATGTGCGGCGCCAGAGATCCCTCAGCGTACTCAGGGAGTCTCTCTCGGTTCTTCCTACACGTTCTGTGAAAAGCCATCATCAAACCACGCGGGTTAGACGGGATCAGCCGCGAAGAAGTTCCAGATCCGCGGCCAGCAGGTCCCTCAGAGCCAGACGGGCTCGGTTCAGGCGGGACTTGACAGTGCCGACTCGGGTTTTGAGGATGCGCGCGATCTCCTCGTACGACAGCCCTTGGAGATCGTAAAGTATTACCACCGCGCGCTGGTGCTCGGGCAGCCGGCCGATGGCCTTCAAGACGATGTGGCGGCGCTGCTTCACCACCAACGCGGCGTCGGGCCCGTGCGGGTCGGCGGGTGCGCTCCCGGCCAGGCGGTCGAGGTCAGGTGGGGACTCGTCCGAGTCATCCCGGGCGAGGTCGGTGGCCGTCACGGGGTTGCGGGAGCGTTTGCGCGCGGCATCGGTGGCGGCATTGAGGGCTACCCGGTAGAGCCAGGTGGAGAAGGCGGCCTCGCCGCGGAAGCTCCGAAGCGCGCAGAACGCCCGGACGAATGCATCCTGGACGCAGTCCTCCGCTTCCTCACGGGAGCCAGTGACCCGCAGCGCCAGATTGTAGACCTGAGGAGTGTACAGCTCGACAAGAGCATCGAAGGCCTCACGGTCACCCCTCTGGGCGCGAGTCACCAGAGTTCCAGTGTGCGCCAGATCAGCATGGGTGAGTCGGAGAGGCCGATCTTTGACAGGGCCAGTCACACTGGTATTATAGTGGAGTGGGGAAGGGTGTCAATTGCGGCACCGGCGGCAGAGAAGAGTCGCCGGCGAATGGCCGGCCCCCGGCCTGCCGGATGGCCACCACGTGTGCCTGGATGGACGAGTGGAGATACGCGGTTTCCAGCAGCTCATAGAGCGCATCTACTTCGAGAGAGACAACGCCCGCGGCCTGGATGGGACGTTCAGGTGGTTCGTGGAGGAAGTGGGGGAGTTGGCGCGGGCGATGCGCTCGGGGGATCGGGAGCAGTTGCGGGAGGAGTTCGCGGATTGCCTGGCGTGGCTGTCCACGATGGCGAGCATATGCGGGGTTGATCTGGAGAGGGCGGCGGAAAAGTACGCGAACGGCTGCCCGAAGTGCGGCAAAACGCCGTGCGGATGCGGGTGACTTTGCCTCAAGTGGATGTGGCCCACCGCGGCCACCGTCGCGCCGCGTCACGGACCGCACCTGCTGGACGACCGGGAGAGAGTCAGTGGACTGTCGGCTCGCCGGTGTCTATCACGGTTGAGGCCGGGAACTGGGGGAACTCGACCTCGGCCTCTTTTCTCGCTTCCTCGAGCCGGTCGAGCAGGACGTTGTCTATGAAGATGGGCGCGCCGGCGCGAAGAGCGACGGCGATAGCGTCGCTGGGCCGGCAATCAAGGCTGACCGAGCGGTCGTTCACGTTCAGCTTCAGGTCGGCGTAGTAGGTATCCTGCTGCATATCGGTGATGACGATGTGATCAACCTTCGCCGAGAGCGAACTGAGCACGAGGAGTATCAGGTCGTGCGTCATCGGGCGGCGGGCCGCCTGGTTTTCGAGATGCATGCTGATGGCGCTCGCCTCGGCCATTCCCACCCAGATGAAGACAGCTCGATGGCCGCCCTTTTCACGGAGCACAACCAGGGGGTTGCCCTTCCAGTCGAGGGCGACCGCCTCAACTCGGAGATGGATCATTGCCAATCCTGAGATCTCCCTGCCGCGCGAGGATTGGTCTCGCGCCCTGAGGGTTACAGTAGCCCCAGCGAGTGGAAAAGTCAACCGATGGGAGAGCCGCGCAGCGAGGGGCTGTTCGGATGGACGCCTAAGCCCCCGGAGCGTCACTTGACAACGGATAGGGCCATCGCTATCATGCCCCAGACACCCTGATCGTGGTTCGTTCTACCAGGCGAGGCGAAAGCCTCGTATTTTTTGTGTGAGCATTCCGCCGATGTGGACTTCTACGTACGGGACAGCGCGCGCCGCATTCCTTGGGCTATCGGCGGCGTTGATGCTGGGCGTGACGGTCGCGGCGGGCGCCTATGCGGGCCGCTTCCTGGACCGGCGATGGGACACCAGCCCATGGCTCACGCTCGGGGGGGCATTCCTGGGGCTGATCGCATCGGTGTTCGAGATGCTCGCAGTCATGAAACGGGCCGACAGCGCATCGGCCGGGGCGGGCCGCAAGCGATGAGCGAAGTAGACAGCTTTCACATCGGTCTGATCGAGCGTGTGACACGGGGCAGCGTTCTGGCGGCGTTGGCGCTCTGCCTGGCAGCCCTGACAGTGGGCCCGAAGCAGGCGCTCGGCGCCGCATTCGGGGGCGCTATCAGCCTGCTTCTGCTGAGCCTGCACCGCGCCCTGGGAGCGCTAATTCTGGGTCCACAGAGAAAGCTGGTAGGATTGATAGGATACTGGGCAGTATGGGCGATGAAGTGGCCCCTGCTCGGGTTCACCCTCTATCTCGCGCTCAGGTCAGGAATCGTGTCCCCGGGATGGCTGTGCATCGGAGCAAGTGTCGTTCCTGCCGTGTCCGTGGCTCTTGCGCTGCGCGCGCTCGCGGCTGACGCCTGGAGGGCCGTGGAGGCGGGGCGATGAGGCGGCCCCTGTCTGTGATTGTTGTCGCGGCCGGGCTGTTCGCCGCGCCCGCGCTCGCGTTCGCTTCGGAGGGCGAGGCCAAGGCGCCGGGGACGTGGCTGAACTGGCTGCTCTCGGTCCGCGTGGCCGGACACCCCCTGGCGCCCGGACCGGCCTGGCTGACGTTCTACTGGGCGCTGCTGGTGGCGGCGGCTCTCGCGGTCGCCTCCTACGTCGGGACCCGCCGACTGGTGGTCCGCGCCGGGCCCAGGCAGCTCACACTGGAGATCTTCGTGGGCGGCATCCGCAACCTGCTGCAGACGGTGCTCGGCGACCGCGCGGGCGAGTACCTACCGTTCATCGGCGCGCTCTTCATCTACATCGCGGTGATGAACCTGCTCGGGCTGGTGCCGGGCATGGTGGCGCCCACCTCCAACCTCAATACCACGGCATCCCTTGCCATCATCTCCTTCGTGGTGATCCACTACACCGGGTTCCGGGAGAGTAAGCTCGGCTACCTCAAGCACTTCGTCGAGGGCGTTCCTCTCAGGTTCTCGTTCAAGGTGAGCGCGATGCTGACGCTGCTGGCGATGCTGCCAGTAGCAGCCCTGGTACTCATCAGCCACCTCGTCACGGCGATCTTCCTGCCAGTCACGCTGGCGATGCGTCTCTACGGGAATGTGATGGGCGAGGAGAGGGTGGTCGAGAGCCTGATCGAGGTGGTGGCGCATTCGATGGCGCGCTGGATTCCGGTGCAGTTGCCGAATATGGTGCTGGGCGTGGTCACGTCTGTGGTGCAGGCCGTGATTTTCGCCATGCTCACGGCGGTGAACCTCTCGCTGGTGCTGCACCAGAAGCAGGAGTCGGAGGATTCGCAGGTGGCATAGTCCCGTCGCCGGGCCGGCGACACTGCAGATAGACGCGGGCGGGCGAGGCGCCCACAGCGCACGTGCGAGAAAAGGAGAAGCGGATGTTGTACCTGTTCGGACTGGTGCTGGCGGCTGGATTCGCGGTGGCGATTCCGGCCTTCAGCGGGGGCCTGGGGCAGAGCCGCGCGATCGCGGCTGCCATGGAGGGCACGGCCCGGCAGCCGGAGGCCGCGGGGCGACTGCTCATCCTCATGATCCTGGGGCTCGCGTTCATCGAATCGCTGACCATCTACGCGTTCGTGATCGCGCTGCAATTGCTGGGCAAGCTGCCCGAGACCAGCGCGGTGGTGAGCGCGTTGGGTGGAGGGTAGTGCCGGCGGCGCAACCTCAGGGAGATAGCTCATGGCGATCCTGAAGCAACTGGGGATTGACCCCGCCGTTCTGACGCTCCAGATCATCGCGTTCGCCATGCTGTTCTGGCTTCTGCGCCGGTTCCTCTTCCGGCCGGTGCTCGGGATCATGCAGGAGCGCGAGAAGGAGATCGCTGAAGCCCTGGACGCGGGAGAGCGCGCTAAGGCCGAGCTCGCGCGCATAGACCAGGAGAAAGCGCAGGTGTTGGCCGAGGCGCGGGAGGAGGGGCGGGAGCAGGTGCGGCGAGCCGTGCGCGAGGGGGAGCAGGCGCGGGAGCGCATCCTGGCGGAGACGCGGGAAGATGCCCACGCCCTGCGGGAGCGCGCCCAGCAGGCGATCGCGCTGGAGCGCGAGGAGGCCAAGCTGGCGCTGCGCCACCAGGTGGTTGACCTGGCCCTGGCGGCGGCAAGCAGGGCGGTGCTGCGCCGGCTCGACGAGCAGGTCCAGAGGCAGGTGGTGGATGACTTCATCTCCAGCCTGGAGCGGCAGCAGTGACGAGCCGGCGCCTTGCGGCGCGGTATGCGGAGGCGCTGTTCGGCCTCGCTCAGGAGCAGGCCGACGTTGACGCGGTGCGCCGCGAACTGCAGGACCTGACGCAGGTGATCCGGGGAAGCCCGGCCCTGGCCGACCTCCTGGAGCGGCCGGACCTCGACGCGGACAGGAAGCTGGAGGCGGCTGACTTGGCTCTCGCCGGCAGATTCAGCGAGGTGGTGATGGCGCTGCTGGCGACCCTCGTCCGTCACCGGCGCGGCGAGTACGTCCCCGAGGTGACCGCGGCGTTCGACGAGATGGCCGATGACGCGGCCGGGGTCGTGCGAGCGGAGGCGACGACTGCGGTGCCGCTCACAGACGACCAGCGCGCTCGCCTGACCGCGGTGCTCGCGCGCGTCACCGGGCGGCGGGTGGTCCTGGACGAGCGGGTGGACCCCGACGTGCTCGCCGGGGTGCGGGTGCGGGTGGGCGACCGGCTGATCGACGGCAGCGCGGCCGGCCGGCTTCAGCGGCTGCGGGACGAGTTGCTCCGGCAGCCTGGCAGATCGTGATGCGGACGTGGGCAAGGAAGGATTGAGGCGGTGAAGATCAACCCGGACGAAGTGAGCGCAGTCATCCGCGAGCAGATCGAGAAGTTCGGCGCCGGCGCCGAGATGACGGGCGTGGGCCGGGTGCTGCAGGTGGGCGATGGCGTGGCGCGGGTGTACGGCCTGCGCGATGTGATGATGGGCGAGATGGTGGCGTTCCCTGGCGGCGTCTACGGCCTGGCGCATAACCTGGAGGAGGACAACGTCGGCATCATCCTCCTGGGCGGGACCTCCGAGATCAAGGAGGGCGACATCGTCAAGACGACGGGGCGGATCATCGAGGTGCCCGTAGGCGACGCGCTGCTCGGGCGCGTGGTGAACGCGCTCGGCGAGCCGATTGATGGAAAGGGCCCCATCGCGGCGCGCGAATCCCGCCCCATCGAGTCGCGGGCGCCGAACGTGGTCGAGCGCCAACCCGTGAAGGAGCCGCTTCAGACCGGCCTCAAGGTCATCGACGCCATGACGCCGATCGGCCGCGGGCAGCGGGAGCTCATCATCGGCGACCGGCAGACCGGCAAGACCGCGGTCGCGGTCGACGCGATCATCAACCAGAAGGGCCAGAACGTCACGTGCATCTACGTGGCGATCGGGCAGAAGCTCTCCACCGTCGCCCGCGTGGCCGATGTACTGGCCAAGCATGATGCCATGTCGTACACCACCATCGTCGCCGCGACCGCGAGCGACCCTGCGCCGCAGCTCTACATCGCTCCCTATGCGGGGTGCTCGATGGGCGAGCACTACCGGGACAAAGGGCGGCACGCGCTGGTGATCTACGACGACCTGACCAAGCACGCCCAGGCCTACCGGCAGATCTCGCTGCTGCTGCGCCGGCCGCCGGGGCGAGAGGCGTTCCCGGGCGACATCTTCTACCTCCACGCGCACCTGCTGGAGCGAGCGGCGAAGATGAGCGATGCGAAGGGCGGCGGGTCGCTGACCGCCCTGCCGATCGTGGAGACCCAGGAGGGCGATTACTCCGGGTACATCCCGACGAACGTGATCTCGATCACCGATGGCCAGATCTACCTGGAGCGCGACCTGTTCTTCTCCGGCTTCCGACCTGCAATGAACGTCGGCACGTCGGTGTCGCGCGTCGGCGGCGCGGCCCAGACGCGCGCGATGAAGCAGGTGGCCGGCCGGCTGAGACTGGACATCGCTTACTACCAGGAGTTGCAGGCATTCACCCAGTTCAGCACCGAGATGGACGCGGCCACTCGCTCTCAGCTCGACCGCGGGGAGCGGATGATGGAGCTGCTGAAGCAGCCGCAGTACGCGCCTCTGCCCATGGCCGAGCAGGTGGTGGTGCTGTACGCGGGCACACAGGGGTACGTGGATCAAGTGTCGACCGAGGAGACGGCTAGGTTCGGGCGCGAGCTGATCGTGTTCGTGCGGGAGCGGAACCCGAACGTGCTGCACACGATCAAGGACACTGGCGAGCTGAGCGAAGAGACGGAGAAGGAGCTTCGGGCAGCGCTCCAGGAATGCCTGGCGCACTTCAAGGCTGAGCTTGCGGGGAAGGCTGCGGCGTGAGATCCACTCGCGATATCCTGCGCAAGATCCGCGCGGTGAAGAACATCGGGCAGATCACGCGGGCGATGAAGACGGTGGCCTCCATCCGGCTGCGGCGGGGGGAGCAGCGGCTCCACCGCGTGCGGCCGTACGAATCGGAGATGAACCAGCTCGTGAGGCGGATCGCCTCGGTGACGCAGCAGCACCCGTTCCTGCAAGCGCGGCCGGTGCGGAAGACAGCGGTGGTGCTCGTCACGAGCGATCGCGGCCTGGCGGGCGGGTACAACATCACCGCGGTCCGGCAGGCGCTGAGTGTCGGGCCGCCCGACGAGGTGACGGTGGTGGCGGTCGGCCGCAAGGGCCTGGGGCAGATGGCGAGGCGAGGGTATGAGATCCTCGAGGAGGTCGCGCCGCTGGGCGGCGAGCCGAATGCGCGCGCGATCTGGCAGCTCGCCGGCCGCATTGGCAGCCGCTATCTGGCGGGCGAGATAGATCGCGTGGTGCTGGTATACGCGCGATTCGGGGGAGGCGCCAGCTATCGCATGCGGCAGGATGTCCTGCTGCCCGTGACCGCGGGGGCAGGGGAGGAGGGCTACACCATCTTCGAGCCCGGCCCGCAGGAGCTGCTGGCCGGGCTGATGGAGCGGTACCTGCGGACGGCGGTGCTCGGGGCGGTGCTGGAGGGGTCAACCAGCGAGCACGCGGCGCGGGCGGCGGCGATGACGGCGGCCACTGACAATGCCGAGGAGATGATCACGGATCTGACCATGGACTACAACAGGGCGCGTCAGGCCGGGATCACCAGGGAACTGAGCGAGATCGTGAGCACGGCCGAGGCGACGGCTTAGGCTGCGGGAGCGGGATAGGGACACATGGCTGAGAAGCAGGGCAAGGTTATCCAGGTTATCGGGCCGGTAGTGGACGTGCGGTTCCCCCCGGAGGCGCTGCCGGAGATCAGACACGCGATCGAGGTGGTCGTGGAGCACGCGGGGGAGAGCCGGACCATCGTGCTGGAGGTCGCCCAGGATCTGGGCAACGACACCGTCCGCTGCGTCGCCATGTCGAGCACCGACGGTCTCGCGCGCGGCGCCGCCGCGGTTGACACGGGCGCTCCCATCAGCGTGCCCGTAGGGCCGAAGGTGCTGGGCCGGCTGCTCAACGTGCTGGGCGACCCGATAGACGAGTTGGGCCCGGTCGAGTCGGACATGCGGATGCCGATCCACCGCCCGGCGCCGAGCTTCGAGGAGCAGGAAGTTGCGACCGAGGTCTTCGAGACCGGATTCAAGGTCGTGGACCTGCTCGCGCCCTATGCGCGGGGCGGCAAAGTCGGCCTGTTCGGCGGCGCGGGCGTTGGCAAGACGGTTCTGCTCACTGAGCTGATCCACAACATGGCGACTCAGCACGGCGGCACGTCGGTGTTCGCAGGAGTTGGTGAGCGCACCCGCGAGGGCAACGATCTTTGGCTGACGATGAAGGAGTCGGGCGTGATCGAGCGCGCGGCCATGGTGTTCGGCCAGATGAACGAGCCGCCGGGCGTACGGCTGCGCGTGGGGCTGACGGGCCTGACCCTTGCCGAGTACTTCCGCGACGTGCAGGGCCAGGATGTGCTGCTGTTCATCGACAACATCTTCCGCTTCGTTCAGGCCGGCTCCGAGGTGTCAACCCTGCTGGGCCGGATGCCCTCCGCGGTGGGCTATCAGCCCACGCTCGCCTCGGAGATGGCGGAGCTGCAGGAGCGCATCACCTCCACCAAGCGCGGCTCGATCACGTCGCTGCAAGCGGTCTACGTCCCGGCGGACGACATCACGGATCCCGCGCCTGCGGCGACTATGGCGCACCTGGACGCGACCACGGTGCTCGACCGGCGGGTTTTCGAGAAGGGCATCTACCCGGCGGTGGATCCGCTGCGCTCGACATCCCGCATCCTCGACCCGGCGGTAGTAGGCGAGGAGCACTACATGATCGCGCGGCGAGTGCAGGAGATCCTGCAACGGTACCGGGACCTGCAGGATATCATCGCCATCCTCGGGATCGAGGAGCTGTCGGACGAGGACCGCACGATCGTGGAGCGCGCCCGCCGCATCGAGCGATTCCTCTCCCAGCCCTTCTTCGTCGCCGAGATCTTCACCAGCCGCCCGGGCAGGTACGTGCCGCTGCGCGAGACGGTCCGCAGCTTCCGCGAGATTATCGAGGGCAAGCACGACCACCTGCCGGAGCAGGCCTTCTACATGGTCGGGGGCATAGACGAAGTGGTGGCGCGGGCGGAAGAGCTGGCGAAGGGAGCCTGAGGCAGCATGCCGCCAGTGTTCTCGGTGACGGTGATGGCGCCGGATGAGGCCGTCTTCACGGGCAAGGCGAGGAGCCTGATCGCGCCCGGGAAGGAGGGATACCTCGGCGTGTTGGCCCACCACGCGCCGATGGTGGTCGAGCTGGGCGTCGGGAAGCTGTCCATCGTGGACGAGCAGGGGACATCATCGGTTTACGCGTTGTCGGGCGGCGTCCTGGAGACGGGCGGCAACCAGGTGACGGTCCTGGCCGACAGCGCGGAGCCCGCATCGGCGATAGACCTCGTGCGGGCGGAAGCGGCGGAGCAGCGCGCTCAAGCGCGGCTGAGCCGGCGGGGCGAGGACATTGACGTGGCGCGGGCGCAAGCGGCCTTGCAGCGGGCGCTCAATCGCATCAAGATAGCGCGGGAACATTGAGGATAGCGCCACTCCTCTCAGAGTCTCTGACAGAACCCACCGCGGAGGCCGTATCAGAGCCGCCGTGGGGCGAATCCGGGCTGTTCGCCTGGTTCTGATACAGCTTCTCAGGAGTCGGCCGATCGCAGACCGGATGTGGGAGCGGTTGGCAGCCGCCCTCGGTGGCGGCAATCACAGCAACAATGCAGACAGTTACGCGAGGGAGAGCGCAAGCGACGTGTTCTTCCTGATCCCGGGGAGCAGTCATGTCTGAAGATGCTTGGCGCATTGCCGGTGGACGGGCGCTGCGGGGGAGGGTGAGGGTTGCCGGCAGCAAGAACGGCGGCCTCCCGACTCTAGCAGCCACGCTGCTGGTGGACGGTGAGACGATCCTGCACAACGTGCCACGCATCGCCGATGTGGAGACGATGCTGGACCTGCTGCGCAGTTTCGGCCTGACGGTGGAGGAGCGAGCGGGCGGCACCGTCCGGATCCTCAACCGCGGCCTCGAGACACATCGCGCGCCTCTGGAGCTGGTGGGGCGGATGCGCGCCTCGCACTACCTGCTCGGCCCGTTGGTGGCTCGGCTCGGGCGCGCGGAGATTCCCCCGCCAGGCGGCTGCGACATCGGCCAGAGGCCGCTGGACTACATCCTGTCGGGCCTCGAGGCGCTCGGCGTCGAGAGCCGCGTGGAGAACGAGCGGGTGGTGGTGCGCGCTCCCCGCCTCCTGGGGGCGCGGGTCGTGCTGAACCCGGTCTTCCGCAGCCCGGGGGCGACGTTCAGCATCCTCATGGCCGCCTCGCTGGCGGAGGGCGCCACCCTCATCGAGAACGCTTCGTTCGAGCCGGACGTGGCGGCCTTCTGCCGGTACCTCATCGCCGCCGGCGCGGAGATCGAGGGCATCGGCACGACCACGCTCACGGTCAGGGGCGTGGATGCGCTTCACGGCGTACAGCACACAATCAACCCGGACCGATTGGAGGCAGGGACCTTCTTCTGCGCCGCAGCCACCACGCGGGGGGAGGTGTTCGTCGAGGACATACAGCGCAGCGACCTGGGCGCGATCGCGGACAAGCTGGAGGAGGCGGGCCTGATCCTGGGCGAGTCCGATGGTGGCATGAAGGCGGCCTACGGCGAGCGGCTCCGGGGGATCTCGGTCGTCGCCGAGCCGTTCCCGCATTTCCCGACGGACCTCCAGCCTCCCATGGCCGCGGTCCTCGCAGCCGCCAAAGGCGTGAGCAGGATCCGCGACAGCATCTTCGATCTGCGCCTGCAATACGCCGACGAGCTGGAGAAGATGGGCGCGCAGATCAGGGTACTCGACGCGCGGACGGCTGAGATCACCGGGGTGCGCCGGCTGCATGGCGCGGAAGTGGCGGGACACAACATTCGGGACGGCGCCACGCTGGTGCTAGCCGCTCTCGGCGCGGAGGGAGAGAGCATCGTCTCGGGGCGGCGGTATGTAGCGCGGGGATATGAGGCGCTGGACGCGAAGTTGCGCTCGCTGGGCGCGCACATCGAGGGAGCAGAGGACTGAAAGGACGGACTGGGCTCAGACAAACCGTGGGTGCGGCGAATCTCAAGGGAGGGGTGAGAGGCATGTTGGGCATGGGAACTGCGGTTGGGATTGACCTGGGGACCTCGAACATCCTGGTCTACGTGAAGGGCAAGGGAATTGTCGTCCGGGAGCCGTCGGTGGTGGCGGTGAGCGACGGCGAGATCGTGGCGGTGGGGGAGAAGGCGCGAGAGATGCTGGGCCGCACGCCGGGTCCGATCGAGGCGGTGCGCCCGTTGCAGGACGGCGTGATCGCCAACTTCACCATCACGCAGAAGATGCTGAAGTACCTGCTCCAGAAGGTCTGCGGCAAGCGGCGGCTATTCAAGCCACAGGCCTGCATCTGCATCCCGTCCGGCGCGACCGCGGTGGAGAAGCGCGCGGTGGTCGAGGCAGCGATGGGGGCCGGCGCGAAGAAGGCGATCCCGGTCGAGGAGCCAATGGCGGCCGCGATCGGCGCCGGGCTGGACGTGCTCGGCGCCACCGGACACCTGGTGGTGGACGTCGGCGGCGGCACCACGGACATCGCGGTGATCGCGCTCGGCGGCATCGTGCTGAGCGACTCGGTGCGGGTCGGCGGCACGACCATGGACAGCATGGTGGTACGGCAGGTCAAGCGCAGCTACAACCTCATGATCGGCGAGCGCACGGCGGAAGAGATCAAGATCAAGATCGGGTCGGCCTACCCGCTGCCGAACGAGACCACCATGGTGGTGAAGGGCCGCGATCTGGTCACCGGCCTGCCGAAGACCATCGAGATCAGCTCCGAGGAGGTGCGCGAAGCGCTGGCGGAGCCGGTCGCGTCACTGGTCGAGCGCGTGCGCAACGTGCTGGAGCGAACGCCGCCGGAGCTGTCCGCGGACATCATCGAGCAGGGCATCACGCTCACCGGGGGGGGCGCGCTGCTGCGGGGCCTGGATCGGCTGATCGAGGCACAGACGGACGTGCCCGTGCACATCGCCGAGGACCCGCTCACCTGCGTCGCCATCGGCACGGGGCTGTACCTGGACCTGGCGGCGAAGCTGCCCGCCAGCCTGCTCACACCCGCGGCGGAGGCGTCGTCGGGGTATACGCGGTAGAGGCCCGCCGCTGGCGGGCCGCCATCCCGGCCTTCAGGCCTAGGGACCATGGCGGCTGAATGCCCAGCCACTCGCAATGACAGTCTGGAAGGTTCGTTGCTTTCGTTGCTTCGGTAGCTTGATGCCGAAGCCCCTCCGTCCCTGCGCCCTGCTCATGCGCGCATTCTACTCCCGCCGTCGCGGAAAGGGAAGGGCGCTGGGGGTTCGAACGGGGCGTCGGGAGGGACAGCGATACGACGCGGGTTCGGCGGTGGGGTGCCGAAGCCGCGAGACGTCAGTACGCCCGCCCGACTCTCTCCTGCTGGAAGCCGGTGCGCATGGCCTGGATGGCTTGTCTGGCGAGCGCGTCCACGGTTGTCTTGAGCAAAGCCGCGTCGTCCGGGGTGATGGTGAAGAGCGCCTGATGGCGCGCCTGGACGGTGACGCCGTTCGCGCTCGTGACCAGGTTGACCTCGATTGAGGTTAGGTCGGCAAGCAGCAGCGCGTTGAGCTTTCTCGACGCCTCCTGCGCGCGGGCGATCGGCGACGCGCCGTCAACCGTCGCGGCCGGGTGGGACACCACAGCAGTCCAGGGCTTGGCGCCGCCGCCGGCGGTCAGCGTCAGCTCCCCGACCTCCCGGTCCCCGATCTTGGCAGCGCCAGCCGCGGAGTACAGGGACTTCGTGACGCGGCGGCGCTCGATGGGGATGCTGAGCTCGCGCAGTTCGGTGGTGATGGCGGCGACGCGCTCCGCGGGGAACGGGTGAGTCTGGAACACGCCCGGGTCAACCTGCAGCCCGGCGTTCTCCATGTGCGCCAGGCCCTCGGCGACGGTGAGCATGGCCACCGGGTTGTAGCTCCCGCTGTTCTTCAGGTAGAGCACGGCCTCGTGGTCGGCTTCAAGCTCGGCCTCCCGGCCGTAGTGGTTCAGCGCGTCCTCCACGACGAGGCTGCCGACCATGAGCATGGCCCCCGGGTCCACCCGATCGGACCTGCTGAGGATCGAGGCGAGCACGAGCGGCCCCAGGATCTTGCTGTAGCGGTCGCTCCTGCCCATCATCTTGCGGGAATGGCTCAGGCTGACGTGCGCCATTTCATGCGCGGCCACCGCGGCCAGCTCGTCATCGGACTCGACCGCGTCGAGCAGACCCTGCGTGAAGAAGAGGTAACCGCCGGGCAGCGAGAACGCGTTGATGGCCTTGTTGTCGAGCACCTTCACGGTGTAGGTCTGATAGGGCTTCTGGGTGCCCGGCTTGAGGCGCTCCATGATGGCGTTGATGCGCGGAAGATCGGCGGAGTCCTTGACGACCTTGAACTGCTTCTCGACGCTCTCCGCCGCGGACTTGCCGATCTCCGCATCGGCCTTGTCCTCGGGAGTCATCTGGGGCGCGGGCGCCTGCTCGGCCTGCGACGCGGCGGGAGCGGCAGGCGGCGCGCTCTCGCCCGCCACCGCGGCGCCGACGCCGAGGAGGAAAAGGAGAGCAATCGTCACTATGCAGAGGCGCGTGGTCATGATCGCGATGAGTATACCATAACGGTCAGACACCCAAGCGCGGGAAACGACGCGGCCGTTGCTCACACGCTGCTGCAGTCGCCACATGGGGCTTTGGGGCGCAGCGTACACGGTGTCCCGCCGGCGCCCCACAGTCACGGAGGAATCGTGGTATATATCAGGCAGGCGAGTGATTCGCCGATAGTTGCGCCCGAAGAAAGGGCGCGCGCGCACCAGGGAGGGGTAGCTGCACAGGAGAACGGGTAGGCTCAATCTGTCAGCTCTGGGTTGGCGAGCAACTCGAGGATGCTCAGAGGCGACGGGCCGATCCGATGGAGCACCAGCAGTCGCACGGTGTGTGGATGGGGGCTCGAGAGAGGACGGGCAAGATGAGCGGAAGAGAACGAGAGCTGCCTCTGGTGCGGACTGACTCCCGGCAGGACTACCAGGTGATGATTGACTACATCAAGGACCAGATCGGAGACGGCCGGGAGTACATGAACAACCTGGTTCGGGTCGTGCTATCGGACAAGGGATGTTACTACGAGTTTCGCGACATGCCGGAGGAGTTCTCCGGCGCGGTTGGCTCGGGGTTTCGCTACGAGTTTATCGGCACCCAGAAGTCCCGAGATCTGCTTGAGGCGGTGCATCATCTGGTGCTGGCCCCGGAGAGTGTGGACACCGAGGAAATCAGCTTGATGGTGATCTACGGCTGGGACGGGCTGTTCCGGCGCGAAGACATGTTCATCTATCATTGGAGTCGTCACAACGGGGAAGAGGAAGGCCCGGTGATGATGGGAGTATACCGACCGGGCGTGATGCCGTTGTTCTTCAAGCTGAAGGTGGAGAGTCGTCTCGCTGAGCCGCTGTTGGGCAGCAGCAAGGGCGTGCTGTTCTTCGTCGCGAATCTCAGCGACCAACACCTCCTGGTGCGCATCCCCCACCAGGGCCCGGGCGTGACGGACCTGAACGAGACGCAGGGCCCGAGGACGATCCACTGAGAATCAACTGACAACCGAATAGACAACTGACTCGAATCGCATATTGGCACGAGGCCCGGCTACCCGCCGGGCCTCGTGGTTTTGGCCGGCATGCCGCGCTCGTGGGCGCCGAGCCGTGCAGTGTTCCCGGCGCGCCGAAAAAAGGCGCCTCGGACCTCTTGACGATCCGGCTTTATTATGGTAAGTAATATTACGCTGCGTAATATTATGGACACACAGTCACTGACACTGCTCGAATACGCGCTGCTGGGATTGGTGAGCATGGCGCCCATGTCCGGCTACGACGTGCACAAGATGTTCGCCACCACCCCGCTGGGGCACTTCAGCTCCAGCCCGGGCGCCATTTACCCGGCGCTGCGGCGGCTGGAGCGCCGGGACCTGCTGAAGGCGACCCTCGACAGCACGACGGAGACCCGTCCCCGCCGCGTCTACTCACTCACTGAGGCGGGCCAAGCTGCGCTCGACGCCTGGCTGCACCAGCAGGTGACGAGAGAGGAGTTGGTCAGCAACTCCGGCGCGCCCATCCTCCGGTTCGGCTTCGCCGGCGGCCGGCTCTCGCCGGACGAGGTGATAGCCTACCTCGACGGGTGGCGGCAGACGACTGAGGCCTATCTCGAGGAGTTGCGGGGATACCGCGGGCTGATTGATGCGAGCGCCGCGCCGCACGCCCGGCTCTCGCTGGAGCACGGCATTCGCGGCTACGAGGGCGTTGTCGAGTGGATCCAGGACGCGATCGCGGAGATTCGGTCCCACAGTCGCCGCGCGAAGGCACGCGGCGGCCGGCGGGCACCACGGCAATAGGGAGGAGGCAGAGATGACAGCAGTATCTCAGAAGCGCACATGGTGGACCGTGTTGGCGGTGTTGGGGCTGGCCGCGGGCCTGCTGGCCGGCGGCCCCGGACTGGCGGGCGCGCAGGCAGGGGAGGCGACCCCAGTGGCACGCGCGGGAGGCCAGCTGCCCGAAGGACAGGTCTGGGCGGTCCCGCTGGTCCTGCCCTGGGATGAGCAGGCGGTGAAGAGCGCGGACTGGTCGCAGTTCCTGGACCGGAAGCTGGACCTGACGAGGAAAGGCAAAGCCGGCGAGACGCGCTGGTACGAGTTCCGCCGGGAGAACCTGATGTACGCTCGCATAGGGACGCCCATGAATCGGATGGTGGCGCAGGGCCGCGTCAAGCGGACCCTTCAGCGTGAAGAGCAGCCGGGCTGGTGGCGCGAGCGGGTAGAGTGGACGAGCTTCTCTGTTGCGCAGACGCAGGGCGCGACCGACGCGCCCGCAGTGCAGGAGATCCCTGGCGCTCGGGGCATCGGCTTCGATTTCTTCCCCAAGCAGTTCGATTACGTCAACATCCCGGCCGACTTCTCCGGCACGGGCAACGACCTGTCAGGCTACCTGATGAAGGTTGCCTCCATGGACACGATGGGCTTTGACGCCATCGCGATGTCCGTGCGCGAGGCGTTCAAGGACGCGGTTCAAATCGGCCAGACGACGCGGATGGCGCGCTGGCAAGAGAGTACGCACATCGGTCAGGTGACAAAGGAAGGCGAGGCCGGACAGTACCGACTGGGAGAGATGGCCGTCTCCGTTGCCGGTATCACCCGCCGCAACGGTGAGCCCTGCCTGGTCGTCTGGTTCCAGGTCGACAGCAGCGATGTCAAGCAGGATGTGAGCAGCGAGCAGATGACCATGCGCATGCACGGCACGGAGTACTTCCGCGGGGAGATGGCCGTCTCGCTGCTGGATGGCCATGTTGTCGCGGGAGAGCTATTCGGCCCGCTGCCGTGGGTGATGGAGATGGGATTCGGCGGGCAACCCCCGAAGGAGCAGCCCATCGCGGGCGTGATCCAGCAGGTAAGTCTGTGGGAAGTGCCCGCGCCCCATGGGGAGAATAGCACAGGGCAGTGATGGGAGCGGTGAGCGCGGGGCTGGTGGGCGGCGCGCTCCTGCCAGCCCCATCCGGAGGGTTCAGATGAGCGGCAAACCGGTCGTTGAAGTGGAGCGGCTACGGAAGACCTACGGTGATGTCGTGGCCGTGGAAGAGGTCTCCTTCGAGGTGCAGGAGGGGGAGATCTTCGGCATGGTCGGGCCGAACGGGGCGGGCAAGACCACGACCATCGAGTGTGTGGAGGGAATGAGGCGGCCCGACAGCGGCCGTGTCTCTGTGCTGGGCCTCGACCCTGACCGGAACGGCAATGCCCTGCGACCGCGCATCGGCGCGCAGCTGCAGACCGCGGCGCTGCCCGAGCGGATGCGAGTCTGGGAGGCGCTCGACCTGTTCGCCTCCTTCTACCGCCGGTCTGCCGACTGGAACGTGCTGTTGGAGCGGCTCGGGTTGGCCGAGAAGCGCAGCGCGTTCTTCTCCAAGCTCTCCGGCGGCCAGAAGCAGCGCCTCTTCATCTGCCTGGCCCTGGTGAACGATCCAGAGGTCGTGTTTCTGGATGAGCTGACCACCGGACTGGATCCACAGGCGCGGCGCGCCATCTGGGATCTGGTCCGCGAGGTGCGCGGCAATGGCAAGACCGTCTTCCTCACGACCCACTTCATGGAGGAGGCCGAGCGGCTCTGCGATCGGGTGGCCGTTATGGAGCGGGGCCGGATCGTGGCTCTCGACACACCGGCCAACCTGATCGATAGCATCGGCGCCGAGACGCGCATCGCCTTCACCGCGGAGGGCACGTTCGAGCCCGGCTGGCTCGAGTCGCTGCCCACGGTGACCGGCATTGACTCCACGGACGACCGGCACGTGGTGCGCGGCACGAGCGATCGGGTGATCGTGGACGTCGTCAACGCGCTGAGCGTCAAGGGGGTCCGCTTCCGCGATCTCCGGACCGAGCAGCCGACGCTGGAGGACGTGTTCCTGAAGCTGACCGGTCGCCAGATGCGGGACTGAGAGGGAGTCATACCATGCGCGGTCTCTGGAAGCTCACCTGGGTCGAGCTCAAGCTGTTCCTGCGGGAGCCGATGGGCGCGTTCTTCACGCTCATCTTCCCGATGATGATGCTGCTGTGTTTCGGGAGCATCTACGGCAACAAGCCGAGTCCGCACTTCGGCGGATTCGGGATGGTGGATATCGCAGTCCCTGGGTATTCGGCGATGGTGATCTGCATGAGCGGGATGTTTCTTCTGACCATAAGGATCGCTTCCTACCGAGAGCAGGGAGTGCTGCGGCGCCTGCGACCCACGCCGCTGCGGCCGCACGCGGTGCTGGCGGCGCAGGTGCTGGCGCTATTCGGGATGGCGGCGCTGGGCATGACCGCGCTGCTGGTCACCGGCAAACTGCTCTACCACATGAGGGTGGTCGGCGACCCGCTGAGCGTCGCCGCCGCTCTCACGCTGAGCACGCTGAGCTTCCTCGCGCTTGGCTTTGTGCTGGCCGGCATCGTGCCCACCACGCGGACCGCGTTGGCGACGGTGATGGCGCTGTTCTATCCTATGATCTTCCTCTCCGGCGCCACCATCCCGCGGGAGGATCTTCCCGAGACCATCCGGCGCGTGTCGCAGTTCTTCCCGCTCACCCATGTCGTGAACCTGCTCCGGGGCATCTGGATCGGCGATCCCTGGGGTCACCACCTGCTTGAGGTGGGAGTGCTGGTCGGCATGATCGTAGTCGGCGTGGCAATCACGGCGAAGACGTTTCGGTGGGAGTGAGAGCGGGCCTCGCAGGGGCGGCAGGGCACCGTATGCGGGACTGGTGTCATATCTGCACAATTCCCGAAGCAGACGCCGGACGTGGCAGACGCCGGACGTGGCCTTGTTCTCTCCCGCCCGGAAATGCTATACTCCCTCCGTGGTAGTATGGCCGCACCGTGCCGGCTGAACATCCCTGGCGAGGTCTTCGCCAGGTTTTCTTACGGTAGCTGTACGCAGCGCAGCATCTGTATGCAGACAACCCACGCCCTGGCGCCGG
>Ga0315288_10004138_pt1 | contig 18453 bp, 16 predicted proteins | sample YL17G11_20_MG_FD_203454 | JGI IMG/M metagenome (GOLD analysis project Ga0315288, IMG submission 203454) | Sediment microbial communities from Yellowstone Lake, YNP, Wyoming, USA - YL17G11_20 | ecosystem: Environmental > Aquatic > Freshwater > Lake > Sediment | place: USA: Wyoming | collected... | reverse complement strand
GGATTTCCCAATGAGCAAACAAAAGATTACCCGGCGCGATTTCATGCGCCGGACCGCGGGCGTTGCGGGCGCGACGCTGGCCGCACGTTCCATCCTGCTTGAACCCCTGTCCCTCGCTGCTGCGGCGCGCGCCGTACCGCCCAGCGACCGCGTCCGTTTCGGCATCATCGGAATTGGCATGCAGGGCTCGGGTTTGCTGCGTAATGCGGTTTCACTCCCCGGTGTCGAGTGTGTCGCCGCGTGTGATCTGTACGACGGCCGGCACGAAGTGGCCAAGGACATTGTCGGCAAACCCATCTCCACCACGCGTCGCTACAAGGAGCTGCTCGACAACAAGGAAATCGACGCCATCATCAATGCCACCCCGGACCACTGGCACCGGCAGATCGTGATGGATTGCTGCAACGCGGGCAAGGGCGTTTACTGCGAGAAGCCCATGACGCACAACGCGAGCGAAGGCTTCGAGATGATCGATGCGGCGAAAAAGAACAACCGCATCGTGCAGGTGGGCAGCCAGCGGCCAAGCTCCGTCATCTATACCCAGGCCAAGGAGCTTTACTCGAGGAGCGCACTCGGAGATGTTTGCCTGGTGGAAGCTTACATGGGGCGCAACGAGCCGGGCGGCGCCTGGCAATATCCCATCCCGCCTGACCTCTCACCTGAAACACTCGACTGGGATACCTGGCTGGGGACCGCGCCCAAGGTCCCGTTCAATCCAATGCATTACCAGCGCTGGCGTTGCTGGCAGGCTTACGGTTCCGGCGTGGCCGGAGATCTGTTCGTTCACCTGCTGACGGGAATTCACTACGTCGCCGGGCTTACGGCGCCGCCCGCCCGCGCGCTTGCCTCCGGCGGGCTCTATCGCTGGAAGGATGGGCGCGACGTCCCCGACGTCCACGCGACCGTGTATGACTACCCGAAGTTCCAGGTGTCCATGCGCGTGACTCTGAATACGGAGACGCCGGAAGTTACGCGCTTCATGGGGACGCGCGGCATGCTCGAAATCCTGAACAACGAGCTGACCTTCACGCCCCAGGACGGCCTCGACCACGAGCCCAGCTTCCTTTCCGGCACCTGGCCAAAGAAACTCCGCGAAGATTATCTCGCCCGCTGGCGCGAGGAGAACCCTTACAAGCACGACGCGCAGACCGTGGAAGGCACACGCTACACCGTGCCATCGGGGTACAACGATACCCGCGAGCACCTGTACACCTTCTTCAATGCCGTGCGGACCCGTACACCGGTGGTCGAAGACGCCAGCTTTGGCAACAACACCGCGATCGCCTGCCACATGGCGAACCACTCCTATTTCAAAAAGAGTGTCGCTGTGTGGGACGCGGCCGGCAAGACGATTAAAGGATGATTCCACACCTGTACCGGCGATCTCTGATCGCCGCCTGGGAGTGCGGTCGCAGGGTGCGGGGCCGCACTCCGAAGCGCAGCCATTGTCCGTGAGAATTCTATTCGCGCTGATTTCGCTCCCGGTGTCTCTGATGGGAGCCGAGGTCCGGTCCGAGTTCATCTTCGAGCGCGCGCCGTTTGTGTCGTGCCACGCCTCGACCATCGTCGAGACAGCGGATGGCGATTTGCTGGCGGCGTGGTTCGGCGGCGCCGACGAGGGCGCGAAAGACGTCGCGATCTGGATGGCGCGCCTCTCCGGCGGGAAATGGTCCGAGCCGCAGCCGGTGGCGCGCGAGGCGGCCGTGCCGACGTGGAATCCCGTGCTTTTTCGCGGGCACGACAATCGCATCTGGCTCTTTTACAAGTTCGGTCCCTCGCCAGAAACCTGGACGGGCGCCTACAAGACCTCCGCTGATGGCGGAAGAATTTGGACGGCAACCACTCCGCTTCCTGCGGGCCTCCTCGGCCCAATCAAGAACAAGCCGATTCGTCTGGCGAATGGCGACATCGTCGCCGGCACTTCCGTCGAGAGCTACCACAGTTGGACAGCCTGGATCGAACGTAGCAGCGATGAAGGGAAGATGTGGACCAAACACGGTCCCATCGTCATTCCAGGCGAGCCGTTCGGCCTGATTCAGCCCACGCTGGTGGAGCTCGCGCCCGAGCATCTCCGGGCGTTCATGCGTTCGCGACAGGGCTTCATCTACATGGCGGACTCTTCCGATGGCGGGCGGGCGTGGAGCCCGGCGCGGCCATCCTCTCTACCCAATCCCAATGCCGGGATCGATTGCGTGCGGCTTACGGACGGACGCATCGTGATGGTGTACAACCACTCAACCCGTGAACGGTCGCCATTGAATGTGGCGGTCTCGTCGGATGGCGGCGAAACCTGGACGCCCGTCGCGACGCTCGAGGATCAACCCGGCGAGTTCAGCTACCCGGCGGTCATCCAGTCGTCAAACGGCGACGTCCATATCACCTATACCTGGAAGCGCAAGAGGATCAAACACGCGGCCATTTCCAAAGATGCGCTGAAGGGTTTGTGATGCCGGCTGGGTTCAAAAAGGGAGATCCCTGAAATGAATGAGCCCCTCGAGGGTGCGCCCTCGAAGGGCTCATGGGAGGACATCCCATCCCGCACCGGCGGCTTGCGCCTTGAAGACTTGGGGGAGGGTCATCATGGCGCGACCGAACACGCGAGCGGGATACACCCACATTTCTAATTCATGGCGCACCGGCAGTCCAATCGATTCTCTTTATGGCTGACATTAACGAATTGTTAGGCTGCTCTCCGGCAGGATTCTCGGCTGCTCAATGATGCCGTTGGGATAGAATCAATCGGGGTAGCGGTGAAGGCCGCGTGCTGCGTCGCGCCGCACGGGCCGACGGATTAAAATCGCCCGCCCAACGATGGAATGCGATGACTCAGGTTCAGACCGAAGAAAATCTAATGGCCAGGGTCGCCGAGCGCGACGTGGAGGCTCTCGGGGAACTTTACGCGCGCTTGGCGCCTGCCCTGCTCGGCATGCTCCAGAGGATTCTTCCTGATCGCGGGGCGGCCGAAGAAGTCCTCGACAACGTCTTTCTACGCCTGTGGGCCGAAGCACATCGCTATTCCGAGGAGCGGGCCAGCGCGGCGGTATGGTTGATGATCACGGCGCGTCGCGCGGCCATCGACGTCCGACGCACGAAACAGAAACTTCCTTTGCTTCCAAGAAATCAGGATGACGTGGTTGACTCGTCCCTCTCCTGGCTGCCTCGGCCTGAGGTAGTGGCACGGTTGGAGGAGCGGCGCGAGTTGCTGAAAAAAGTTCTGAACCAACTTCCCAAGCCCCAGCGGGAGGCGCTGGAACTCGCCGTCTTGGAGGGTTTCACGGAAGAAGAAATCGCGGTGAAGCTCGGCGAACCGCTGGGGCGAGTGAAGTCCGGTGTGCGCGCCGGAATGCGCTTTCTCCGGCACCGGATTCGCGCCATCTCAGGAACATGGGCTGCCAATATCTAGAAGATCTCTTCGAACTTTACCTGCTCGGCACGCTGTGCCGCGAGGATCTGGCCGCGGTTGATGAGCACCTCGCGCGCGGCTGTCCGAACTGTCTGGAACAGTTGCGCGAAGCAGCGCTGACCGTCTACGTCCTCGCCCAGCCCGCGCGCGCAGCGCGGCTCGACCCCAAGCACAAGTCGCAATTGCTGCGGCGGCTCCGCAAACAATAGCGCTCCACGCGCGCCTCCGCCGGCGATCCAGAGTCAACCCACCTGTTCCCGTCTCAGCGCAATTCGGTCTGCCCCGGCATGGCGACCGGCGGTGTCGGCAGCGGGGCGTTCCAATCGAGCGTGGCGGGCATCAGGTTCTCTTCCGAATTCAGAGCCTGCTCCCAGGTGACCAGCTTGCCCGTGTAGGCCGCCATGCGGCCCATGATGGCGGTCAGCGTGCTTTCGGTGACGTTTTTGAGCTCGTTGATGGGCTTGCCGGCGCGGATGCTGGCGATCAGGTCCGCGTGCTCCTGGATATAGGGTTTGTTCTCTTCGCCCTCAAAGGTCCAGGGCTTCGGGCCGGTGATCGTCAATTTCCGGAACGGCAGGATAGTGCAAAAGCCTTTGGTCCCGGCAAAACCTTCGGAGGAGCTGTTTTCGCAGCGGTCCATCTGCCGGCACATGCTCATGAGGCGCGAGCCATTTTCGAACTCGTAGTCGATGGCGAAGTGGTCGTAGATGTGGCCGTAATCCGGGCCGGTGCGCACCTGCCGGCCGCCCACGCCCACGCATCGGACCGGGTGCGCGCGCATGGCCCAGTTCACCACGTCGAGGTTGTGGATGTGTTGCTCGACGATATGATCGCCGCACAGCCAGGTGAAGTAGTACCAATTGCGCATTTGATATTCCATGTCCGTCCAGCCAGGTTGGCGCGGCTTGACCCAGAGCGCGCCGGTGTTGAAGTAGGCGCGCGCCGAGACGATATCGCCGATCGCCCCGTCGTGGAGCCGTTTGATGGTCTCCTGGTGGGCGGTGCTGTGGCGGTATTGCGTGCCAGAAGCGATGCCGAGTCCCTTCGCTTTCGCCTGCTCGTAAACCTCCAGACAGGTGCGAACGCCCGGGCTATCCACGGCCACGGGCTTCTCGGTGAAGATGTGCTTGCCCGCGGCGACCGCGGCCTTCAGGTGAATGGGACGGAATCCCGGTGGCGTCGCCAGAATCACGTAGTTGACGTCGCTCGCGAGCAGCTTCTCGCAAGCGTCGAAGCCCACGAAGCAGCGCTCGTCGGACACGTCGAGTTTGTCGCCGATTTCCTTCTTGAGCTCCGCGCGACTGGTCTCGAGCCGGTCTTTGAAGGCGTCCGCCATGGCAACGATCTTGACGCCCGGATCGGCGTTGGCCACGTCGGTCGCGGCGCCGGTGCCACGTCCGCCACAGCCGATCAGACCCACGCGAATTGCATCACTGCCCGCCGCGTGTACGGCAGGGACAAATCCCAGTTGTGACGCGACCGCTCCACCCACCACGGCGGCGGACTTCCTGATAAACTCGCGCCGCGAAGGTGCGGCTAATTCCTTTTGCTTCGGTTCAGGCATGATAATGACCTCCATCGTTTCTATGAGTAATACAAGAAAACAGATTTCCTCTCTTCACACGCCCGCTCTCGATCGGCGGAGAGTAGGAGCAAAGGACCCGCCGCTGGATAACCCATCCAGCGGCGAGGCTTCAGCGCAATTCGGTCTGGCCGGGCATGGGCACGGGCGGCACGGGCAGTGACATGTTCCAATCGAGATTCGCGGGCACCAGGTTCTCTTCCGAATTCAGGGCCTGCTCCCACGTGACCAGCTTGCCGGTGTACGCGGACATGCGTCCCATGATGGCCGTCAGCGTACTCTCCGTGCCCGCCTTGAGCTCGTTCTCCGGTTTGCCGGCTCGGATGCTCGCAATCAGGTCAGTGTGCTCCTGCACGTAGGGCTTGTTCTCAGTATCACGAGTCGGGAACTTGAAGGCTTTTGCGCCGGTAATCGTGTACTTGTCCACCTGGCAGAATCCCTTGGTCCCGTGCAAGGCTTCGGAGACGTTGTTCTGGCAGTTCGGAATCTGCCTGCACATGCTCATCATGTGCACGCCGTTTGCGTACTCGTAGTCGATCGCAAAATGGTCGTAGATCTGACCATACTCCGGCCCGGTCCGGAACTGCCGCCCACCGAGGCCCACGCAATTGGCGGGATGCCCCTTCATGGCCCAGTTCACCACGTCCAGGTTGTGAATGTGTTGTTCGACGATGTGGTCGCCGGAGAGCCATGCGAAGTAGTACCAATTCCGCAACTGCCACTCGAGGTCCGTCCAGCCCTCCTTGCGCGCGTGAACCCAGATCGGTCCCTGGTTCCAGTAGGCGCGCGCCGAGACGATGTCGCCGATGGCGCCGCCGTGGATCTCCTTCATCGTGGCGATATAGCCGGTCTGGTGGTGACGCTGCGTGCCGATGCCGACGCCCAGCTTTTTCGCCTTGGCTTGTTCGTAGAGTTCGAAGCAGGTGCGGATCCCCGGCCCATCCACCGCCAAGGGCTTTTCGGAGAAGATGTGCTTGCCGGCGGCGACGGCGGCCTTGAGGTGCTGTGGGCGGAACCCCGGCGGGGTCGCGAGAATCACGTAATTGATATCGCTCGCCAGAACTTTCTCGAAGGCATCAAGGCCGACGAACTGCCGGTCCGCCGGCACATCGATTTTGTCGGCGACGGTTTTCTTGAGGTCCCCGAGGCTGCTCTCGATCCGGTCTTTGAAGACGTCCCCCATGGCGACCAGCTTGACGCCCGGCGCGGAACTCACCGCATCTTCCGCGGCGCCGGTGCCCCGGCCGCCGCAGCCAATCAGGCCGACACGGATTTCGTCACTGCCGGCGGCGTACACTGCCGGGATCGTCGCCCAGCCCGCCGCGACGGCGCTACCAACCACCGCCGCAGTCGAGTTCTTCAGAAACTCCCGCCGCGATGGGCGGTCTTTTTCCGTTCCCTTGGGTGTAGTCATATCGATGTCCTCCATCTATTCCAATCCTAGTTTGAATTCGGAGTTATCTCTCATCGAAGTCAGAATTGCTTCCCCTTGGTCACTACTTGATCTTTCTCCTGCCACACTACGGCGTCACTTGCGACTTGAGGTTCTTCAGATCCTCCTGTTCCTCCAACGGCCGGACGACGCGAAAACCCACGTGCAATGCGTCCGTAAGCCACCAGATACTCTGGGGGCGCTGCGGGTCCTGCTGGTTCCAGGCCTTGGTCGAAGGCCGCCGCGCGGCGCAGCGCGACTTCGCGGCGTCGTCATCCCACGAACCGCCGCGCACGACGTGCGGGTAGTGTTCCGTCCCCGGAATTAACACCGGCGCTTCAGTGGGAGTCTGCGGGTCGAACTTCTTGTAGTAGTCCTTGTCGTAGAGGTCCAAGACCCACTCCGCGACGTTGCCGTCCATGTCGAACAGTCCCCAGGCGTTTGGCTTCTTCAGGCCGACCGCGTGGGGCATATCCTCGGAGTTGAGACGGAACCACGCATACTGGCTCAATTGGCCGGGCGTCACGCCAAAGTCGTAGGGCGTTGTGGTGCCGGCCCGGCAGGCGTATTCCCATTCCGCTTCGGTGGGCAAGCGGTAGGCTTTGCCGGTCTTCTCCGAAAGCCAGCGGCAGAATTCCATCGCCGCGTGATGCGAGATACTGATGATGGGATGCGCTTTCCGCCCGTAGCCGAACGTCGGGTCGGAGTAGGGCGGCGTGGGCCGCGTGATGGCGTCCGCGCCTTTGCTCGCGTCGGAGGGTAGCTCCGCAGCCTTGGCGAGGTTCCGGTTGAAGGCGTAGAGGTCGAACGATTCCCACGTCATCTCGGTCTTGCCCATCCAGAACGGCCGAACCTTTACTTTATGTTGCGGACCTTCGTCGGGCGCGCGGCCGCGTTCGGTGGCGGGGCTGCCCATGGTGAACGTCCCACCACGAATCGGCACCATATCAAACTTCACGGTGCTGCCGGGGAGCGTCTCCGTATAGGGTTTCATCTCTTTCTCAGAAGCGGGCGAGGGCGTCGAGCCGGTCTGCGAGGGTTGTCCGGACAATTCCCAGAAGAAGAACGTCGAACACATTAGTATACCACTAGCTGAGAACAGGACTCGCTTCAAGGTCGCGCTCCGTCAGGTGTCGATGTGTGTTGGGGCCGATTTTGATAGCATGCTGGATGGCATTCGAAATTTCTTGCCGCGTGAAGGCGATGACGACGAGGGGACGAAACTGGATTCTGGCTGGCTTGGTCTGGGCGACCTCCTCCTGGGGAATTGCTGCCGAACCGCCGTTGACCCGCTTCGAGTTCTCGCAACCTCACATGGGCACACGATTCAAGATCATCCTCTATGCGCCGGATGCGACCGTCGCCGCCCGCGCCGCAGACAAAGCCTTCGAGCGAATCGCGCGGCTGGATGATACCATGAGCGACTACCGCTCGGGCAGCGAATTAATGTCCCTGTGCCATAAAGCCGGCGGGCCGCCCATCGCGGTCAGTGAAGACCTCTTTCGCGTGCTCTCCCATTCGCAGGAACTAGCCAAACAGACCGGCGGCGCCTTTGATATCACCGCCGGGCCGGTCATCCATCTGTGGCGCCGGGCGCGGCGCAGGCGAGAGTTGCCCGAGAAGAAGGAGCTTGCACAGGCACGTCGCTTGGTCGGCACCAAGTATCTTCGACTCGATGCGAAGGCACGAACGGTGCAGCTCCTGAAATCCGGCATGATGCTCGACCTGGGCGGCATCGCCAAGGGCTACGCCGCAGATGAAGCGCTGAAGGCCCTCGCGCAACACGGAATCAGCCGGGCGCTCGTTGCCGCGGGCGGAGATATCGCGGTGGGCGCGCCGCCAGATCAGCCGGGCTGGCGCATCGGCATCGCCCCGCTCGAATCTCCCGATAAGCCGCCGACACGATACCTGCTGTTGCACGATGCCGGGGTCTCGACGTCGGGAGACGCGGCGCAGCACGTCGAAATCGGAGGCAAGCGGTATTCCCACATCATCGATCCCCGCACCGGGCGCGCGCTCGTGGGCCACAGTAGTGTGACGGTGGTCGCGCCCAATGCCACCGCTTCCGACGGCCTCGCCACAGCGCTCAGCGTGCTCGGACCGAAACGTGGCCTGGCGCTCGTGCGCTCGACCCCGCACACGGCGACACTGATTCTCCGGGCATCCGAAAAGGGCACGCAGACTTTCGAATACAACCTGGCGCCATTTGTAGCCCCCGCCGCTCCGCCCGCGCCGTAGGGGCAACCCCTTGTGCCCGCTTCTACACACGCCGCAGGGTAGGCGCAGTGGCCTGTCCCTAGGAACCGATGCGGCGCGCTTCGGCGAAGCGACGTCGCAGGGTATGTCAATAGTTGTAAACAGAGCGGAGGATTTCCGGATCGCGGGAAGGCGAGGAGTGTAGAGTTTTCCGGGAGCTTCGTTTCGGGGTTTTTGTCTGAAGTGTATTACTGCACTATTTTCAAGTAGTTGGTCGGTGCAAAAAATGTGCCAGTGGTGTTCAGCCAAACGCTGTTCAAGGGGCTACATCGCATGATTTGGCCCGAACTAGCCGGGGTTTTGTGCCACCCCAAAGCTGGTAAGTACTTTGCTGACAGCAAGATATCAGCTTAGGGGTGTCCAAGAAAATCTTTTTGGGTTCTCAGCCCCCTCCGGTATAGCGGTTTTCGCTTTATATTCGCCATATTCATAAGTAGTGAACATCGTCCCCCAGCCTGGCCAACCAAGGGCCTGTCTCGTGTCCCTTCGGGTCGCGTCCCGGTCCAAGTTAAACCTAGCCTAAAAGACTAGCATAAGTCGTCCCACAAGTCAAGAGGCAAAATGTCGGGTGGCTGGCGCAGACCCCGACTTGGGGGGGTCTGCGATTTCCCGAAGGGAGTTGGTCCGTTGCACCTTGTTATTCGGCTTCGAGTCGCGTCCGTGCGCTACCTACCAATCGCTTTGCGAGATCGCAGACCCGCAAGAGCCAGGGTCTGCGCCAACCCGCGAAACCCGAACCCCGGAAAGGTGCAAGGGAAGGCCCGAACCCCGAGGCGGGACCCGTTGTATAATCCGCCCATTCTCGGGCTCTTGCCGGGCACGCGGGTGCGAACGGCCACGTCCATCGGAGACTGACCGATGAGTTTCCTGCTGAGCATACTCGCCTCGTTTCTCCCTCGGCGATATCGAACCCGGCTGCCGATTTTCTCGGAGATGGATCTTCGGAACGGGGCTTTGGTTTCCGGAATCGTTGAAGGCCTGGCGTGCCTTCTGATTTTCATTGTCCGCTATCTGGGGTTCATTCAAGCGAAAGTCGGGGCGATGGGGCAGGCGGCAATCGACCGCGGCGCCGAGGGCGTGCTGGCGGCGCCCGCCGTGCAATCCGGAATGGGCTACGTCGCGACGGTGGAATACCTCATCCATCCTCTCACACCGCTGCTCATTTATTTTGCGCTGGAAGGTGTCGTGCGCGCGGTCGCGGCGGCTACGACTGAGGAGACGGTGGGAACTTTGCCGCTTCATGTGGTGGCCTGGGCCGAGGAGCAATTCACCGAGTGGCGCATGGAACGCCGGCTGGGACCGCGCGTCGCGGACATCGTCGAGCCGGTCTACAGCCCCGACTACGACCTTCGGATTTTTAGTTTCCGGCCCCAGCGAGATTGGGACCGCATGATGACCGTTTCCCACGAGGGGCAACTCTACGAAGTCGTCGGGCAACAAGAGGGCAAGCCGCCGCGGCGCTTCATCTATCGCCTGCGGAAGTCAAAACCCGGCCGGGTTGTGCGCGCGATTCATTACTACGACCCGGAGGAAGCCCTTGGGAAGGAGGCCGACCGGTCGCTTCCTTCCCGCGTCATGGCAGAAATTCGGTCGCGCCTGGCGCGAAGGCGCGCCGAGCAGGAGATGTCCCCGCCGGTGCCGGATTTGGTGGAGCGCGTGGCAGGCGAGGATTACGAACTCCGCATCGCCAGTTGCCGGCCCAAGCCTGCCTGGGACCATTTAATTACCGTGGAATACGAGCACGTGTATTACGAAGTTGTGTTCGAGCAGGCAGGACCTCCCGCCTACCCTTATGTTTACCTGCTCCGTAAACTTCCTCAGGGCAAAGCCATCCGTGCCCTCCACCACTACCAACCCGACGAACCTTTAGTTGAAACGCAAAGCAAGCGGGATTAATGCACGCCTCGGTCCGGGTGGCTGGAGGGTTGCACACGACTGTCGCCATTACGCGCCAAAAAGGCTAATGCGCGGCGAGTGGTTTGAACACCTGCGACACGACGGTTTCATAATCACGTATACTCTTGCGGGCATTGGTTGCCGGAGCGGTCGGGCTCGATTTCGGATGTCGCAGTCAAAAGTCGAAAACAAAAGTCAAAACGCAAAAGACCAAGGACCGAGGACACATCCGCCTCAAACAAAACCTTAGGGCAAAACCATCGAGACCCCAGGAAGCTGAGATCTGACGGCTGTGGCCTGACAGAAGGTGAGTGGTAATTGACGGAATCAACTCCCAAACCCGGTCTGCGCCGCGAACTCGGCCTGGTGCAGGCGACGGCGCTGGCCATCACCGACATGATCGGCATTGGGCCGTTCATCACTATCCCTTTGTTTCTCGGCACGATGGGCGGACCCCAGGCCATGCTGGGGTGGATTGTGGGCGCGCTGCTGGCGTTTTGCGACGGACTGGTGTGGGCTGAGCTGGGCGCCGCCATGCCCAAAGCCGGGGGAAGTTACAACTACCTGCGGGAAGCTTTCGGGCCGGCCTCGGTCGGCCGCTGGTTCTCGTTCTTAATCGTCTGGCAAATCATGTTTTCAGCGCCGCTCTCGGTGGCCAGCGGATCGATCGGCTTCGCCAACTACTTCCACTACTTGGTACCTTCGCTGCCCGACTGGAGCGTCCGCGTCTTCGCTTCGCTCGTCCCGCTGGTCTTGACCTTGGCCCTCTACCGGCGAATCCGCACGATCGGAAACTTATCGGTAATCCTGCTTGCTGGCGCGCTGGTGGGTTGCGTCTGGATTGTGGCCTCTGGACTGCCGCATCTCAATGCGGCGCGGATTCTGGATTTTCCTCCGGACGCCTTCCGTCTCAACTGGGTCTTCTCGGTGGGTCTTGGTCACGCCACACTGATTGCTCTTTATGATTACTTCGGCTACTACAACGTCTGCTACCTGGCGGAGGAAATTCGCGACCCAGGACGCGTGATTCCGCGCGCCATCATCTTTTCCATTGTGGCGGTGGCGGGACTTTACCTTCTGATGAATGTCTCTATTCTGAGCGTTGTGCCCTGGCGCGAGGCGCAGCACAGCACGTTCATCGTCTCGACCTATATCGAGAAGTTGCACGGCGTGGGTGCCGGAAATCTGATGACGCTGCTGATGCTTTGGATCGCTTTCTCATCGGTTTTCTCGCTCCTGCTCGGCTACTCGCGCATCCCCTACGCGGCGGCCGTGGACGGCAATTTCTTCCGGGTGTTCGCGCGCCTCCATCCCACGGGCGGCTTTCCTTACGTCTCGCTTGTGACGCTGGGACTCGCGGCCTCGATCTTCAGCCTTGGTCATCTGCCGGATGTTATCGGCAGCCTCGTGGCCACGCGCGTGCTGATCCAGTATTTTCCCCAAGCAATCGGGTTCTTCGTGCTGCGTTTCCGCCGGCCGGATCTCCCGCGCCCCTTTCGCATGTGGCTCTACCCTGTGCCAGGACTGGTCATCATTCTGGGTTGGATATACATCCTGGGAACATCGCAGCCGTTGTCGCTGCTTTTTGCACTCGTGGTGTTCGTGCTCGGCAGCGTGACGTTCTTTGTGCGGTCGAAGGTGCTCGGCGAATGGCCCTTTTCGGTAGATGGTAGACGGTAGATGGTAGATGGGGTAAGAACAGCAGTGTTCGGGAGTCTGAAGAAGACACGCCCAAGTGAATCGCCAGGAGGCAAGCGATGAGTATCGAGAGCTTTGACCAGTTGGACGTATGGAAGGAAGGACATCAGCTAGTATTAAGCGTCTACCGAAACGTGCAGAAGCTGCCTGCGGATGAGAAATTCGGTCTCATCTCACAGATGCGGAGAGCCAGTGTCTCTGTCCCGGCGAACATTGCAGAGGGTTTCAAGCGCCGGGGACAGGCAGACAAAGTCCCTTTCTATAACATGGCTCAAGGATCTTTGGAGGAAGTGCGCTATTACTTTATCCTTTGTCGTGACCTCGGCTTCAGAGTGGAATTCGATACCTTGGTGGATCAGGCCACACGAGTCGCGCGCCTGTTACAGGGTCTTATCAATGCGGTTGAGAAACGAACCCACTAAACTGTCTCCGTAAGCCGCGATGCTCGCAGGTTCAGGGCCCCATCTACCATCTACCACCTACCATCTGCCGCTTGCTTCACAAGCACAAACATGCCCTCATTATGCACAATCATGATGTCGTCGCCCTGGGGTTGCGGGGAATACCCCGCGCGGTCGCCGGGGATGGAGTCTTCGAGGAGCTTGCGGGCTTCCTGGTAGCGTTTGTGTTTGGGTTCGAGTCCGGCGCGCAGCATCCACTGGTTGAACGATCGCTGGCGGCGCTTCATGGTCTGGCGGGCGATCTCCAGGCCGCACTTTTCGAACATCTCGAGGAAAGTCGTCAGCCTGAGCGACTCGGCGTGCGAAGGATCGCGGACGCTTTCAATGCGGTTGTGCAGCTCGAATTTCGAGTCGCTTTCCGGACTCAGTGTGTCGATGACGACGATGCGGCCTTCGGGTTTCGAGACGCGAACCATTTCTAGAAGCCCTAGTTCAGGCTTGGGCATGTGGTGGAAGGACATCTGGCAGGTGACCAGATCAAAGGTGGCATCGCGATAGGGTAACTGCTCCGCCTCGCCGCAGTCGAAGGTAGCGTTGGCAATCCGGCGTTCGAGTTGGAAAGTGCGCGCCTTGCGAAGCATCTCCTCGGTCAGGTCAATTCCCCGGGCGAATCGCACCCGCGGCGCCAACGCCAGCACAAACGCTCCCGGGCCGCAGGCCACGTCCAGCGCCAAATCGGCAGGTTGAGGTCTTACGAATTCCACTTTCTCTGTCAAAACCTCCGGAGTGTCGCGCACTGCGTACTCGGTGAAGGCTTCGAGCGTTTTTGTGAACTGTTTCCGGACGGCTTCTCTGTGTTTCTTCGACATAGACCTCGGCATGTTGCCGGCGCGGACACAAATTCTATCCGGCTACCGCTGGCACCCCAAATGTTATAGAATGCGCCTTCTTTTGGAAACCCCAAACTGCGAGAGAGAACGCAAGGCTTGATCCAATCCCTCACACCGCGCGACGCGCGCCACCCGGCCGGGACAGATCCGCAAGAGCCAGAGTGTCGGTTGATTCCCGCGGGGGAGTTCCTGATGGGTTGCGAGTCAGGCCAGGACGCGGAGCGCCCGGTGCATCGTGTGACCGTGGATGCTTTCGAGATGGCGGCCTGCCAGGTGCGGAACGCTGATTTTGAGCTTTTCCTCGAGGCTACTGGCCACCCAGTGCCGCCATTCTGGAAAGACCCCGACTTTGACCACCCTGACCAGCCGGTGGTTGCCGTGAGTTGGTTCGAGGCTGTGAAGTATTGCGACTGGCTGAGCGCTGTGACCGGCCGGCATTATCGGTTGCCTACGGAAGCCGAGTGGGAACGCGCCGCGCGTGCTGGCCGCGAAAGCTGCCTCTATCCGTGGGGTAACGAGCCGCCCCATTCGCGGCCCGAGTACCAGCGCCGTTGGGGCGGGAAAGTGCGAGGGCCGCTGCCGGTCGCCGGCGATGCGCCGAACGCATTCGGTATTTACGATCTCGGCGAAAATGTGCACGAGTGGTGCGCCGACTGGTTTCAGGCTAATTATTACGCCGTGTCGCCGGACCGCAATCCGCCGGGGCCCTCGAGTGGAACGCGTCGCGCCTCGCGTGGCGGCTCGTGGCGGCATCACGTGAAAGTGAGCCGTTGCGCAGCCCGCTCGAGCATCCCTCCGGAATTCCAGTACGCGGATTATGGCTTTCACGTCGTCCGCGATCTTCGTCCAACTCTAACCCAGGAAGGTCATCATGCCTGAACTTCGATACAACGTGATTACGCGCGAATGGGTCATCATCGCCACCGAACGCGCCAAGCGCCCCGATCAGTTCGTCAGGAAGCAGGAGAGAAAACCCCTTCCCCCGTTCGACGCCAAGTGTCCTTTCTGCCCGGGCAACGAGGCGATGACGCCCCCGGCGACGTACGTTGTTCCGGACACGAACAGTTGGCGGGTGCGCGTCACGCCGAACAAGTTCGCAGCGCTCAACTACGAGGGCGAGCGGAAACGCCTCGTGCAGGGCATCCGGCGCACGGTCAGCGGCGTGGGCATCCACGAGGTTATGGTCGAGACGCCCGTGCACAACATGACCACGGCGCTGCTCGGGGACGCCGAGGTCGAGATCATCATCCAGACCTACCTCAACCGCTTCCGGTTCGCGTCCTCCGACCAGCGCGTCGAGCAGGTAACGATCTTCAAGAATCACGGCGAGGCGGCGGGTACTTCCATCGAGCATCCGCACTCGCAGATGATCGCCACGCCGGTCATCACATCTCAACTCCGCTTACGGCTGTCGCACGCGCTGGAACACTTCGACGAGTTCGGTGAGTGCATTTTCTGCCGCGTCCTGGAACTGGATTTGAAAGACCAAACACGCATCGTCCTGGAGACCGAGCACTTCGTGGCGTTCGTCCAATTCGCCACGCTCACGCCCTTCTCCATGCTGATCATGCCGCGGCGCCACATGGCGTGCTTCGCGGAGATTCAGGACGCCGAGGCGGCGGACCTGGCGCGCATCCTGCGCCGCGTGCTGGCCAAGCTTTACCGCGGTCTCGCGGACCCGGACTACAACTACGTGGTGCGCACCGCGCCGACCGAGTATAGCGGGGTGAAGTATTACCACTGGTACGTGAGCATCATTCCGCGCTTGACGAAGATGGCCGGCTTCGAGCTTGGCTCTGGCATGTTCATCAACGCCTCGCTTCCCGAAGAGAATGCCAGCTTCTTGCGCGGCATCCAGGTGGACTAGCGGTATCATACCCGCGTTCTTCGTAGGACCCTCCTTGCGCCCTCGCAAAGGGAGGAACGTGCAATGAAACGTCGAGATTTTCTGACTCGTATAGCCGGAGGCGCCGCCGCGGCCGGCATGGCGGGAGGCGCGGGCGACCTCTGGGCCGCTGCGCAGGGCCACGCCTCGGGACTCAGTTCGGACGAAATGCGTCGCCGGATTGCGGTTTCCACGTGGAGTCTTCATAACTATTTCCAATCTACGCGGGAAAAAGAATTCACTCTGCCAGGGAAGATGCTGGAGCTGCTGGAATTTCCCGAAATGATCGCGGACCGGTACAAGGTCCACCATCTGGAATTCTGCGCTCCGCATTTCGCTTCCACAGAGACGGCTTACCTGAAGGAAGTGAAGGATCGCCTGACGAAAGCGCACGCGCAGGTCGTGAACATGCCCGTGGATATTGACGAATTCTGGACCGAGGGCGGCCTCTCGGACGCCAACAGTAAGGTGCGCGAGAAGGCCGTCGCCGCCGGAAAGAAATGGATCGACATCGGAGCGGCCATCGGCACAAAGTCGGTGCGCTGCGACCCCGGGAAGATGAACCCGCAAAACCTCGCCCCCACCGTCGAGTCTTACAAGGCGCTGGCGGCCCACGGCAAGTCGCGCGGCGTGCACGTCATCATCGAGAACCACGGTGGCGTGGGTTCGGAGCATCCGGAAGAATTGGTGAAGTTGTTCACGGAAGTGGGCAGTGACTACTTCGGCGCGCTACCCGATTTTGCCAATGAGGCGACGCGCCAGCGGGGGTTGAAGCTCCTGTTCCCGCACGCGCACGTGGTCTGTCACGCCAAGGGGTTGGAGTTCGACGCTACGGGAAAAGAAACCAAGTACGATTTCGCAGGCGCCATCGCCACATCCAAACAGGCGGGATTCAAAGGCGTCTATTCCATCGAATTCGAAGGGCCCGGCGATCCCTATGTGGGCGTCCAGAAGACCCTGGACGAGCTTGTTAAATACTTATAGCGTAGCAATCGTTTTCCAATAACACGGTTTAGTAAGGCAGGGACACGTCGAGCCGTGTCCTGGCCGTAAAGGAGGTCTGTATGGACCGGAGAAAGTTTCTGGAAAAAACTGCTTCCACGGTGTTCGCGACCGGATGGGCAGCCAAGTTCGGGCGAGCGGGCACCGGCGGCGGAACGATGGCGGACGCTCAGAAGCAAGAGCGCCTGGGTGTCTGCACGTGGAGCCTGCACGGATACTTTCCCAAGACTCGTCCCAAGGATTTCAAGTGGCCGGGGAAGATGCTGGATCTTCGTGAGTTTCCGGAACTGATGGCGGACAAATACCACATCCACAATTTGGAGCTCTGCAACAGCCATTTTGAATCTACAGAGGCTTTTTACATCAAGGACTTGAAAGCCTCGATCCAGAAAACCCACAGCCGGGTGACCAACATGCCGGTGGACTACGAGGCCGACTGGAAGGGCGTAGGGCTGTGCGATCCCGACGACAAGCAGTGGCGCGTGGAGATCGCGGAGCGCAAGAAGTGGATCGACATCGCGGCGGAGCTGGGCGCGCAGTCGATTCGGCCGAACCCCGGCGGCACCGCGCAGATGACCGACCTTAGCCGGCCGATCGCGGCCTACAAGGAACTGGGCGAATACGGGAAGTCGAAGAGAGTGAAAGTCCTGATTGAGAACCACGGGAACGTCGCGGCCAAGGCTGAGAACATCGTGGCCATCATCAAAGGGGCGGGGCGGAAATGGGTGGGCGCCGCGCCGGATTTCGGCAACTTCCCCGAGGCCGAGCGCTATCACGGCCTGGAACTGATGTTCCCCTACGCCTCCGTGGTCTGCCACGCCCGTTGCGAAACCCCCGGCGGCGCTGAAATGGGCGGGAAATTGATTCAATTTGATTTTGCCCGCTGCATGAAAATCGCCCAGTCGGCGGGTTATAAGAGCGTTTATTCCGCCGAGTTCGCGGGTGACGGCGACCCTTACGAAGGCATCCAGAAGATTCTTGACCAGCTCGTGAAGTACGTATAGCGGCGGGTTTGGGTGGCCGTGTAGCCCCGGTCCCGCTCAGAGCGGGACTGCCGCCGGGACGGCGGTGCTACTGCGCGTTCAATCCTTCAGGGCAAACGGGAGACAACAATTCATGCCGGAGATTGTGCGCTCGGCGAAAGTGTATGACGTCTGCATCATCGGCTCGGGAGCCGCGGGCGGGGCGGCGGCGAAAGTGCTGACCGAGGGCGGGCTCCAGGTGGTGATGCTCGAGGCGGGTCCACCGCTCAATCCCGAGAAAGATTACAAAGAGCACGTCTGGCCGTACGAGCTTGCGCACCGCGGCGCCGGAATCGGCGGCGCGGGATATGAGGACTTTGGGCAGACGGAGTTCCTGGCTCCCAACGGCGCGTGGACGATCGAAGGCGAACCTTACACTTCGGCCCCAGGCTCGATATTCCGCTGGTTCCGCTCGCGCATCGTGGGCGGGCGAACGAACCACTGGGGCCGCATCGCGCTACGCTTCGCCGAAGTGGATTTCAAAGCGCGCTCGACGGACGGCATGGGCGATGACTGGCCCATCACCTACCAGGACCTGGCGCCTTACTACGACAAAGTCGAGTCCTACATCGGGGTCTTCGGTACCCAAGAGAACATTTCGAGCGCGCCCGACGGCATTTTCATGCCCCCGCCCAAGCCGCGTTGCACGGATTTGTTGGTCAAGAAAGCGTGTGACAAGGTTGGAGTTCTCTGCGTGCCTTCGCGCCTGGCCATCATCACGCAGGAGCTGAACGGCCGCGCGCCGTGCCACTATTGCGACCAGTGCGGGCGTGGATGCCGGACGGCGTCGAACTTCAGCTCCAGCCAGGTACTGATTCCGCCGGCGATGGCCACGGGCCGCCTCACGCTGATTACGAATGCTATGGCGCGCGAGATCCTCGTCGGGAAAGATGGGAAAGCCGCGGCCGTATCTTACGTTGACAAGACCACGCGCACCGAGCAACAGGCGCGCGCGCGGGCCTTTGTTGTCGCGGGCAGCACTTGCG